>Ga0315315_10005024_pt1 | contig 12202 bp, 7 predicted proteins | sample M140m3416metaG_FD_203699 | JGI IMG/M metagenome (GOLD analysis project Ga0315315, IMG submission 203699) | Ammonia-oxidizing marine archaeal communities from Monterey Bay, California, United States - M1 40m 3416 | ecosystem: Environmental > Aquatic > Marine > Intertidal zone | place: USA...
AATAACTGATTTCCTTTGCATATACTTTATCGAAAGTAACAGTGGTCAGGTTACCAGCCTTGGTTGCATTACAGTCAATTGGGGTGGTTGTAAAAGAATGAGTTGGTCGCCGGCCAGTAGGATCACCTAACGCGGCACTGGCTGCATCATTCTGCTCAGCGGAAACAATGACAGCCTGATAAGTCGTATCGGTTGGCTTAGCACCAGTAGGGGCAACTAGAGTAACATCATCATCAGTAGCACTGGTTCCAGCAGTATGGGTATCGGTGATCTTGAACTCGAACCTTCCTTCAGAAGGATCCCACATAAGACTTGTCGCTCCAATGAGATCATTAGCGTCATCGGCACCTTCCTTAAGGAACTCAACAGCAGAAGCACGGCCTGTCACCGTCTTTGGAGCCATTACCTTAGGGGTATTTGCACCATTAGCGTTAGACAAACGAAGAATAAATCTGTATGTTTCACCAAGGGAAAGTGCACCGACACCAGTTTCAAGTTTAATACCCTTGTCACTATCGGTAGTAGTATCCAAACCAGTTTCGTCAGCATTAAGAGCAATTGTGGTTAAGTGAACACCAGCCGTTGCTTCTAAAGCATTGATCTTAAGAGAACCATCGGTATTGAATTCGGCAAGAGCACCCTGAGTATCAGTGGAGACACCGGTTGCAAATCTGCAATATCTCTCGGTATTGTCAGTGGCCATTACATTATAAGTCGCATTAGTAACCTCACCTTGGCCAAGGGAAGCGATGTTAAGATCGGTCCAGCCCGGCGGATACATTACAGCAGGGGTTTGGCCATCGGCAGTAGCAGCAGTCTTTTCAAGAGTTCCACTGTAAAAGGAGTAGACCTGATCAGTCCCAAGATCATTCAAATCTTGGTAGTGTGCCTCTGTCATACAGATGTATTGCATCTTGAAATTAGTGCTCATACCTTGGTCGCTAATGCCAGCATCACTCCACTTGATGGCAATGGATTTCTCCATCAAATCATCACCACTCTCGCTTACTTCTGGGCGGACAGCGGCAGAGGTGGGAGTGCCAGCATTATCAGCATCAAGCACATTAGCCTGAACAGTGATACCAGTCTGCATGGTGATAGAAGTACCAGTTAGGAAATTGGACGGAGCACCAGTTAAAGTGGTCATGTAACCCATCTTTAACGCGTCGCCAGAGAAGACCGAGGAAGGTTTCTCGAATAAAGCAGGGGCAGCATTAGCATCAAGAGGAGTGGCACCAACAGCAGTCTCAATATAACTACCAGCCCATGAGTGCAAGGCCGAGTCGAAGTCCAATGTTTGAGTGGACTCATCGGTATCCCACACATAACTAGGAGCATTCATCAAATCAGCACCGATAGCACCATACACTTTGACAGGTGGTTGTACAGTAGTATCATCAGGGTGGTAGGCGCGAACCCACACGGCATATTTTGTGCGAGCCTCGAGACCAGAGATCACCTGTTCATATGTATCGGGAGAGTAAGTACCATTACTCAATAGCTGGTATTTAAGAGTTTCGGTGCTGCCTGTTCCGACCTTTGTAGCAGTATTGCTGGTATGGGCCATGTTACAGATAAAGGGTGTAACACCATTCACTGCAAGAGTGCTGCTTGCTAGATCGGCGGAACCAGTAGCCAACTTTTGTGTGATAATCTCATACCCATCAATGGTCCTGGCAGTAAAATCAGGGGCCTTCCACTGGACAGTGATCTTTGTTCCAGCTGCAGAATCACCAGAAATAACCAAATCTTGAACATTGGTAGCGTTATCGGCAACGGAACTTGCATAGGCCGTGCTTGCGTATTCGGAAACAGCTCCAGTGATATCCACAAGAGCAGCGGAATACTCAAACAAGGTGGTGTTGACAGGAGATTCAAAATCATGTTCTCTGGAAACCAACAATGTGTTCTCACCATCGTAGGCGGTAGCAGCTCTCAAATCAATATCCACTGTTTTAAAAACGCATGAAACAGCATCGGCCCACATGAAACGAAGATACTTAAGATCAGTGTGCTTACCAGTGCTGTGGTTGGCCTTGCTGGAACCAGCTAGCTTAAAAAGGATCTTGGCCTTGTTGGCTTGACCAGGAACAGCAGTTAAACTGACTCTGAAATCATCATCTAATTTATTAGGACCTCCATTCACAATCACACGGGCTAAGCCTAGACCAGTTCCAACCGAAGCCACGAACCCCAGTACACCACTGGTAATTTTTGTAAGTTGGATACCATAACCCTTACCATTTACCGTTGCAGCAGCACCGAGGGTGAGGACTCCGGTGATCTTGGTGGCAGCCACGGCAGTGACACCGGTGGCGGCATGGACCTTATTGGAGGTAACAGTTAATTTGTTATTAGTTCCAACCATAGCACCATTGGCCATAGTGAATTGGATCACTTGCACGGAGTTGGCTGAATTGTAACTGACAGCACCGACGGCGTCAGAGTATGCGAGACGGTAGTTACCATCTTCAAGATGAGCGGCCTCAAACTTGGCGACGGCGATGGCATCGAAGATGGCGCCACCACTGGCGATGGCAGCGTCTAAGGCAGCCTTTGCCTCTGCGTTATCAGTGTCATCGGCAGGGGTAGCACCGAGTGTGGCGGCCAAAGTGGTGAGACCAGCGGCGGTGGCGGCGGTGATGGCGGTCTGCAAAGTGCCCGCCATTGTTGTGTCGGCGGGAATAGCGGCGGCATCGGCACTACCTGCAGCACCAGAACCATCACCTTGTTGGGGAACACCGGTATACTCAAGGATCGCGGCATCGGCAGCGGCATCGGCAGCGGCAAGCAAAGTAGCCACATCTCCTACTTCAGCTGTAAAAGTAAGTTGAGCAGATGTTCCAGTGGTAACACTTAGCTTAAGATCAGTTGTTCCGACTGATGAAAACGAGTTTGTCACAAGAGCCATGGTTATACTAATACCTAGGATATTATTTTTTCCCAATAATAAAAATAGATTTATATTAGTATATTCTGATTCTTGACAAACTATTTTTTTGCTTTACAGGTGTTTTCAAGTGCCATAACTTCTTAATAATAGGGAGTTAAATCTTCCTTAAGTTCAATCTCTTTGGTATAATCTATTTTTCTAGGATAAGTGTTTTTCCAATGATTTTTTTGATCCGTGTAAGGAGACCATTAGAATCCAAGTTGAGTGAGTATATTTTTTCGCTTATTTTCTGATGTTTTGCCATAGCGTGTGTGTCACGTTCTGGGTAGGGGTCATTTTGTGATTCTGTTGTGTCGGTGTAGAAGGGTCGAGGTGGTCCTACATTTTTTTCGCGCCATCGATTGCATTGGATTACAATACAGGTATGCGCGCGCTTTACAAATTGGCTAAACAACTCCATTGAACACACGTTCCACTTCCCTCCATTAGTACTATCAAATATGAGCAATGCCTTATGTGATCCTTCCAAGGATACATTGACAATAGGAGGTATAAATTGGGATGATTTTGCCGAATATTGTGCGCAAAGGTTTCGATAACCATCAAGAACAAGGTCTGCAATGACCTCAGCAGAGTTTTTATGTACAACGGTTTCTGCATCACATGGCATATGTGTTAGGTGCGCCAAGAACGCGTCCATATTCATGGAGGGTATAACGTCGTTGTTCATTAGTTGAAGTATGGATAATGTAGTGTGTCGGATGCGAGTTGAGTTTCCGTTTTTTGTTTTGGATGTAGTGGTGATAGATGCGATAGTGTTTTCAAGTTGTTCTACTTTGCGTGAGAGTTGGAATATGATGTCAGTTAATCGTGTGATATCCTCTGTATCATTGTTGTTATTGTGTATCATATTGTTTAATTCCATGATGTGTATAGAGTGTTCTATGATTGAGTGAGTGTATTAGAAATCAATTCTTAACCGACATCTTCCACCTATTATTCATTATAATTCCCAAATGTTATGATATATGATGTATATGTATGTATGATTAATCACAACTCTTAGCATAAGGCTATTTTTCTATAAATTTTAAAAAGTAAAACATCAAAAGTACCTGAGAATTGAAAAAAGGACATTTATAAATGTCCAAAAATAAGTCCTCGGATAGGTTTGTGAATTTGAGAAAAAAATAATTCTTATGGTAACAACCTTAAAAAGTACCCCACGGTTTGTTACGATAACGAAAAATTCCTCATTTTAGGCCTCAATTTGGATGGCTACTAATGGCTACTAAAATGGCTACTAAAAAACTCGCATTTTCAAGTACCTTTAGGAATGTATATAATCATATTAGCATTCTAGGTGTTATATATTGTAATCCTATGTCATCAAATCCTTACGATAAAAAAAGGACTACTAAAACTCGCAAAAACTCGCAAAAACTCGCAATTTGAAAATAGACATAGAAATAATAGGTGTATAGTGTACATTCCTAGTGATTAGGTAATAGTATGACATCTATATCAAAAAATCCTGATAATATAGAAAAGAGTATGAAGTTTTCATGTATTCCTTGTAACTATCACTGCATGCGTCGTAATGATTTACACAAGCATTTTGGAACACAGAAGCATGCTCGTATGATAATTCAAAAAGATGTAAGTTCAGATGAAATTCATGAAGAATCAGGTTCATGTGTGTCTTCATGCGTGATGGTTCCTAGTAGTTACGGTTGTGTGTGTGGGAAATTGTATCGTCACACTACATCATTGTACAAGCATCGTCGAAGTTGTGTTGAATATCAGAGTCATTTATTACAAGTATGTGTAGAATCCGAGTCGGGTGCAGAAACAGATGCGTTTTCCAAGCAAGATAGTGATACCGAGATAGCGAATTTACTAACCGCGTTTATTGGAGAGCAATCTAAGTGTATTAGTAATTTGAATACGATGATAGAGCATCAAGGCAAGCAGTTGGCAGAAGTGGCTGCGAAGGTTGAAAACTCTGGCGTGACAAATAATGTGACGACAATCAATAATACCAACAAGTTTAATTTGAGTTTCTTTTTGAATTCGGAGTGCAAGGATGCGATGAATGTGATGGATTTTGTGAAAATGTTGGAGGTAACTCCTGAGGATTTGGAGCATCTTGCCGACGTTGGATATGTGGAAGGTGTCGCGCGTATGATGTTGAATGGTCTTCGTAAGTTGGATGTGAGTAAACGTCCCATTCACTGTACTGACGTGAAGCGTGAGTCGTTTTATATCAAAGATAATGATGTTTGGGAGAAGGATAACATGAACAGAGACAAGATGCATCGTGTGGTGAAGCACGTGGCTCACCGAAACATAACTGCTCTTCCCGAATGGCAAAAAGAGAACCCAACGCATACGGATTACACAACGCGTGCTCATGAGAAGTATTTGCGAATAGTGAATGCAGCGTTTGGAGGATCAAGTATGGCCGAAACAGATAAGTTTCGTAACAAGATAATTCGCAAGACAGCTCCTGAGTTGGTAACACCCAAGAAGTGTTTTGAAACTAGTGTGACGTCAGTGGATATATCATCGCAATCCATAAAATAAAAAGGTGATTAGTTAAATAGTTACATAATAGTATTTAATAGTGGTTAAATTCGAAGCGGCAGAAGGGGCATTCATTTAGATATACGCGTTTGTAGCAGTCTGTGCATGTGGTGTGACCACATTGCAGGTCGATGTTTAGTTTGTCTTCTTGGTAGCAGATACCGCATTCAGTGAAGTGATTTAGTTTGGTGAATAGAGCGACCTTGGTGACATAGGGTGATACATGTCTATGGCTTGAAATTTCTGATAGGCATTGTGTGGTGTATTTTTGTTGCGGTGCGGATTTGAGTCTTTCGTATATGTTGATAACGCCAATCTCTTCCAAGAAGTTTTCATAAACCCTTTTATTTGCACTGTTTAATCCGTTTATGTTGTATGCCAGTCGCGATAGTCGGTAAGCGAACTCTTCTATTTTTTCTGGGTAGTCGTAATTTTTGTATAGTAATAGAGCGGCCATATAACTAGAGCCTGAGTCACCGTGGTCGCATGCGATTCCATAATACATGATTGCTTTATGAAGTCTAATGGTATCTCCTTCTCCATCATTGAATATGCGTAGGTGCATGCTGGCCAAGTTGTACATCGCCAATGTGTTATGGTGTAGTTCAACGGATTTTACGTATGCTTGTTCTGCCTTGAAATAGTCGTCATGACATGTTTCTTGAATCTGCGCGTAGTCCAAGTAGCAAGGTGAATTATCTGGGCTGATAGCAATAGACAGTTCATAGACAGATTCTGCCTTTATCTGGTCATGATGACGGCAATAGGTATGTCCCATAATGCTGTTCATGATGGCTAGTGCGAATATACCTTCTGGTTCATCAAAGCATTGTTCAATGCATTCTGCCGCGACATCTCCTTCGTATATGTCAGATTCGGCATTGTTTTCGCATGCGCATGTGAAGAGTTCATATTGAACGAGTTCCCTTCTGTATCTCCAAGTGGTTTTAGTGATAATTTCATGGCCAGACATGGCACTTTGCATTTTTCTGAATTCATTAAAGTCGTGGTCATCATCAAGCCAATTGGTGTCTTCTCTCTGTGCGTATTCCTCTTCTTCATCATCGTATTCGTCTTCATCTTGGTCATCCTCGTATTGGTCTTCAAAGTCCTCGGTGTCGGTGATGATGTGTATCATCTCAACATTCTCTGCATCAATGTCTGTTTGTGCGTTGGTGTTTTCAGCCTCTTGGTTGAATACTGCAGTGAGGTCGGCGATAGGTACAACAGATGTGTCGATACCTGTTAGTTCTAGGTCTGCGTTGCATATATCGTCATCAATGTCTGATACGTCAAGATCCGCAAGGGTAAGGGGTTGATGTTCTGGTCCCGAAGTGTTCGGTGCGTCGTCATCGTCAGAGGAATAATCATTCCACATCGGATGTTGTTCGACGACGTTGAATCGTTCTCTGGGTGTTACCATGATGGGTGTTTCAATAGATGACATGTTAAATTATTATTACTAATGTAATTTTCTTAGGTTGCAGTAGAGATGTGTTACTGATTCGTGTCAATTCTTTTGTAGGGTATGTACATACAATCTGTTTCTACGATATGAGTGTTTTATTAGTAATTGGGATACTGTTGGGTTCAGCAGGGGTTGCATGTGCGATAGATTCCGCTGCTAGTTATATGTATGTGGTGTCTGAGAATATCCACGCGAGTTTATGTGGCGTTTCTGCGCCGCGCAGTCGTCGCGGTTCAACGAGTTCGTCAAAGAAATGGTGGTAGAATAAGGATGTATTACGATATACGTATATATCGTGATACATATACATATTAATGAGTATGCAAGAGAATAGTCCGAGTGAAATGAATCGAGGCGTGGTGGTCCGTGTGTCAGTGCCTGAATCTGATGCTAGTTCGATAGAGCAGTTGTCCGAGGAAGAGAGAACGGTAGCTCTGTGTAGTGGCGCAGCCTGTTTGTACCAGAACCGTAAGATGTTGGCGGGTACAACCGAGCGTCAGATGTATGCCGAGATCGAGTCGGGTTTTCGTGCGCAGTTGGACGCGCAGGCGTCGGCTCTGTCGTTGGAGAAGGCGTTAAACGAAGAGCGTCAACGTTTTTCATCCGAGCGCTTAGACAAAGAGGTGGATACGGTGGTTCGTCACAAGACTGAGTTATTGGATCGTGTGTTGAATGATAAAGAGCAGCAGGTGTGTCGTTTGACAGAACTTTTACGCGTTCGTGATTTGGAGTTGTTGGAGACAAAAGATACGTTACGTCAGCAGGCGTTGGAACGTCGTATCAAGGTGGATGAAGAGGTATCTAGTATGATTCGACAGCATGAGCAGATGCGCGACGCTGCTCTGCGCGATGTGTTATCAAAGAACGCCGATGCGTTGGATATAGTGCATAAGCATCAGCAACAGAACCAGACGCGTACATCAACGGAGATCGGTGCTATTGGAGAGCAGCAGTTTATCAGTATAGCGGAGAAGGCTTTTGTGGATTTTGAGGGTTTTCAGTTGATGGATGTGCATGCGCAGCCGCACAAGGGCGATGCGCATTTGGTGATAAAGGATATGACGATAATGGTGGATGCGAAGGCGTATTCTCGTCGTGTGGATTCTTCGCAGATAGAGAAGATCAAGGCTGATTTACGGTGTAACGAACACATTCCCTTTGCATGGTTGGTGTCTCTCAACACGGGTATAGATCGTAAGGACGGAGCCGTTTTTTCATTTGAGTGGATAGGAGAGGAGCAGTGTGTGGTGTATGTGAATAATTTGTTATCTCACCACGATCCATGTCTTTTATTGAAGACGTTGTATTATTTATGTCGTGATCAGATAGCCCGCGTGCGCGCGGCGGGCGACGACGGCGCAGACGCTCGCGAGCTCGCGTCGTTGCGCGATGAGCGTCGGCAGACAGGTGATCGAATAAACGGTCTTAAGAAGCGTCTTCGTGAGGTGAAGAGTGCGATGACAGGGTTGCGTAATTTGCATGCGGATTTGGAGCGAGACGTGGCCGGTTTATTGAATGCTGATGTAGGGGATGGGATAAGTGTGGGAGTGAATGGTGGAGTGCATAAGCATTATGCAGCAGTGAGTGAGTGGTGGAGTGGGTACGCAGAGAAAGTCGAAGGAGATGAAGGAGCCGCGTGTGTGCTTAAGTCGCCAGTTATTTGGTCGCATTTGAAGCGTGATCGTGTGGATATTTGTGCAGAGATGTCAGTAAGTGAATTTAAGGATGTGTTGTGTCTTATCGTCCCGCCTAGTAATTTTGTTCGAGCGCGTGGCAAGGGTGGTGGTGTTGATATATTGCGCTACCGCGTGCGCAGCGTGTCTTCAGTTTCTCCTCTCTCTTCGAATGCGGTGGTGATCGCGACAGAGAGTCTAGTCGAGATTCCTTCGTAGTGGTTATTTCCATGCAATTTTGTTAAATATATTGGATGGTATAAAGGGTTTCATGGTAGCGAACATAGTTTGTACGAATCCGTTGACGTTTATGATGCGTACCTCCTGTAGGTTATCGCCATATTCGTTAAATATAGTGAGTAGTCCTCGTGCGGATGCGACCCGTGTGGAATGGTAGAATGAGAAACCCTTCGCGTCGAATACGAATATCCATTTCTCTCTATCATTTTTTTCTAAAACCTCTCTGTAGTGGTCGAGAACACCCTCTGTGTCATGATTCGTAGCATCACCTGGACACGTATAGTACAAGTTTGCGCCTCCTTGGCGCCCCATTTTAAAAAAAGAATGACTCGACGGGTCGTTATCACACAATTGACACATAGCAATGTATATAGGAGAGAACTAAAAGTAGCACATGCAACGATATGTTTGTATTCACGTCTCGGTGATGTATCCACGCAAGTATCTATCTAGTTCTGGTATTGAACCACCATCGTATTTCCCAGGGCATTTTACATGTGTGATCTGTATGGTGTGTTTGGTTTTGAATTCTATCGTATTTGGTTCAATGCCCTCAACAAGAATCGAGTACGACATGTGTACCTTGTGCTCTTGTATGTTGCAGACGATAACATTCAAAAAGAGACCTGTATAGGATGTTATGAAGAATACGATGTGTAAGGGTATATTGTTTTGTAACATGTTGTTCATGGTTTGAATGAGTCGGAATTTGATGTCGCGATACTGAACGTTTTTCATTTTTTTCGCCATAGTTAGACATCGGTTAGCGATGTCATCGAGTTGTTCGGTGGTGAATGGAACCACTCTGATTTCGCCAATGTCAGATAGGAACAAATATTTGAGCAGGTAGTGGCACGCGCAGTCCGCTAGCCTGCGTATAGGAGACGTGAAGTGGCAGTATTCAGGTGCGCCAACGAGGTCGTGCGCTGCGTTTGAGGACAGGTAGTCTGCCTGTATTCCGTTGGTGATGATTTCGTTGAGCAGGTTATCTCCTGTTATTCCATCAAATACAGTTCCTAGCCATTCGGCTGCGGCGCACGTGCGGAATATTCCCACGCCCCCCATGCGTATTTTGAGATATTCTCCCACGAATGAATTTGCGAATATGGCGAACTCTGCGATCATTTGTTTCATATGTATTTCCTTTTCGTCGGGTGTGGCGAGGTGCGAACCGTGTGTGTCGTTATAATGTACGGTCGATGTAGTGACATCACTTAGGCGCGTTCCTAGTGTTTTTTTCGCTCTTTGTTCTCTGAGCGCTTTGCTTATTTTTAAGCCCGTTGATAGAACAAAGTTGGTATCGACAGAGTTGCATGCGTCATGGTAGGTGAGTGCGCGGTCTGTTTCAACTTTGATCGTGGTGAAGAGTAGTTTGATGCGTCCCCGCGGCGCAAACGTTTCTGAGTCAATGTTGGTGAGTATAGTGATTGCATTTTTGCGGTCACCAAAACTGTTTACCATAAGACTGGCCTGATCTACAATGGGTTTGGGCATCATGTGAATGGGTTTTCTATTGGACGGGTATCGCGTGGTGGTTCTCTCTACAATGTCTTTCCATAGTGAGGATTCTACGTGGATTAGTTCAGTAGGATCGGCAATATGAATGGCTAGCCATAGTGTTTCTCCTTCTGATGATGTGTTGCATGTATAAATACTGAACGCATCATCAGCGTCTTCGCATCCAGGGGGATCGATACTGTATGTGGGTTTTGTCGTGAAGTCAATGCGTTGGTCACTGGGAATAGAATATGTGCGTGTGTTTGTGTCGTGTCTAGATTTGGCAACGTTGTTGTTTGTAATATGTAATTGGTCAGTTTCTTCATTGCGAGGTTCTCCATATAAAGGTTCTACCTTGGCAGTATATCTATTTTCAAATGCATTATTATCCATGATAGGTTGTTTACGTGGTATATGCGATAACGCTTATACTGATAATGGGATTGTTTAATAATAGTATTATGTGTATGATTAATAATATTATTTACATGATGGTGAAATCGAATTACACAAGAGTAATAACGAACTTGAATGGTAGAGGATCAAGAGTCAGCGAAGCGGTACCATTGAAGAGTTGTCCTCCATCTACAGGTGCATGATTAAATGTAGTTCCAATTGTAATCTTATCACCTGCTTGCCAGATGAATGGGAAAAAGTCTTTTGTATTTCCATTAGCAGTGACTTTGTTGCTAGCATGGAACATACCACCTGGACGTGTAGTAAGACGGTAGTGAGCACTGCTATCTTGTTGGTCAATCTTGTCGCGTAGTGCGTATAACAAGAACTGTGCAGGTCTGCTATTAATACCATCGTTGGTTGCAGTTGCTAGTTGGGGGTCATTTTCACCAGTTGTTCTTTCGAGTTCGGTTGCATTGTCAAAGTTTAGTTCCGCAATTTTATTTCTGATCGAACCTTCAAAAGTAGTAGTAGTAGCAACACCTGCACCAGGACTAGTCAAGTAGTTTCTAATCTCAGTTTTCATGGCATCAGTTGTGGAGAAAATATCAGCCATTGCCTTGACTTTAAACATATCATATGACCAGTTTTCTACCACGGTAGAGGCGATATCGCCAACATTAGCAGTAATAGGGACACCGGCTTCGAAAGGGCTCTTGCCTGTTAGGTCTGGGATAAGACCATGGAGTTCAATAGCGGAATTAGCGGTGGCAACGGTGGTTCCAGCAGCGTTTCCACTCTTCATGACAGGCCAGTTAGTTTCATCTTGAAGTAGTATAATAGATTCACTTCGTAGGGATGGGCCAGATATAAGGTTTGTCCATACAGAGTCTCCTCCGCTGGTAGAGATACCAGGGGATTCTGGTTTGTAGTAGAAGATCTGGTTGAATGAAGTCTTGCTCATCTTGAGGTTGCATTCGGCATGGTCATCGAATGTGTCGACAGTGGCATCGAATGTTTGAACAGCTTGAAGTGTGAATAGTTGATCGATGGTCTCACTAATGTCGAGGCCTGCAAGTGCGATATCGATTTTATGCCCGTCGGCTTCGGTCATTGTAACAGTTCTCTCTCCTCTGATATCTCCAAGATAAATAAGGTCGCCGTTCCCATCAGTAGTGGTGTCGCTGTCCCAGTTGGTTCTGGGATTAGTACTCCTTCCTGATTGAGATGTGTTCGAAGCAACTGCACCTGGATCAGCAACGGTAGCTCCAGCAGTTCCAGCAGCCCATTCGGCAGATTTTTCAGACCATGTGGTGTTATTTGCAGCAAAGTTGTATGCATATACGTCTTCGTTGCTGACCTGGTAGATTTCATCAAAAGTAGCGTTAGCGGGTTGTCCAGGAGTTGCGTATGCCCATAAAGTTCCACGATCGTTGAGCGATAGTTCGG
>Ga0315315_10005026_pt1 | contig 12201 bp, 7 predicted proteins | sample M140m3416metaG_FD_203699 | JGI IMG/M metagenome (GOLD analysis project Ga0315315, IMG submission 203699) | Ammonia-oxidizing marine archaeal communities from Monterey Bay, California, United States - M1 40m 3416 | ecosystem: Environmental > Aquatic > Marine > Intertidal zone | place: USA...
AGAGACAGCCCTGCCTGTGTCGACGACGGTACCCGCGGGCACGTCCTTGTTCCTGCCCTCGCCGTCTTGCGGGTTGGACACGAACAGTCTGGTGTTGTGGCGCTTCTGGGCGACGATGTACGTGATGGTGGGGTTGTAGCTCCCGTCGCCGAGGCTCTGGAACGCCTGCCTCAGGCACGGGAGCTCGTCGGAGAGCACAGCCTGGAACTGGCTCTCGGATACCCCGTCGCGGTAAAAGAGGACGCGCTCGGGCCTCGATTCCGGGTTGGAGGCGCCGCCGTTGGCGTTGAAGTACTCGATCATGATCTCGCGGGCCATGGACTTGAGGTCGTCGATCATCTCCTTGCGGTTAGCCTGCGCGCTGAGCCTGGCCACGTACTGGGTGCAGCTGCGGTTGGTGTTACCCACCAGCGCGGCGATGGAGGAAGCCTGCGAGCCGGGCGACGCGTGAGAGACGTCGCCGCCGAAGATGATGGTCGCCTTGGAGAAGAGCTGGGACGGGCGCAGCTCCTGACCGGGCGAGACGAGCATGTTGATGCCGCCCAGCTTGGCGTTGACCTTCTGCATGATGTTGGCGAGGGTCTGGTCGTTGAGGCCGCTGCGGCCGCCGCCGCGACCGCCGCCGCCGAGGCCGTACGGTGAGTAGAGTCAAATCCATCACCAAAAATGTGTTAGAAAAGCAGGGTGAAAAACGGCGTCCCCTTCTTTCCGCTTGCATCGCCCTGTTTGTCACAAACTGGAACCCAGTACTAACAGGGGGATGGAAAAGCCAAAACGTGAGAGCACGCTTCCAAAAAAGGGGAAACACAAAAACATTTTCACCCTGCCTTGTTCATGATGCACTGCGTTCGCACGCCGATCTCAATCTCGGCGCACTCCTTGATGGAGTTGTAGATGTGCTTGTTATCGAACTTGGGGAGCACGCAGAAGATGATCTGGGGCTTGGCGCGGAACTTGCGAACCACGCGCTTGAGGCAGTCCTCGATGTTCTCGCCGCCTGGGTACCCCCGGCCGCCGCCGCCGCCCTGCTCGAGTGTCTCGCACATGGGCTCGGCGGTGACCCTGATGCCGATGAACTGCTCCATCTTCTGCTTGAGCGTGCGCCCGAGGTCGTAGCAGTCGTCCCGGTGGACGAACCGGTCGAACGAGATGATGGCCCACTGGGAGAGCTCGTTGTCGCCGGAGGCTTTGCTGGGCGCCTCCCTCAGGCCGGTTTGCCCGCGGAGGTTCCAGGCTCCGCCCATGGGGTCCAGGAACTGGTCCTTGCTGTAGAAGACGCGCGGGGGCTTGAGGACGCGCGCGCGGACCTTGACCATGGAGGGCTTGATCTCGAGGCCGTAGTCCTTCGGGGTCTTGTCCTTGCACACGTAGTTCTGCATCTGCGACTGGATATCGCGCTTGCGGTTGTCGGGGCCGGCGGCGGTGACGCGGATCATCTCGGCGCTCGCGTTGGAGTCCTGCAGGAGCTGCCTGCGCTGCGCGGGGACGTGGCATACCTCCAGGGGGAAGTACACGGGCTTGGCGGAGGTGCCGCAGATGACGCAGGGAAGCTCGGGGTACTTGAGGCGCTTCTGGTGGTGCCTCTGGAAGTAATCGAGGACGGAGATGTCGCGTCCGGGGAGTAGTGTCGACAACCCCCACAAAAAATGTTAGAAAAGCAGGGTGAAGCGAAAGGTCCCCTTGTTTCTGCTTGCATCCCCCTGTTGGAGCCGAAGCTGAAAGAAGCAGAGAATCCTGCCTCACGGTCAAATACTAACAGAGGGATAGAAAAGTCCAAAAGTTGAACCGAAGTGCTTAAAGAAACAAGGGGACCCGGGATATTGGCGAGGCACTTCACCCTGCCTGTGTCGTCGCGGAACATCTGTCGGTTAGCCGGGAGCTTCGTGAGCCCGCGGCACGTCTTCTTGCGTCGCGATCCGGGGAAGTGCGTCAGCTCGATCTTGATACCCTTGAACGCGGCGTGCGCCTCCCTCCACGTGCGTTCGTCGAGGGGCAGCCGCGGGAGCCTGGGCGCGTCGGGACCGCCTGAGCGCATATCCCCGCGGCCTCGACCGCCGCCGCCGCCGCCGCCGCCGCGCCCGTCGCTGAGCACGCAGAGGCGATCGACCGCGGACTGCTCGGAGATGAACGCACCCGCGGCCATGTTCACGACGAGGTGCGTCGCGCCTTTGCCTTCCGCGCCCTGCGTGGGCCGGGCGCTGAGCGAGTATCCCTTCCACACCTCGAACCCTCCGGAGAGCTTGACGGTGTTTTTGGAGTCGAGGAAGTTGCGACCGATGGACACCCACAGCGGGTTCATCGCGCGCTCGTGCCGGAGGATGGCGTCGAGCGCCTGGAACGCGGCGGCGGGGATGAGCTCGCTCCCGACGTCACCGCGGAGGTGCGCGTCGATCGCGTCCTTGACCCTGACGGGCACGGCGAACTTGATACGGACGGCGAAGTACTCCCCCGCTTCACCGGGGACGTCCTCGGGGCGCTCCACCTGGTAGGTGACTCCGTCCTGGCGGTGCGCCTCCGCGAGTGACGCGTGGCCGGAGGGGGCGAAGAGCTGCTTGCTGCCGTCGTACGCGAGCTGGGGCCACTTGTAACTGGTGGCGAGCTTCTTTATGATGGAGCTGCGGGTGAGGGGGGAGGCGGGTGGTTTGGTTATTTTTTGGTTTTGTGAAATGGACGGGTGTCGCGTCAACTCTTCGGCGGTTCCGATGTATCGACGGGCACACGCCCGTGTCTTTCGGGCGGGCGAGGGCGGGGCGGGCGTGAGGCGCACCGGCACAGGCGCGCGGGGAGGACTCGCTCCTGCTGGCGCGGGGGACCCCTCGAGGGCGCGTCGTTCCGCACGGGCGCCGCCGGCGGGGTGATGGTGACGTCGTAGAGGGAGAGCTCGACCATCCGCCGGACGTCGACGAAGAAGTGGTTGGCGACGAGCGTTATGGGACGGCCCGACGACCCGAGCTTCGCGGGTCGCTTGGGGAGCGCGATGTGCGGCGCGGGCGGAGCTACCGCGTAGGCGCCGGGTGGGGAGTGGCGGCCGTTGAGGTCCGTCTCCATGGGCGCGTAGTTGCTCATGACGCGTGCCGCTCGCGGTTGGAGAGTGGCGCGCTTCCCCCGCGGTCGTTGCTCTCGAAGTCGTTGCTCTCGAGTCTCGGCCCGTCCCAGAACTCTTGGTCGCGAGACGGGACATTTGGCAGCGAGAGTGACGGGACGGGCAGTTTGCGTGCGCACCGGTGTGGCGATACACCCGCACCGAGATGGCGGACGATGACCGGAGTCACCGCGCGACGAGGCGGCTCGCATCCATCGCGTCGCACGTGGCGACGACGGACGCCGCGAGCCGCCCGAGCGTCGGCGTGACCCGCGTCTCGACGTCGGCCACGATCGATGGACGGCAAATAGACAGCCCCGATCGATGGGTCGCGATGGCGGGGAAGTCCTTCGGGCCCGGTGCGTGGGTCACCGTGGACCAAGCGCGCGTCGACGCGTTCGCGGACTGCACCGAGGATCACCAGTGGATACACAGGGCCGGCGCGGTGACCACGTTCGGCGGGCCCATCGCGCACGGCCTGCTCACGGCGTCGCTCCTACCGGCTCTCATGGATGGGGTGCTGCCGCCGATGAACGGTTGGGTTAAACAGGAGATCAACATGGGTTTCAACCGGCTCAGGTTCGTATCGCCGGTGAAGGTGGGTGCACGGGTGCGGGCCAGTGCGGTGGTGGTCAGCGTGCGGCGCCTGGGGAAAGGTGCACCTGGGAATAAGGGTAAGGACGGGACGGAGACGATCGTGTCGGTGACGGTTTCCGCCGACGACGAAACGAATTCGGGCGGCAAGCCGGCGATGACGTGCGAGTGGGTGACTCGCCAGTACGCGAAATGACGATCGCGCCGTGACGATGTAGTATGATAGTAGTAGTAGTAGCTGCAGAACTAAGAAGAACTAAAGAAAAGAATCACCCCGGATAACCGCGAAGCCTCCTCCGTCTTAATCCTCATCCCCGCCCGGCCCGCCACCCTTGGGTCCGCCCGCCTGCTTAGCCATGATGATCTGGTCAACCCTGAGCACGGTGCACACAGCCTCAGTGGCCAGCTTCAGCGCCCACCACTTGACCAGGTAGACGTCCGCGATGGACTCCTTCGCCTGCAGGTCGCACCACTGCTGCTCGTGGGAAACGTCGACACCCGCGGCGATTGTTCCGGAAGCGTGCGCCGCGAATAGGTTGTAGACGACGTCGGTGGCGTTGAGCCCCGCGTTCTCGGCGAGGGTCCTCGGTACAACCTCCAGTGCCCTGGCGTACTTCTCGATGGCGTACTGGTCCAGGCCGGTCTGCTTGCGTCCGAACGCGGCGAGCCTGTGCGCGAGTTCAATTTCCGTCGCGCCCCCCGCGGGGAGGGTCCTGGAGTCCTTGGTGAGAGCCCTGAAGGCGTTGACGCCGTCGTCGACCGCGCGCTCGATGTCGTCCATGGCGTTCTCGGTGGATCCGCGGAGGATGACGGTGGAGACGCGGGAGGTCTTGTCGTTTTGCTTGACGACGACGCACTTGGTCCCGCCGATCTCGATGAGGTCGATGGAGCTGACGTAGCCGAGCTCGTCGGCGCTGGGGCGGCCGAGCTTGATGATGCCGGTGGCGTTGGTGGCGCGGCAGAACCTTCGGAGCTCAAACTTGGAGGAGATCTTGATCGCCATGAGGTCGTAGCGCTCGATGAAGTGGAGCGCCATCTCGCCGAAGGACTGGCCGGAGACCACAACCTTGGCGCCGGTTTCGGCGATTCCCTTGATGTACTCCTCCATCTTCTTCTCCTCGCCGAGGGAGTAATCCTCGAGTTCTTTGCCGCTGGAGATGAGCACGGTGCCCTTGGTCTCCGTGGAGGAGGTGTCCACGGCGCAGCCGAACACGGCAACCTTGGCGTCCTTCACGTGCTTCACGGTTCCCTCCACGTCGCGGCGAATCACCATCCCTTGCACAACCTCGTTCTCGTGCAGCGAGGATCCGATGATCTTCGCCACCCGGACGTTGTCCACGTTGAAGTTGAGCTGGTTCTTGGGGCACACGTCGATGCACGCCTGCGCGCAGGTCTTCGCCAGGATGCCCTCGTACCCGAACTGCTTGGAGGAGAGGGTACCCTTGATGCGGGCGGCGACGGCGTCGGCGTCGCGAACGTCCAGCGTCTCCGACCCGGGGATGATGAGCTCCTCCATCCACTTGAGCGCCTGCTCCATCGCCTTCTCGTACCCTTCGATGATCTCGGACGGGTGGAGACCGTCGCGGATGAGCTCCTCGGCGTTGCCAAGCAGCTCACCGCCGAAGGTCACCACCAGGTTGGTGCCATCGCCAATCTCCTGCTCCTGCGCCTGCGCCGCCATCACCAAAAGTTTGGCAGCCGGGTGCGCGACTTCGAGCTCGCGGACGATGACCGCCGCGTCGGAGGTGACGAAGAGCTTGTCGAGGTGGTTGATGACCATCTTGTTCATGCCTGTGGATTTGGATGCCGTGGGAGGGGAACGAAGGTTAGGATTTTCGCGTTTGGCTTAGTGAGAGACGGCCGCGATTGGCGTCGTCGATTGGAAAAGAAACGTCCAAGAGTTGACCGCCGGTTGGGGGCGGGGTTTTGTTTTTTGAAGATCTTTGAGGGCGGAGGGACGCACCGTTGGGACCGAGGGAGGTGCGGGTGATCTTGGAGAGCTGCTTGCACGCCTCCACGTTCTTGATCACCGCCTCGTCGAGCCCTGTCAGGTGCTTGTGCCCGTCCTGAGAGTCGGGAAAGGGTTAAGGGGGGCGAGGTCAGCGACGGTTCTTGGAGATGCCGCAAAAGGTCCCCGTTCAGATCTGGGCCCACGCGCGACGCGCGGGAGCTTCCGATCGCGCGCGACGACGGGATCGAAGGATCGATACGGCGGTCGATCATCGCCCCATCGATCGTGTGCATGCCGCCCGGGCGTTCATCGAGCGCGGGGACGGGCGCATGGTGCCCGGGGATCGCGCGACGGGCGTCGGCGCCGGGTCAAAGCCGGCTCCCGCCCGCCGTCTGGTTTTCGCGCCGAAGGGGAATCGAGCCGACGGGGTCGCGATCTGCGGTGGGGGGCGCACCTTGAGCATGGCCTGAAGGCCGTACGGCATACCAGCCATGGTTACCGGATGTCTCTTTCCTCTTTCGACCTTTAGTCGCTGGCCGCCGAACGTTCCAGGCGCCTTGGAGAGTGGCTCTCAGCGCAGATCGAGAGGCGGTGTTTGAAAAAGTCGCAGTTGGCTGGTCAGCTGGTTGGCGTGCAGCGCGCCTTCAACTCGACCCGACTGGGCAGCTGGGTTCCCCCCGCGAGGCTCCCTCAGTCCAAGCGGCGCCGCGGGCGGGAGGACCGACACCGCGTCGATACCATGAAGGTGCGCGCCCCGAACAAGGTGACCGACGATCTCCCTCATCGCCGTTCATCCCGACCCTAGACCCCCGACGCGCCCCGTCGCCGCGCCCCGTCCCGCATGCCCAGTCGGATACATTTCCATTTACTAACACCCGGCGTCCCCACGCGCGGTTCAACGCAGGACGACGACGTGTCGAGCTACTATCGGTCGATCTCGCGCCTCGAGGCGCTTCGCATCGTCGCGGATGCCGCGCACCTGCCGCTTCTCATCTTCTTCGCGCTGTTCTTCGCCGCGGGAATGTACGTCGGGCGATGGTCCGTGGTGTTCGAGACGCGACAACGACGGAAGCACCTCGCCGAGGCGGTGGCTGGGGTCGTCGACGGGGTGCTCGCCGGGACGTCAAAGGGAACCGACCCGGGTGCGACGACGACCGATGACAACGACATGACGACTGCGGTCATCGAGGGCGTGCTCGAGGGCCTGCGAGCGGGTGGGGCGGCATCCGCGGGCGACAAAGGGCCGGCGTCCTCATTCTCCAGTCGAGGAACCAATCAGTCGAAGGGAACCCGGCGGGCGCCGTCGACGACACCGGACGTCACGAGCGACGCCGCGGGATCGAGCGCGAGGCGGGGACGGTCCAAACGGTCGTCCGCGGACCCTCTCGACGACGTGCTGAGTCGGGAGCTTCGCGCCGCCGAGGCCGAGGCGGCGGCGACGAAGAGGAAGATTGACGGCGGCGACGTCGACGGAGCCGCCGAGGACGCGGGAGAGAACGAGGCTCCGATCGACGACGACGAGGCGCGCCCATCCTCGGAGCCCGAGCCCATCGGAGACGTGGAGATGATGGACGCGGCGACTCCGAGCGCGAGCTCCGTCGGCACGCGGTTCAGGCGAACCCCGGTGAAGGACGATGACGCGGCTGCCGTGGAGCCGGAGAAGGAGCCCGAGAAGGAGCCGGAGGATGGCGACGACGAAGAGGACGTCGTCTCCTCGCGACTGGCCCCTGACCCGCCCCCAATCGAGTCACCCACCCGGACGCACGCCAGGGAGGCTGAGTGGTCATCGCGCCAGGCTGAGATTGAGCGCCAACGCGCGGAGTCGACCCGACTGAAAAAAGCCGCAAAGTCCGCTCGGCTCGTCAACGAACGCGTCGAGACGTACAGGCGCGGGCTCGAGGAACGCGAGGCGCTCGAATCCGCGATGGGAGACGCGCGCGCGGAGGCGCAACGGTCATTCGAGCGCGACGGCGTTCACGACCTCGCCGCGGCTGGGTGCCTGGAGCACGTCTTGCACCGCCTCGGTCTACTCCCAAATCCCGACGAAAATCGGGACGTCGGCAAGGTTGAGGTGGCGTTCAAGAAGGCGTTGGCGAGGAACCACCCTGATCGAAGCGCGTCGCGGGGCGACGACGTTCGCGCCGGCGCGAGGTGCGAAGAGGCGTTCAAGCTTCTGCAGGCGGCCAAGGCGCGGTGGGACGCGGCGGGTAAGCCGGTGGGGCCGAGGGCATCCCAGACGGCGGCTTCGGTGCTCGGAGTAAGTACTCACTACGGATACCCGCAGCAGCAGCAGCCGCCGCAGTCGTCGTCGCGGTCCACGTTTACCAGCCCACACACGCAACAGAAGGGGCGCAGCTGGCAGCCTGGCGGTCATACGCAAACCCCGGGTGCATCGGTTCCGGGCGGCGGCGGCGCCGGTGGCTTTGATTCTAACTACAACGACGCGTGGAGGGAGCAGGCGAAGAGGACCGCGGCGGCGACGGCGGATGCGTTGCGGCGGGAGGAGGAACGGATGCGCCTCGAGCTCGAGGAGCGGGAGAGGCTGGAGCGCGAGCGAGAGGCGCGAGAGGCGTTCGAGCGCAAGTTGCGGGATTTGAGCCGGAAAACCTCGGGGGGCGACGAGACGGCGTGGGTGCAAGGGAGCGACGCCTCCGAGGAGGGCACCCCGAGGCACCCCGACGCGATGAACGGGAAAGATGACCGAAAGAAGCGACCGCCGCCCAACGATTTTCAATAATAAAGTAGCTCGCGTCGTGTCGTTAATCGTCGTATCAACTCAACTGCCGTGGCCACGGTACCTTCCATTTAAGGCTGCGATGGAGCCGGGGGCCGCACGGCGCGAGCGCGGGGCACGTCCGATTCCTCCCCAAACTCCTTCCTAACTATGGACTCCGAATCCGCAACCATCGAACGCAGACGCAGCCTCACCGCCGCGTTCTCCGCTTCTATCCGTCCCAAACGGTCCTTCCACCGCGACTCGTCCCCCGCCGACTCGTTCTCGGCGGCTCGACCCGAACGCTTCATCGCGATCTTCACGCCACCCTTTGGCCCTTTGGCGCTCGTGCCCCCAGCTGGCTGGCTTCGCGCCGACGCCGGTCCTGGGCTCATTGGCGGCTTCTCCGTCGTCTTCTTCGGCTTCTCCGCCTTGAACACGGTCGCGGCTTCGGCGGAGTAGGAGCCGCCGTAGAAGAAGTCGTACCGGTGCTTGGCGCTCTCTCGCTCTCGCTCCGCTTTCCGTGAACGGGCCTTCTCCGCCGCCTCCCTCGCGTCCCGGGCGTACTCAGCCACCGCGGTCGCCGCCGATGACTTCGCACCGCCTCGGGTCGGCTCGCCGCCAGCCTCCGCGGGCCGAAGGGCGGATACCTTCGGCTTACCCGCGACGGAGGAGGCGACTTCCGGAAACCACGGGGTGAATTTGTTGGACCTGTCGGACAAAGTGAGCGGCTTCATGCCCATGATCCTCGCGACGCCCACCGATTCCTCGCGGTTCAAACGCTCCGCGTCCCGCGCCAAGGATCGTTCCGGTCCGCACTCACTCCCGCCGTCGTACGCGAACAGCTGCGCGGGTTTCTCCACGAGTCGTTTAGCGAGCGCGTCGACGGAGGCGTCAAGGGCGGCGATGGTTTTCGCGTTTCTCTCCGCCTTTTTCGCGACTTCCTTCTCCGTCGCGTCGAGCTCGAGGACCAGCCCGGAGAGTCGATCGTGCCGGGCGCGAGACGCCGCGTCCACGTTAGCCGCCTTCATGCGATCGGTGAGTGACTCAGCCTCTTTCCGGAGACGAGCCACTTCCTCGGCTGCTTCCTTTTCGGAGCGGGACGCCCTCGCCAGCGCCGCCTCCGCCTCCCTGGTGAGCGCGTCGACCGATTGACGATCGACGGATGCGCCGTCGTATCCCAGCTCGAGTTGCTCGCGCCTCGCGCGTTCCTCGCGGAGCTCGGCCGCCGCCGCGTCCCTCGAGGCCCTCGCCGCGTCGAGCTCAGCTTTTAATCCCCTGTTTTCCGCCGACGTCACTTGGGCGTTGGCCTCGGCGGCGTCCACCCTGTGACGCATGCGCTCCACGTCCCGCTTAGCCGCCTCGGAGACAGCCTCCGCCTCGGCGGCGACCCCCGCGGCTCGTACCGCGACGCCGTCTCGTTCCCCTTCCTTCGCAGCCACGCGAGCTTCGTACTCGGCGGATCTGTACACAAAACACGACGTCATTCTAATTGCCCGTACGGAAATAAAAAGAAACTCACCTTCGCAACGCGGCGTCGCGTTCAGCCGTTACTTCGCGTAACGCCTCCGCGAGTCGTGTCCTGTCCCTCGCGGCTGCTTCGAGCTCGGAGGCGTTGGCGTCCGCGTGCTCGTCGAGTCGCCGCGTGACTTCATCCGCGTCGTGTCGCATCGAACGCATCTCGATCTCGAGCTCTGTCCTCGCGAGCGACGCGGCGGCTGCTTCATCCCGCGCCGCCGTGAGGTGACCGAGGGTACGCGCCAATTCCTCGCGCAGCGACGCGATTTGCGTGTCGGCATCGGTGAGGTGCTTCTCCAGCGTCTCCCGCGCGTGTTCAACTCGGGCCCGTTCCCTCGATTCAGCCTTGAGCGCAGCCTCCAAATCACCCTTCTCCTCGCCGAGCCGCCTTGAAACGTCGTTCGCGGCGGCGAGCCGAGCCTCGAACCGCGCTCGCTCGGACGCGATGAGCTCGTACGATTTGTTACCCTGGAGCTCGTGCGCGAGGAGGTCGGACTCCGCCTTTGCCCTGTCGAGCTCGGTGGCGAGGTGTCTCGAGCCCATATGCGCCTCGCCCGCGCTCGTCCAAGCGGCGTCGAGGTCACCCGCGACGGCACGCGCTCGCTCCTCGTGTCGTCTCAGATCGGACCGCGCCTGTTCCAGCTCGATGCGGAGGCCCTCAGCCTCTGCATGGGACTGCATAGCCACCGCCGTCCACGCGGCGGTGGCTGAGGTATGCGGTGAATTACCAGACGACCCCGGGGTTCCAATTCGGGCCGCGTCTGCATCCGTCGCCATGCGGGAGTACACCTCACTCGACGCATCCTTGGCCTTCGTGTCAGCCTCGCGGTGGTCCATGCCGACGCCGCTCTGCTGCATGGAGTAGTATGCCGCCGCGGCAGCCGCGTTGGTGGCGGCTGAGGCGGATAGTTGCGCCGCCGCCGCTCGAGCCGAATCGGCCTCCTCCCTCGCGCCGTCGACCGCCTTCTTAGCCTCACTCAACTCAGCCTCCGCCGCGCGAAGCTTGATCTTGACATCCACGAGCTCGGTCTTGGCCTCGACGCCCGCGGCTTCGAGGTTGAGCGAGCCCGCGGACTCGGCGGCGGCGGCGCTCTGGCGGGCTCTCGCCTCCGCCGCCGCGGCTCGACCCTCCGCGACCTTCGCCTTCTCCTCGGCGACGTCCGCGCGCCACGCCGCCTCCTTCGATGCGCGCCTCGCCTCGCGTGTCTCCTCACGGGCAGCCGTGAGTTCCCGCTCCGAGTCCGCCGCGCGTCGAAGCGCCTCCGCCCGGAGGGACTCGTCCTCGGGGCTGAACGGCGCCGAGGTAGCCGCGGACTTCTCGGACGCCGCGGACTTCGCGGGCGTCGCGGCTTTCGCGGCGAGCGCCTCGGACACCTGCGCGGCAGCCTCGGCGGCAGCCTTGGCCTTGTCGAGTTCCTCGGAGAGGTTCTCGGATCGAGCTCGCCACTCATCCCTCTCGCGCTCGAGCTCGGCGAGGCGGCCGGCGTCGTTGCTCCGCGCCGGAGTAGCGGGAATGATCCGCGGCCGCTCGTCCAGCTCGGACCGGAGGCGCTCAACCTCACGAGCGGAAGCCTCGAGCGCGCGCTCCGCGTCCCTTGCGCCATTCAACGCCTCCGTGAGCTGCGTCTTCAGAGCCTCCTCGGCCTCGACGTCCTCGAGCTCCGCCTCCGCGACGGCTCGCTCGCGATTCGATACCCTTAGTTCGCGTTCCGCTACGGCGTCCTGGCGCTCGATGGCGCTGTCCAGCTGTGCGCGCACGTTCCTCAGCTCCTCCTCGAGCTGCGCCACCTTGAGATCGGAGGCTAGCCCGGTGGCGTCGGGGGAGTTGTTCACAGCTGTGTCGGCACCCTCGGCACCCGAGGTTGCGAGCGTAGCGCGAAGCTCGGCTAATTCTTTCACCGTCGCGGCGAGATCCCGCTCGGCGAGCACCGCTCGGTTCTCCGCCTCCCTCCGCTTCTTATCTGCCGCCGCGGCGCGCATCTTAGCCACGGACTCCGTGCGCGTCATCTGCGGGCCGTCCTTGGACGAAACCTCCGCGGGTGAGGACGAGGTGCGTGTCGTGCCGTCGCCTCCGACCTCGCCCTCCCCCTCGCTGCCCGAGCTCGCGTTCGGGGTTGCGTACGTCGCCTCGACGTTCGTCGTTTGCATCGCGTCGGTGCCCCCTGGGGAGTTGCTCATCTCGTGCAGGATGGATTGTACCATCGCGTCGATCGCGATGAGGACGGCCTCGACGACTTTTGGGTCGTCCGCGTGCAGGATCACCTCGCGCTGCGCGTCGTTAGCGGCGACGACCAAGCCGAGGGATCGAGTGGACGCGCGCGTCCAGCTGCCGATGGACTGGTA
>Ga0315315_10005027_pt1 | contig 12201 bp, 9 predicted proteins | sample M140m3416metaG_FD_203699 | JGI IMG/M metagenome (GOLD analysis project Ga0315315, IMG submission 203699) | Ammonia-oxidizing marine archaeal communities from Monterey Bay, California, United States - M1 40m 3416 | ecosystem: Environmental > Aquatic > Marine > Intertidal zone | place: USA...
AAGTTCCACCTTGAAAACTATACACCGGAACCCTTCAACGGCGTTCAACGAGAATTTCATTAGCGCTTCCAGAGGCAACGGCCTTCAAGAAACAACATTACAGAGAACAGGACTGTCACCCGCTTTTGTCACCAGCTATGCGGTCACGGGTTGTCAGATAAAAAGATCAAATTCAAATCAGGTTCAACTTTAAAGATGTCCAACGAATGGTACCTCAATAACCCTTTAATCCATCAGAACCGACGGAAGTCACTCACTGGCTCCGATTGGGTCAACTCATTTTCCTGCGTCACCATGAGACCCCTGATTATTTGCCGTGGCCCCATCAGAATGGAGGCGATGACAGTATTTTCTGAAATGGGTATTTCTGATTTCGGTATTTTGCTCTCCGAGAAAGATTCAATTACTTACGCCAACGCACTTTCGCCAGAGCTTCGAATGGATATTGACCCTTCGAGGGTACACCGGGTTCAGGATTATTCTGGCGCAACAAAAGAAGAACGTGCAGAACGCATTAATCAGATCATTATGATCGCGAAAGCAAACGACTATGATTCGATTTTCGCGGGCTACGGCTTTATGGCGGAAGACGAAGAGATGGTGCGCGCCATGGAATCTGCGGGTCTCAATTTCATTGGGCCCTGCTCCAGAACGATCAGATCCGCGGGTAGTAAAGATTTGGCTAAGCGGACCGCGCTCGACGTTAACGTCTCTGTTACCCCTGGCGTCGACAACGCAACCACCCTGACTTTATTGGCAAAGTATCCGACTGAAGAGGCGCTCACTGCTCTGATCGACACGCATGAACTGACCGCTGACAGTAATGAACTTGCGGCCAGCGAATCGCTGGAAGACAAAGCTGAACTGCTGCTCACCGCGTCATATGCTGCCGGCATTGATTTAATTTCCGCAGATGACATCGCAAACACATTGACCGAGCAGGTCAAAACAATGTTTGAAAACGATCCCTCTACACGCATAAGGCTCAAGGCGATTGGCGGTGGCGGTGGCAAGGGACAACGGATTCTATCCTGCCCGACACAATTTGAGGGTGATGACAAAGCGAATCTTTTAGCCGCCGTAGAACAAACCGTACCCGCCTTTCGGGAAATATTGTCAGAGGTTAAAACCACAGGCGTTGGCGACAACAAGAACGTGCTTGCCGAAATAAATATTGAAACCGTTCGCCATGAAGAAATTCAGGTGGTTGGTAACGGTGACTGGTGTCTAACCCTGGGTGGTCGTGACTGCTCAGTGCAGATGAATGAACAAAAACTGCTCGAGATCTCGGTTACCGTTGAAGAGTTGCAAGCATCGATTGATGCAGCGCTTAGTGCAAACAAAGAAAACGAGGCACAAGCATTAAAAGAAGACCTGAACACGCTGATCAAAATGGAAGAGGAAGCTTCGCGTTTTGGTGCTGCTGTCGGACTTGATTCTGTCTCAACATTCGAATGTATTCTAGACCGGGACCGACATTTCTTTATGGAAATGAACACGCGGGTTCAAGTAGAGCATCGGGTCACGGAACTCTGCTATGCCCTGCGATTTACAAATCCAAACCAGGAATCCGAGTCGTTCAAAGTTGATTCTATTGTCGAGCTTATGGTGTTACTGGCTGAGCATGGCTCACGACTTCCTAGACCCACCCGGGAACGAAGAGAAAACAGCGCCGTTGAAGTTCGGCTCAACGCCTCTGACGACGCTCTTAAACCGCACGCTGGCGGCATCATCACGCAATGGTCAAACGTGTTAAACACGGAAATCAGAGACGACCAGGGTATCTGCCTGCACAACCCTGATACCGACGTGTTTATGAAATATCATCTGGCAGGGGCCTACGATTCGAATATTGCACTGCTCCTCACCACCGGAAAAGACAGAGTCGAGTCATACGCCAGAATGGCTGAAGTGCTGCGCAAAACCAGGCTCACTGGAGATAATCTTGGGACTAATCTGGAGTTTCACTACGGCATGCTCAACTGGTTTATTGGCAACAATGTTAACGCGCGTCCCGCGACTAACTTTGTATCGCCATACTTGGCTGCGGTCGGCAAACTCAAGATTCTCGCCAACAACCTGGACATCGTCTACGCCTATAGTCAAATGGAAGCGAGCAGTTTGTCAACTACAGACGACGCCGATATTAAGAAAGCTGCCCAGCAAGTCATACAGCAAAAAAGTAGCTTGCTTGCCCGCGCCCTTAATAAACTGTTTGCTCAACCGCACCACCTTGCGGGTTGGTTGGCGATAAACCAACAGCATTTTAAGATCTCAAAAACTGGCATTCAGTGGCTGGCTAATCCGGTCTGGGTGCTTGCCGAGTTGTATCACTATCTTAATATGGAAGCGAGAGACGACACACCTGCCTTATACGCTATCTGGGATCATGATCAGGCGTTGCTACAGAGCGCGCTGGACTTTTATGAGCAGCTTGAAGCCCTGATGGGTTGCTCTGACTGGCAAGCGCTCAATGAGCGACTTGCGTCTAGCGCGGCAGAAGATTCTCTCGGCGAGCACTTAGAAGAAGCCCGAGCGGCCCATGCTGGTTTTCAGTTGGGCATGGATATACTGCTAATACTCCCTTATATCGGTATGACTTCAGGTTTCTTTGACCTTCGCGTTGGTGCCGATCTTAAAGTCGACATACCGGCAGATCTTTTTGACGCTAAAGTGCAGGCAGACGGGCTCAGGGCACTTTCGCCACCGCCCGTCGCTGCTGCAGATGAAATCACCGTACCAACAGGCGGCATGTTCTATGCGAGGGAAGCACCAGACAGCGACACATTTGTCAGCGAAGGCCAGCACTTTGAAAAAGGCGACCCGCTATTTATTGTTGAGGTCATGAAGATGTTTAACAAAGTCTACGCGCCCTTTTCAGGCACTATTAATCAAGTGCTGATCGAGACTGACGCCAGTATCGTTAAGAAAGGTGAAGTTGTTTTCAAGGTCACACCTGACGAGATTATCGAAACTTTATCCGAAGAGGAAATTAACAGCGCGATTGTCAAGCAAACAAACAAGTTCCTTGAGTTTGTCGCATAAAACAGATTCTATTTAATAACCAAAGGCTACTGCAAAATGATTACGGCTCTAGACCATATCGCTATCGCTGTTCCAAATCTTGAAAGCGCAATCGAGCGCTTTCTCAATGACTTTGGACTCGAGTATCAGGGTTCTGAAAGCGTTATCCCGGCAAAAACAACGACGGCATTCTTTCCGATTGATGGAACCAGCATTGAACTGGTTCATCCACTCAACAACGAAGGCCCTATTGTTAACTACCTTGAAAAACGCGGCCCGGGCATTCATCACATTTGCTTCAGAACCGATGACATCGAATCAGACATCGAGCGACTTAAGGCAAAGGGTTATCAGTTTCTAGGCGACGCGCCGACGCCAGGTGCACACAACACACGGGTCATTTTTATCCACCCGAAATCATGCGACGGTGTGCTCATTGAGCTCGCGGAACATCAGGGAGACCATTCATGAGCGAAACAGACGGAAAAAACACTGACCAATACGCGCAATGGCAGTCTGCAGCAGAAAAGCAACTCAAGGGTAAATCCATTGACTCGTTAAATACAGAAACACCCGAGGGTATCGAGTTAAAAGCACTTTACACGGCTGATGACCTAGCGAAACTTGAACACACCAATACCATGCCTGGCCTCGACCCCTTCATTCGAGGCCCTCAGGCCACAATGTATGCGGGTCGCCCATGGACAATTCGTCAGTACGCTGGATTTTCTACTGCCGAAGCATCCAATAAGTTTTATCGTCAATTACTGGCTGAAGGCGGCCAGGGTGTCTCGGTCGCTTTTGACCTACCGACCCACCGGGGATATGACTCGGACCATGAGCGCGTTACCCATGATGTCGGTAAAGCAGGCGTCGCGATCGATTCGATAGAAGATATGAAAGTCCTCTTTGATGAGATTCCGCTGGATAGGATATCAGTCTCTATGACAATGAACGGGGCCGTATTACCGATACTGGCTGGTTACGTTGTCGCGGCTGAAGAGCAAGGCGTCAGTCAGGACCAACTTTCAGGCACGATACAGAACGACATTCTCAAAGAGTTCTTAGTCCGAAATACCTACATCTATCCACCCAAACCATCTATGCGCATCATTGGCGATATTATTGCTTATTGCACAGAGCATATGCCGCGGTTTAACACGATTTCGATTTCGGGATATCACATACAGGAAGCCGGTGCTGATGCCGCCCTTGAATTAGCCTACACACTTGCAGACGGCAAAGAGTACATACGCACCGCACTCAGCGCGGGCTTAAAGATCGATGATTTTGCGCCAAGATTGTCGTTCTTCTGGGGCATTGGTATGAACTTCTATATGGAGATCGCCAAAATGCGCGCGGCCAGAATGCTATGGGCCAGAATCGTCGATGAGTTTGAACCGACCAACGAACGTTCGAAAATGCTTCGCACTCACTCGCAGACCTCCGGTTGGTCACTGACAGAACAAGATCCCTATAACAATGTGGTTAGAACAACCATTGAAGCGATGGCTGCTGTATTTGGCGGCACTCAGTCTCTGCACACGAATGCGCTGGATGAAGCCATTGCGTTGCCATCAGAGTTCGCGGCACGCATAGCAAGAAATACTCAGCTAATTCTCCAGGAAGAAACCGGTATCACAAATGTGATCGACCCCTGGGGCGGCTCTTATATGATGGAGTCTCTCACTAACTCCATCGCTGAACGGGCATGGTCGCTGATTGAAGAAGTCGAAGAACGCGGCGGCATGGCACAAGCGATCGAAACCGGCATGCCTAAACTCAGAATCGAAGAGGCAGCCGCCAGGAAACAAGCCCTGATCGATAAAGGAGAAGAAGTGATTGTCGGGGTCAACAAGTACGCTTCTGACAACGAAGATAATGTTGATATTCTGGAAATAGACAATGCTGCCGTGTTAAGAGGACAACTCGCGCGCCTTGCGACGCTTAAGCAAGACCGGGACGAGAACAGAGCAACAACAGCCCTTTCAGCCATCGAACAGGCTGCTGAGTCTGGCACTGGCAACCTACTAGCACTTGCTATCGAGGCCACACGCGCCAGAGCAACCGTCGGGGAAATCTCGGATGCTATGGAAGCTTCGTTCGGTCGATTCGAGGCGCAGTCACAAACACTATCAGGCGTATATGGCAGCCACTACGAGGAAGATGAGACTTGGCAAGGTATCAACGACAGAGTTCAGAGCTTTGAAGATGCCAACGGACGCAGACCTCGTATGCTCGTTTGTAAGATGGGTCAGGATGGACACGATCGCGGCGCCAAGGTGATCGCCACAGCATTCGCTGATGCAGGTTTTGATATTGATCTGTCGCCAATGTTTGCGATTCCTTCTGAGGTTGTAAGACAAGCCGTTGAAAATGATGTTCATATCATTGGTGTCTCATCACAGGCGGCCGGTCATAAAACGATGATTCCACAACTGATGGAAGAATTGAAAAAAGCTAACGCCGAAGACATCACTGTCATCATCGGCGGCGTGATTCCAAAACAGGATTATCAATTCCTGCTAGACGCTAATGTGAAAGGGATCTTCGGTCCGGGTACGCCCATCCCAAAGGCGGCCTCAGAAGTGATGGATATTATCGATAAGGCGGTCTGATGCCTGAAAAGATCGACAACCAGGCGCTGCTCTCCGGTGATCGGCGGGCGCTGGCCAAATGCATCACATTGGTGGAAAGCACGCTGCCTGCTGACCGCGCACTCGCGACCTCTTTGATTGAGGAAATATTACCCAACACGGGAAATAGCCTGAGAATTGGTATCTCCGGAGTGCCCGGCGTGGGCAAATCTACCTTCATCGAATCGTTCGGCCTTCATCTCATTGAAACCGGTAAGAAAATTGCCGTACTCGCGGTTGACCCAAGCTCTCCGATCGCCGGAGGTAGCATCCTCGGGGACAAAACGCGCATGACACAGCTTTCAAGGTCACCGGATGCTTTTATTCGCCCTAGCCCCTCTTCGGGCATGATGGGCGGTATTGCGCATAAAACCAGAGAAACAATCCTGTTATGTGAAGCTGCGGGTTACGACATTATACTTGTAGAGACAGTTGGCGTTGGGCAGTCAGAGGTTGACGTCTATAGCATGGTGGACTTTTTTATGATGCTGATGGTACCCAACGCAGGGGATGACTTGCAGGGGATCAAACGCGGCATTACTGAATTGGTCGATTCAATCATCATTAACAAAGCGGACGGCCCCAGTATTCCTCTGGCCCAAACCGCAAAACAGTACTACCAGAATGCATTGCACTTGCTTCGTGCAGATTCAGACTTTTGGCGCCCCAGGGTACTGACTTGTTCATCAACAGAAAAAACCAACATTGATCAAATCGCCAGCATGATATTCGAGTTTCAAGCGCTCGCCACTGAAGAGAACCGAATGCAGAACCGACGGGAGAAACAAAATCTTAGTTGGCTAAAACGGTTGATTAACAACGAAGTTGAACAACGCCTAAAACACAATGAAACCATCAGAGATGTCTACCCGAATCTTGAAAAAGATGTCATCGCAGGTAAACGGTCACCTCTGAATGCCGCCACCGAAGTCATCAACCTCCTGTTCGATAAAGCGCCTTGATCTTGATTCTGCGCTATAGACGTGAAAGCAAAACCTCGGATAAATTATGAACACGCTGTTTTTCCTGTCCGCGTTACTATTTGGTTGGTTGGCCTACAACTGTTATTACCCTGTCTATCGCCGTCCTCGGCTGGCCATTTTTAGTTTCCTCGCCGGGTGGTTAACGGGCGAGTTAGCCCTGCACCACATCCTGTTTCAGGCTACGCTCGTCTTTCTATTCATTTGGTCTGGGTCAGTTGAGGGCTTCAGTGGCGCTATCGCTTTTGCGATTTATGTTATTTCGTGGATCGCTTTGACGCATTTCTATCTGACCGGGTATCGCGCCAAAGGCGCGGTGAATCAATCCCTGACAGATGCACTGGGTCAACACTACATCAATCAAATATCTGAGCTCGATAAAACGAACCTTGTTGATTCACCGGACTATCACCAGATAAAACGCCCTCGCAAAAACATAGACCCACGAGTAGAGGTCATTAAAAACCTGCGTTTTGGCAACCACGGGCAGAAGCTCGATCTTTATCGCCACAGGCAGCCTTCGACAATTGACGACAGTCATCCGGATGATGAAGCAGTTTTACCTGTATTGCTGCAGATTCATGGTGGCGCCTGGACTGAGAAAATAGGTAGCAAAAACGAACAAGCCATCCCTCTGATGAACCATATGGCGCTGCAGAACTGGATTTGTGTCAGCATAAACTACCGACTCAGTCCAACCGCAACTTTTCCGGAACATATCATCGACTGCAAAGAGGGACTTGCCTGGGTCAAATCTCATATCCAAGAATATGGTGGAGATCCGGATTTCATCGTTGTCACCGGAGGCTCGGCCGGTGGACACCTTTCCTCACTGGTTGCGCTGACACCTAACGACCCTAATTTTCAGCCTGGATTCGAGGATATTGATACGTCGGTTCAAGGCGCGGTGCCTTTTTACGGCGTGTATGACTTTACCAATAAATACGACATGCAAAACAATCACGGTCTTATGACCCTTCTTGAAAAATCTGTGCTGAAGAAGCGGCAGGATCAGGACCCGGAAACTTATGAGGCCGCATCGCCCTTGTTTCGCATCTCCCCGGCCGCACCACCATTTTTTATTATTCACGGAGATAAAGACACGCTGGTTCCCGTCGCTGAAGCCCGAATGTTTGCTAAAACGCTTGCGGAGGTTTCCGATAACCCGGTCGCGTATGCAGAAATTGAAGGCGGACAACATGCTTTTGACATGTTTGCCTCGGTGAGAAGTGAATACGTAAAACTTGGCGTGGCGAAATTTTTGGTCTATCTGCATGCGCAGCACAAAACGAAAGCTTAGGCGAATCAAAGCCTCACATCTGTTACCAGTTCTGCTCCGCCTCAAACTCAGGATTGAGCATTGTAAAAAACTGTTCCAGCATACGCATGGTTAGTCCCCAGACCACTTGCTCCCCGACGCTATAGCCGGGAAAGGTCTGTGATTGCCCACCAACATGGAAGACCTCTTCGGTTCGGCTACTGCCGGAATACATTGCATCGAGAGACCCCCAGAGGATATCTGCAACCTCATGATTAGGATTGAGTATTGCCGGCTCATTCTCAAGTACATAAAGCACCGGCGTGACGACCATATCGATGTTTCGTCCGCGCGGGCGAACCCGGATCTGATCTAACTCCCCCAAGTGGCGAGCGTGGCTTGACAGGTCTAGCCCAATTTCTTCCCAGGTCTCCCTTTCAGCTGTATGACGTATCGACGCATCCTCGGGATCTTTGTGGCCACCAGGGAACGCCATTTGCCCCGACCAAGGATCTCCCTCTCTGCTTGCCCTGAGGATAAAAAGTGCTTCGGTATGGGCCCCAGGTCTCAAAATCGTGGCAACGGCCGCCTCTCGAGTCCCCTCCCCTACGTCCTCCAGATCCCGTTGATGATCATCGAGTCGGGAGATGATGTTGTCTATTTTCAAAATACTCATATTTCAATAATATGTTGCAACGCCAACAGACACAAACCGGGTTCCACATGCGCATCACCAAGCTATTCATTTTAGTCATCTTAGCTAGCTGTCTCGCCACTAGTTGCGCGGTTAATCCGGTCACTGGCAAGAATGAATTATCCATCATTTCCGAAAGCCAGGAGCTGGCGATTGGCGCTCAGCAATATGGGCCGTCACAACAGTCACAAGGGGGGATTTATTCGGTGGACTCAGCACTGACTGATTATGTAAACGAAGTAGGTCAGCGTCTTGCCGCCGTCAGTGATCGACAATTGCCGTATGAGTTTATTGTGCTTAACGATTCAGTTCCTAATGCCTGGGCACTGCCGGGTGGAAAAATTGCCATTAATCGGGGGTTGTTGATGCAACTCGATAGCGAGGCAGAATTAGCCGCGGTATTAGGGCATGAGATCGTCCATGCTGCCGCCAAACATGGCGCAAATGCCATGCAAAGAGGCATGGTGTTACAGGGGCTGCTCTCAGCAACTGCGTTGTCAACGGCGGATTCAGAATACGCAAACTATATTGTCGGCGGTGCGCAGCTTGGCGCCCAACTCATTAGCACAAAATATGGCCGCAACGCCGAACTGGAAGCTGATTATTATGGCATGCAGTATATGGCGCGCGCCGGCTACGATCCTACGGCGGCCATTAACCTGCAAGAAACCTTTGTCCAGCTTTCGGAGGGACGTCAGTCAAATTGGCTAGACGGACTATTTGCCAGCCACCCTCCCTCGATCAACAGAGTTAACGCTAACAAACAGACCGCTGCTGAAATCGGCGTTCAGGGGGAAGTTAATGCTCGTCGATACATGTCGAAAACGGCTTACCTTGCTGATAAGCAACCCGCCTACGACGCCTTTGACGAAGCCGCGGCCTTGGCAAAGAAAAATAACCTCAGGCTTGCGAATCTGAATCTCAGCAAGGCAATTGAACTCGAACCCGAGGAAGCCAGATTTTACGGCTTAAAGGGTGACATCCTGCTTGCGCAGCAAAAATACAGGAAAGCTGATCAGGCATTTTCTACGGCACTGACAAAAGACGATGGCTACTATGAGTACTATCTCGGCCGCGGGCTCGCTAAATCAAAGCAAGGCATGATGCAGGCAGCTCGGGAGGACTTGATCCGCAGCAATGAACTACTACCCACCGCTGTGGCAGCCAATGCGCTAGGGGAAATATCTCTCAACCTGGGTGACCGGTCTACGGCAAAGTCTTACTTTGAATCCGCAATGTCAGCAGGCGGACCCGTCGGAAGGAAGGCAGGCAATGCTTTCCTGAAAATTGACGTGACTGACAATCCGATCAAATACTTAACGGTAAAACCACAGCTGTCCGACGACAGGGAACTACTTGCCAGACTCTCCAATACAAGTTCGGCGAGGATGTCTGAGGTCTCTCTCGAGTTCCTTGCGACTCTCAATGGCCAGTCTGTCCGACGCGTTGTCACTGTGAGATCGCTCGCCTCAAGGGCATCAGGCAACGTGTCATCTGGCTGGAAGATCCGAGAGACAGACCAGCTCGAAAACCTCAACATTAAGGTACTGAGCGCAGCGGCAAATTTTCAATGAGTATAAAAAGCTAGTTTTTAAGGCGTTTTTCGATCGCTGCCTGCTTGACCAAAACGAGCATTTGTTTTGGCGCTAAGGTAACTATCCTCTGACCTGACTCTATGGAAGAACCCCTTCGGGTCATAGCGCAAGCATCAACACTAACGGAGATTCTAGCACCCGCTACGCGTTTTACCCGGAGCTTCTACTCTAATATGATATCGGTGATCACTGCTTCACAAAAATTTAATGGCAGTTTCAACCCATCAAAGCGGACCCTTCAAGATGTCAGACGAAAATATAAGCAAAAAAATTCATGTCTGGGATATACCGGTCCGGCTCTTCCATTGGAGTCTCGTTGCATTGTTTTGTTTTTCTTTTTATTCGGGAAAAACCGGTGGTTTCGAGCTGATGGATTATCATATGTACAGCGGTTACACCGTGCTGACACTGATCATCTTTCGAATACTCTGGGGGTTTTTTGGCGGGCGCTATGCCCGTTTCAGTCACTTTATCCAATCACCAGTAAAAATTGCGAAGTATCTTGGCTCTCTGAAAAATACTACCGATAAAACCACCCTTGGTCACAACCCTGCTGGCGGCCTAAGCGTGATTATCATGCTGCTACTGCTTTTGGGGCAAGGATTGACCGGGCTATTCACTAACGATGATATTATGCTGGAAGGTCCGTTGACTCATCTTGTCAGCTACGATCAAAGTCGGTCATTAACGGGACTGCACGAAACCATTTCATGGCTTCTTGTTGGCGTCATCGGCTTGCATATTTTTGCCATCGTCTTTTATCGCGTGGTACGAAAAGTGAATCTTGTAAAGCCGATGGTCACGGGTCAGGTTGAGGTTAACATTGAAGATGAGGTAGAGCATCAAGCAGCTGAAGGCACAATGGTCTTATTCTTGCGCGGCGTCGGACTGTTAGCGCTCTGCTCAGGATTTGTTTATTGGGTTATCAACTATCTCTAGCATCGTTAACGTGCAGAGGTGGCAGAGCTATTAGTTGCATCAGCTCTGCCCTTCAAGCTGGTTTAATCAGATGCCCTAAAATTATCATGGCAGCCTTTGCAGGAACCACCCAATTTCTGAATCGCGGGACCAATAGCACTCATCTCACCGCTGTCTACCGCTTCCGCCATCTCGTTAGCCGCCGCAACAAACTTGTTCAGGACTATTTTGAATTCGGCTGGTTTTTCCCATATCGCAGGGAGCGCCCCTGTCTTTCCATCGCCACTTCCCTCAGGAAAGACTTTCGGTACGATTGTCGACATCGCACGAATACCATCAGCATGCAATTTCAGGTCGCTCTGATGCATACGCCCCTTTAGTATTGTCCCCATCGACTTCATATGACCTCCGACTATCTTGAAAGTAGCCTTACGGTAGTCAATATCCTTCTCGGCATCCGCCAAAACAGCGTTGCTAAATATCAACGCCATCAATGTGATCGCAATAGACTTCATATCTTCTCCTAAAATTCGTCATTTTATCTTTCAAGGCAGGCTGCCAGAGTCTTCATTCAAAGAAACATCCTGAGCATAACCTGTATTTCAAGGAGAAGAAAATCGTTTAGCGTGAGCGAATGTTAGAAAGGGCTGACGTCCTTGAGGAGAAAGATGTACAACAACACAGATTTCAACGGGGGATTTCTAAGTTAGGCCACAAGCCTACCTTGGCAAGCAAAGACCTGTTGCACCCTCGACGCTTGTTCCGTGGCTCTAACACTCAGAACTCGATCAGAGCAGACTAAAATTCTTATATTTGGACCTGTAATTGGATGTGATTTCCATTTCCCGCGGGGAGAGAAAGCAAGCATTTGCAACTGGATAATTGACGCAAACTGTTGCCGTCAGTAAGGTGCACTACTTATTTATCAAGTACACACTGAGAGCCTTGCTATGGCAACACGTAAAGCTGCATTTCCTTTCGAAGAATCGCTCGCCAAACTCGAGGGGCTGGTTGAAAAGATGGAAGCAGGCGAACTTTCACTCGAAGACTCACTTAAAACCTTTGAAGAAGGTGTAAAACTGACCCGTGAATGCCA
>Ga0315315_10005029_pt1 | contig 12200 bp, 13 predicted proteins | sample M140m3416metaG_FD_203699 | JGI IMG/M metagenome (GOLD analysis project Ga0315315, IMG submission 203699) | Ammonia-oxidizing marine archaeal communities from Monterey Bay, California, United States - M1 40m 3416 | ecosystem: Environmental > Aquatic > Marine > Intertidal zone | place: USA...
AACCAGCAGATGTTGCAAATCTTTGTTTATTTTTGTCTTCTGATCTTTCAAGTTTTATAACTGGTCAAGTAATTAATGTCGATGGCGGCATGTTAACATAAATAATTAAATTAAATTTTTAAAAAATGGATAGATTAAATAAAATTGGATTACCCGTAGTAGTTACTATTATGTTTGTATTTATTGTACTAATGAAATCAGCTGTAAACATTGGATATGGTGAAGCTGGTGTTCTTTTCAAAACTTTTGGCGGGGGTGTTGTTACTGACGAACCCGCATTGGGTGAGGGGTTTCATATTATTGCCCCATGGAATAAGGTTTCATTATATAATGTAAAACAACAAGAAGTTTTTGAAAGTCAAATGCAAGTGCTTTCATCAAATGGATTAGAGATTTCATTAGATGTTTCTGTGCTATATCAACCAAAAGCGGATGAATTAGGTCTTTTACATCAGACAAAAGGTACTAATTACCTTGACATAGTCATTGTTCCTAACATAAGAGCAGTTGCAAGAAGTGTTGTGGGGAGATATACCCCGGAGCAGCTTTATTCAACAAAAAGAGATGCTATCGAAAGTGAAATTTATGATGAATTAAAAAAAGGTGTTGAGAAACAACATGTTCAAATAAATGATGTATTGGTTCGTGACGTAACATTGCCTAACACAATTAAACAAGCAATTGAAAGAAAGCTCAGTCAAGAACAAATGGCCCTTGAATATGAATTTAAACTTGAATCAGCTAGAAAAGAAGCTGAAAAAGTAATAATTGATGCAAAAGGTAAAGCAGACGCAAATAGAATACTAAATTCTTCCCTAACTACAAATATTTTAAGAGATAAGGGAATTGAAGCAACAACTAAGTTAGCTGAATCTCCAAATTCAAAAGTAATTGTTATTGGAAGTGGAAAAGATGGTTTACCGATAATCTTAGGTAATCAGTAAATCTAGCTGATTGAAGAGTAAATAGTTATAGTAATAACAAAATTTAAAAACCCACTTGTGTTTATAGTGGGTTTTTTATTTAAGACGTTCGGAAGTATCATGACCAAATTAATACAATTTTAAAAAAATCTTTTTACCAAAGAAATATAGCTATCAAAATAACAATAAAAGCAAAAATGGAGTAGAAGAAGGCAAATTTACTGTCTTGTAAACTTTTAAAGTAAGGAGATTCGACAGTTCTATATAAATATTTACCATCTATATTAATCCTTTTAAATGTACTCTGTTGTAATAGAAGACAAAGTATATTGAAAACAACCATCGCTATTATTAAGTTATTAATTGCATCTGCTTTTGTAAACACATTGACTACAGGTAATACATCGTAAACAAATGCACTGCTTCCAATAGCTCCAAAAATTCCACCAACTGCTAAGTTAATTCTAGAATCCAAATCCTTAATTGGAATTAAAAACACTAAACAAGATATTAGAAAAGACAGTAGTCCACCGGTAAATATTTTAAAAAACAAAACTATTCCTCCTCTTTTAACTTTTAATTCAAAAATTAATGATTGAAGAACTGCTGGACGTATCACACCTGGAGCTGTATTAATTCTTTCTGTACTAATTTCGTTGTACTCTGATCTGTGATCTATTCCAATTATTGTATATCCAGGTTTTAAATTCCTCATGTTTTTCTCGAAAGTACTCACAAATTTTTTGCTTGGATTTAACTTTACAAGGGATGTATCGTATGAAGTTTTAAATTCAAAAAGTAGTTTTTGGGTATCGAAAGGGTAATTGGCTAAATCCCACTTATGATCAAATTCAGTATCCACATTTCTTGCTTCTTTTGTTATTTTGGAATCATAAAATATAATAGAATCAGATGGGGAAACATATTCTTCTTTTATAGCATCTCCAACCAAACGGAGTTCACTTTCTCTTAAAACAGCTTGAAACCAATCAGAGTGAGTCATATCCCATTCTTCTCCATTGCTTGGTTGTATCCACTTAAAAGGAAATTCACTGTAAGAGGTAAAAGCAAGAACAGAAGTGAAAATTTCATTTTTTACATCAAACCCCTTTAAGTCGTAAAAATCCAAACTAAGGTCGTATTCCAAAGGCCATTCTAATGTGTCTTTTTCTGTTAGTATTATGTAAGGGTAATAGTCACCAGACCTCTGGTAATCTCTTAATTTTATTTCTTTTTTAATTGAGATTGAATCAGGTGTTTCATTAGTCTCACTTGATTGAGAATATATAAATAAATTACCTAAGTAGAAATATAATATAGCGAAAAATATTTTTTTCATAATATAATTACAAACATATTAATAAAATGTCAACATGATAATTTAAAATGATCAATATTTTTTTTAATACTATCAAATAAATAAGTAAAATATATATGCTATATTAGACTAAACAAAAAAAATTATTATGAAAAAGATTATTTTACTATTTACTTTAGTACTATTTACATTCAACAGTTACTCTCAAGAAAAAGGATATATTGGAGTTGGTTTAGGTTACGCTATTCCTGGTGGGGACGCCGATACAATAGATAGTGGCTTTGGAATGAATTTAATAGGTGCTGGCTACATGTTTACAGAAAAAGTTGGTGCAACTATTAATTGGGGAGCTAGCTCACATAAAACTAATGATAAATCTGGCGTTTCTGGATTAACAGCTGGAATAGGTTATTTTGGTATTGGTCCATTATTTAGATTCGACGCTGGGGAAAATATGACTATTGACTTAAAACCTCAGTATATGTCTCAGTCTACGTCACTCACCTTATTAGGATCAACAGTCACAAACACTGGATCTGGATTTCTTTTAGGTTCTTCTTTTAATTTTGCTAAACAGAAAAAATGGGGATGGGGTATTGATGTAGACTATGCTATGGGAAAAGTTGAGGGAGATAAAATTAATGTGTTTTCCATCAGAGGAGGATTTCAATATAGATTTTAGTATAAATTAACAAATAAAAAAAACCTGTTTGATTTTTCAAACAGGTTTTTTTGTTAAAAATAGTTTCTCAATATAAGTCCATATTCAAATGACCGTCCTATCGTATCTATATAAGTCAATATTATCAAAGAATAACTGAAAATTTTTAAAATAAACATATTTTTTCTAATTAATACACTTATTAATAATATGACAATTAATTTTATTGAATAATTTTAGAGTAATTATTTATTAGGAAAAAATTTTAATATAAATATTCCTTATGATATATAATTTTTTTTTATATTGTTATTTAACTAATAAAAATTATTATGAAAAAAATTATTTTACTATTTACTTTGTTTTTATTTACAATAAATACTTACTCTCAAGAAAAAGGTTACGTAGGTCTTGGCTTGGGTTTTGCCACTGTTGGTGGTGATATTGATGGATTGGACAATGGTTTAGCATTAAACTTAATAGGCCTTGGTTTTATGTTTTCAGATTCTGTTGGTGCGACATTAAATTGGGGAGCAAGTAGCCATAAGTCTAATTCAAATGCTTTGGTTTCAGATGTTGATTATGGAATAGGATATTTGGGAATCGGTCCACTATTTAGATTTAAATCTGGGGAAAATATGACTATTGATCTTAAACCTCAGTATATGTCACAATCCGTCTCTGTAGAAGCGGCTGGTGTAACTGTTACTGAATCTGGAAGTGGAATTCTTTTGGGATCCTCCCTAAATTTTAATAGACAGAAGAAATGGGGATTTGGTCTCGATTTAGATTATGGTATGGGAAAAATTGATGGTGTTAAAGTAAATGTTTTTAGTATAAGAGCAGGAGTTCAGTACAGATGGTAATAATTATAATTAAATAACATTTTATATTTTTTAATTTTAATTATTAACAAATTTTTAAATATTAAAATCAACCTTACTCTAATAAATTATATTTATCAAGCTAACTTTTACACAATAGAAGTTAGCTTCTTCTTTTTATGATTTTATTTTAAGTTTAAATCATGTATTTTTACAAATTATTATAATTATATGGCTAAATCACAACAAACTTTTAATAAATTAGAGAAAGAAAAAAAACGTAAAAAAAAGAAAGAGGACAAGAGAAAGAAGATGTTGGCTCGTAAAGAAGCAAAAGAGAATGGAGAACTCGTAACAAATGAGTTTGTTTATGTAGATTATAACGGAAACTTCACAGATACTCCACCAGACCCTGCAGAAAGAGAAAAAATAAACGCTAAAAACATAGTTATTGGAGTTCCTAAGAGAGAAAGTGTAAAAACTAGTGGATTTATTGGCAAAGTCAATTTTTTTGACCATTCAAAAGGTTTTGGTTTTATTATTGATCCTGAAACTCAAGAAAAATATTTTGTACATATTAGTGAATGTATTGACGAAATTACAGAAGGTGACAAAGTTGAGTTTGATACAATTAAAGGTGCAAAAGGAATGAACGCTATTAAAGTTAAGAAAATTTAAACCTATTTGAACTATAATTTATATTATGTTAAATCGATGATGATTTTAAAATTTAATTAATTGTTATGAAAAAAAAGATTATTTACTCAATACTCGCATTTGTTGGTCTATTCATCGCATATGTTGTGTATACAATAAACAACCCAGTTAGCCCCTTGAAGACAGTTTCATTGTCTGAGAACAATAAAGAAATTTCGATTACATATAGTGCTCCTTATAAAAAAGGTAGATTGATTTTTGGAAATGAATCTGAATCTGCACTTGTTCCTTTTAATAAATATTGGAGAACTGGTGCGAACAGACATACAATTATTAAAACAGATTCAGACTTAAAATTTAAAGATAATGTTTTGAAGGCCGGCGAATATTCTTTATACTCTTATCCTGGTGAAAAAAATTGGGATATTACATTTAATTCTACAAATGCATATTTCGGTATTTCCCAGCCAGATTCCGGTATGGACTTGTTTACAATTTCAGTTCCATCAAATAGTCTTGACGAATCCATCGAGCAATTTACTATCGATTTTATTCCATCTCCACCTGATGGCCCAGTTTCACTAGGAATAAGATTAAGATGGGATACAACTGAGGTGGTAATACCTTTTAACTAACAATGTTTTCATTTAAAAATTTTTTAAAGGCATTTACGTTTTTATTTGGTCTATCAATTTTAGTAATATTATTTGGAGCTATTTCTTATTTTGTTATTGATAAAATCCAGCAAAAGAATAATTTAATGGATATTGAAGAATACTCTCCTATCTCTACCCTTGTTGTCCCTGAAAATCCAATAAATAAAGCTAAATTTCCATTTGTCGATGTACATAGTCATCAATGGAATATGGCAATAAATGATCTTTCTTCTTTAGTAAAAGAAATGGATAGTTTAAATATGGCATTCATGATTAATCTTAGTGGATCAGGTGTTGCAACTTTTTCTGGAAAACAATCTTTAATGGATTTAAACCTTTCAAAATCTTTAAAAAATGTTGAACAAAACTTTCCAAATAGATTTGGGGTTTTTGTAAATCTTAATTTTGATAAAATAGATGATGATGATTTTGCTTCCAGCTCTGTAAAAATATTAGAAAAAGCGGTTAATGATGGAGCTATTGGACTTAAAATCTACAAAAACTTAGGTCTTAATTTAAAAGATTCCAATACAAAAAGAGTAAAGGTTGATGACAAAAGATTATCTCCCATTTGGGAGGCCTGTGCAAAACTAAAAATTCCAGTTTTAATTCATTCTGGTGAACCCTCCCCGTTTTTTGACCCCATTGATAAATATAATGAAAGATGGTTACATGCTAGACAAAGACCAAATAGCTTTAGACCACCAGACAAATATCCTTCTTTTGAAACAGTTATGGAAGAACAATACAATATGTTCAAAAATCATCCGAATACTACTTTCATTAATGCTCATATGGGTTGGATGGCAAATGATTTGGATAAGTTAGAAAAACACCTTGATAGCCTTCCAAATGTTTATACAGAAATTGGAGCAGTTATTGGTGAACTTGGAAGACAACCGAGAAGAGCTAGACAATTTTTTATTGATTATCAAGATAGAGTTATGTTTGGAAAAGATACTTACAAAAAATCTGAATTTGATGTATATTTTAGAGTACTTGAGTCTAACGATGAATATTTTGACTACTATCGAAAAAGACACGGACTTTGGAAAATGTATGGACTAAATTTACCTGATGAGGTTTTAAAAAAGTTGTACTATAAAAATGCTCTTAAAATTTTCCCCTCAATTGATAATGAATTATTTGAATAAATATTTTATTCTTTCATGCAACAAGTGTTTTGTAAATTGATTAATTGTGATTAACTATGTACTATTATTAAATTTTTTTTTATGATTATTGGAATACCAAAAGAGATTAAAAATAATGAGTTTAGAGTTGGAATGACCCCATCCGGAGTTAATTCTTTTGTTAGAAATGGCCATAATGTTTATGTAGAGAAAGGTGCTGGGTTTGGTAGTGGATTTTCAGATGATTTGTATGAAAATGTTGGAGCTAAAATTTGTAGTTCTGTTGAGGAAGTATATTCTAAATCAGAAATGATAATTAAGGTAAAGGAACCTTTAAAAAAAGAATATAATCTTATAAAAAAAAATCAAATTATATACACTTTTTTTCATTTTGCATCATCAAGGGAATTAACAGAGGCTATGATTAAAACTGAATCTATTTGTTTAGCATATGAAACTGTTCAAAATCCTGACCTCACCCTACCCCTTTTAACTCCTATGTCAGAAGTTGCTGGAAGAATGGCAACTCAGCAGGGAGCAAAATTTTTAGAAAGACCGCAAAGTGGATATGGAATTCTTCTTGGTGGAGTACCTGGAGTTAAACCAGCAAATGTAATTGTTTTGGGTGGTGGGGTTGTTGGAACCCAAGCTGCTAAAATGGCTGCTGGTCTTGGTGCTAATGTTACAATATTTGATATTAGTTTAGATAGACTAAGAGTCTTGGATGATATTATGCCAAATAATGTTAATACTCAATTTTCCAACACTTACAATATTTTAGAAGCTATTAAAACTGCTCATTTAATTATTGGTGCTGTTCTTATTCCAGGTGCAAAGGCTCCAAATCTTATAACAAAGGAGATGTTAAAAGATTTAAATGAAGGTACAGTTTTGGTTGATGTAGCTGTTGATCAAGGAGGTTGTTTTGAGACAACTCGTCCTACAACACACAAAAATCCCACTTATATAATTGATGATGTTCTTCATTACAGTGTTGCAAATATGCCTGGTGCTGTTCCTGTAACCTCAACTGAAGCGCTAACTAATGCAACAATTAGTAGAGGATTAGCTATAGCGAACAAAGGTTGGAAAAAAGCCTGTAATGAAGATTTATCATTAAAGCTTGGACTGAACATAATTAATGGAAAAATCGTTTATAAAGCAGTAGCTGATGCGTTTGGAATTGAATATACTGATTTAAATGAATTACTATAGTCATGTCTAATATTCCCTCTGTAAACTTGTTGGAATTTTTATCAAACGATAAATCGATTAAAACAGATTTTGTAAATAAAATTGGCAGAGCATACCAAGAAATTGGTTTCGTGTCTTTAAAAGGACATTTTTTAAAACAAAAAAATATTGACAATTTATATCTTCAAATTAAAAAATTTTTCAATCTTCCCCAAGAAATAAAAGACAAATACGAGTTTGATGGTTTTAAAGGTCAAAGAGGATACACATCTTTTGGAAAAGAACATGCTAAAGGTAAAAAAGAGGGAGATTTAAAAGAGTTTTGGCATTTTGGCCAATATTTGGATAATGATAACGAAGATTTTGGTTATCCTAAAAATATTGAAATTGAAGAATTCCCTGAATTTAACAAAGTTGGCTACGAAACATATAAAGCTTTGGAAAAAACTGGTATTTATGTTCTGCGAGCAATTGCTTTATATTTAAATTTAGATGAGTTTCACTTTGATAAATTTGTTAAAAATGGAAATAGTATTTTAAGACCAATTCACTACCCTCCTATTAATAAAGAACCAAATAAAGCCGTAAGAGCTGCTGCTCATGGTGATATAAATTTAATCACTCTACTTATGGGAGCCCATGGTAAAGGTCTTCAAGTTAAAAATAATAAGGGTAAATGGATAGATGCTATCGCTGAAAAAGATGAAATTATTATCAATGTTGGAGACATGCTTGCTAGATATACAAATAATAAATTAAAGTCTACTATTCACAGAGTAGTCAATCCTCCAAAAAAATATTGGGGAAAATCAAGATATTCAATTCCTTTTTTTCTTCATCCTACAGGTTCTATGAAATTAAATGTCCTAGAAAATTGCATTGATTCTAAAAATCCAAAAATGTTTGAAGATATTTCTGCAAATGATTTTTTAACAAACAGACTAATTGACATTGGAGTAATGAAAAAACAATGAAAAAACTTACTTCTTTTTCTGATTTAAAATCTTTGATAGATCCTACAAATGTATCTTCAGAAAATTCACTTCCTTCATTAAATAAAAATTTAGTGAAACAGTTTTTAGAAGATCATTACAGTAAAAAAGGAAGGGCAGGAAAGCCAGTAACCTTAATTAAAGGTTTTAAAGGTTCTAAAAATGAAATGAAAGACCTTGCAAAAATTCTAAAAAATAAATGTGGTGTAGGAGGTTCTGTAAAAAAGGACGAAATTATAATTCAAGGAGAATACCGGGACAAAATCATCACTATTTTAGAACAAATGGGACACTCAGTTAAAAGAATTGGAGGCTAACCCTCGTGATCGTCTTTATCAATTTCAGAGTTCTTAAATACAAGAAAAAGAAATATTAATAATGATAAAATTGAAAAACCTGTTTTGGCAAAACTTAAAATAGGCAAAATCCCATAAGATGTTGCATCTGAAATAATTTGAAAACCAACATATATTGCAAATATGTTTTTTCTTTGTTCAAAAAATAGAGCAGAAATTCTTTTATAATACGAAGCTAAGGAAAACCAAACTGCGGGGATGAAAGAAATGATAAGAGCAATTATCCAATTACTCGTCATGGAATCTAACATACTACTCATAAATTCATCAGGATTTTCTTGTATGCTTTGTTGAAAGGCACTTTGATCGAAATTAGGATCGCTAATGTCAATTAAACCACTTGAAGTGAGGTAATTAGCAACAAAAGAAATAAAAATTATAATACCAGGAATTGAAAGAAGTATAGTGAAAAGCATTCTTAAAAAGAAAGTTGTTCCACTAATGGTTTCTGAAAATTTAAAGAATTTTTGCATTTAGATTTTAATTTGTGTGAGTAAAGTTAAGAAGAATTATTAACACTTTTTTTGTGAATGTGTTAATTATCTCTTTCTTCAAACTTTTCGTTTTTACTAAATCTATTAAAGATTACTCCAATTAGAATGACTAAACATATTCCCCAAAAAATGTATGTAAATATCATTTAATTTATTTTTACTGCAGTTCCATATGCTAAAACTTCAGCTGCACCTTGAGATATAACAGAGGTCATAAATCTAACATTAACTACAGCAGATGCATTCAATTTTTCAGCATCAGCAATCATTCTCTGTAGAGCTTGTTCTCTGGAATCAGCTTGAAGTTTAGTATATTCTTCAATTTCTCCGCCAATAAAATTTTTAAATGCTGCAAAAATATCTTTAGCAGCGTTTCTTGCTCTTACAGTCGATCCCCGAGCTATACCAAGTGACTCGGTAATTGTTTTTCCAGGAATAGTTTCAGTTGTCGTGATTAACATGTTTTTATTTTAAAGATATTAAATTTTATTAAGCTCATAACCAATTAATAGGCTTAATTTTTCTTTTTATCAAGTAATTATTACATTTTGTAAAATGCTTATTTCCATACCAGTAGCCTCTATTTGCGCTTAAAGGAGAAGGATGACCAGATTTTAGTACCAGATGTTTATTATTATCAATTAAACTGATTTTTTTTATTGCATAACTTCCCCACAGCATAAATACTACATCGCTTTTATTTTCAGATATTAATTTAATAATGTTATCAGTAAATTTTTCCCAACCTTTGTTATTATGACTTCTTGGAGACCCTTTTTTTACACTCATCACTGAATTTAACAACATAACACCTTGTCTAGCCCAATCAATAAGGTTTCCATTTTTTCTAATATTACATTTAAAATCATTTGAAATTTCTTTAAATATATTGTTTAATGAAGGGGGGTTAACTGACCCTGAATTTACCGAAAAACACATCCCATTTGCTTGATTTGGACCATGGTATGGATCTTGCCCAATTATAACTACTTTTAGTTTGTTAAAGGCACAATTGTTAAGTGCTGAAAAAATTAATTTTTGCGGAGGGTAACATATATAATCTTTATATTGAGAGTCAATAAAAGATAAAAGATCATTAAAATATTCTTTGTTAAATTCATTTTTTAATAATTCTAACCAGTCTTTTTCAATATTTACCTTCAAAGAAATTGTTTATTTTTACACATTAAAAATATAGAAATACTTTGTCAATTTCCAAAAAAACCTTAGAGGATTTAGAATACAATTTAGTTATTGAAAATATTTCTAGTTACTCTGTAACATCAATTGGAAAAGACAAAATAAATGCACTTAAACCCGAAACGGAAATTAAAATAATTAATTTTAATTTAAATCTAGTTTCCGAATATCTTTCTTCCTTTGAAAATGACAATACTTTTCCAAATCATGGATTTGAAAGCATTTCAAAAGAACTTAAAATAATCGAAATTGAAAATAGTCAACTTGAAATAGAATCCTTTAGAATAATCAAACATTTAGTTGAATCTACAATAAGCCACATAAAATTTCTAAAAAAGTTTAAAATTTATTACAAAAATATCTTTTCACTGATTGATAATTTAAATCCAGAGAAAGGAATAATTTTAGAAATATCATCTGTTATTGATAAGTATGGTTTTATAAAAGATAACGCTAGTTCTGAACTTTTAAATATTAGAAAAGGAATTAATACAGCTAAATCAAAAATTAGACAAACGTTTTCAAGTGCATTAACTACTAACAACTCTTTGGGCTATTTAGATGAAATCAAAGAATCCACAATAGACAACAGGAGGGTTTTAGCTGTTAAAGCAATGTACAGAAGAAAAGTTAAAGGACAAATGATGGGAAGTTCTAAAACTGGAAGCATTGTATATATAGAGCCGCAAGAAACACTTGTTCAAAGTAGGATACTTCAAGATTTATTATACGATGAAGATCAGGAGATTAAAAGGATTTTAAAAGAATTGACATCTTTTTTAAAACCTTTTATTAACGTTTTATCAAATTATCAAAAATATTTGGCTCATATTGATGTTATATATTCCAAAGCTAAGTATGCAAATGAAATTAATGGAATTAAACCCAATATTTCTGCAGAAAAAAAGGTCTTTCTTAAAAATGCATTCCACCCCCTACTCTTACTAAATAATAAGAAACAAAATATTGAAACCTTCCCCCAATCAATCAAATTAGAAAAAAACAATAGAATTTTAGTGATTTCTGGACCTAACGCTGGTGGTAAAAGTATTACACTTAAAACAATAGGTCTCTTACAGCTCATGGTTCAATCTGGTATTTTAATCCCTGTTCATTCAACTACCGAAATATCTATTTTTAAGAAAATAATTTCTGATATTGGTGATAATCAGTCTATAGAAAATCAATTAAGCACATATAGTTACAGACTAAAAAACATGAATAGTTTCCTGAGAAAATGTAATTCAGAAACTTTATTTTTAATTGACGAATTTGGAACAGGATCTGATCCTGAGCTGGGGGGTGCTCTAGCTGAAATTTTTCTTGAAGTATTTTATGAGAGAGAAAGTTTTGGTGTGATTACAACTCACTATTCAAATTTAAAACTATTAGCAAACGAACTTCCTAACATGAGTAATGGAAATATGCAGTTTAATGATAGAACACTCGAACCAACTTTTAATTTAATCTCAGGGCAAGCTGGTAGTTCCTTTACATTTGAAGTCGCAGAAAAAAATGGAATCCCATATAGTCTAATTAATAGAGCTAAAAAGAAAATTGAAAGAGGGAAAGTAAGATTTGATGCAACGATTGCTAAACTACAAAAGCAAAGAATTGAGCTTGACAAGACAACCAGCTCATTAAAGGATGAAGAATCAAAATTTAAAAGAGAAAACGAAAAGCTTATTCTAACAAATGATAAAATTAAATCAAAACTTATAAATTATCAGGAATTATTTGATAGTAACCAAAGAATGATAGTTGTTGGAAATAAACTAAATGAAATAGCTCA
>Ga0315315_10005030_pt1 | contig 12199 bp, 12 predicted proteins | sample M140m3416metaG_FD_203699 | JGI IMG/M metagenome (GOLD analysis project Ga0315315, IMG submission 203699) | Ammonia-oxidizing marine archaeal communities from Monterey Bay, California, United States - M1 40m 3416 | ecosystem: Environmental > Aquatic > Marine > Intertidal zone | place: USA...
AGACTATGGTGATTTTATCGTATTGACCGGAACGAGTGGAAAGAACGGAGTATATCAAGTCAAAGATACAATGAACAAACGATTTGTAAATCGTATTGATATCTTAGAAAGTCCAGGAACTAAACCATACAAGTTTACAGATGCTAAAATCAAGAAAGCAAATCTAAACGAAGATATAAAATTTATTACAAATTAAAAAAAGTTCTTGACAACGGAACAAAAATGTTGTATATTAAGGTTATAGAATTATGAGTAAAGCAGAATATAAAAAATACAAACAATCAGTATGGTATAAGATAGAACGATTCTTTGATAGACACAATCATCTAATGGAGTTCATCAGAACAATATTAGCATTTGTTGTTTTATCTTTACAACTATACATTATCACGAGGTTATAAATGAGTTTTGAAAACTTTTTCGGTGAAGCTGAGTTTAATTACGAAGCAGAGAAACAAAAGTTCATAGACAATATGGATTTTCTAAAAGAGATGTCAGTCCAAGAATCAGTATTATGGAAGAAGTGGGAAGAGTTCAATAAAGACCCACAATTCTTTATGGATAGAGCAGACACAATAGATAGATTAGAAAAGACTATCTGGCAACCAACAGACATCTATAATAAAGAATTAACAATTCAAGAAATCAATTCAATAGAACCAATCGTCGAACCAGTAGAACAAGGTAATGCGAAAGCAAATGAAGATTGGATTATCACGAGAAGACTTATTCACTCAATGGAGTTCACAGCTAATCCAGGTCGTAATGTAAAATTTTATGTTAGAGATAAATCAACTAATAAAGTATTAGGTATGATTTGTTTAGGTAGTGATGTAACTTCATTAGGAGTTAGAGATGAACTAATCGGTTGGAACAAAGAAAACAAATTTAAAGAGGGTAAACTAAATCACACTGCAATCGGAACCACCATATGTTGTGTTCAACCATTAGGTTTCAATATGTTGGGTGGTAAGTTAGTAGCACAAATGGTTACATCAAAAGTAGTTCGTGATACTTGGAAGAAACTATACGGACAAACATTAGTCGGTATATCAACAACAGCTTTATATGGTATTCACTCAATGTATAATGGAATACCACAATGGAAGACCCTTGGTGAAACCAAAGGTAAGATTAGTTTAAAACCAGATGACAAGTTTTATGATACTTGGCACCAATGGTTGAAAGATAACAACAGAGAAAGATATGATGAAGTAACTACTTCTAAAACTGGACAACCAGTAACGGGTATTAAACAAAAGATTATTCAAATGATATATAAAGAGTTAGATATCAAGAGAGCAAAGTATGAACACGGATTTAAAAGAGGTTGTTATTTTGCTAACATATATCAAAACGGAAAAGAATTTCTAAGAAGTGAAATCAATGAGGACCAACTTGTAATCAGAAATATGTTTGACAGAGACATAGAGTATATAGATAGTTGGTGGAAAAGAAAAGCAATCAAACGATATGAAAAACTATTAGAACAAAACAAAATAAAACCAGAGAAATTATTCTATTCCGGAATGATTAACATCTCGTGGGAAGAAGCAAAAGAAAAATATTTAAAGGATATAGGAAGATAAAAATGAGTAGACAAGTAAAAAGAATGAATGAAAGAAGTGAAGCAAAAAAAAATAAATTTCAAATTATAGACCATAGTGTTATGTCAAAACCCTATGTGGGAACATATCAAGGATTATCAAGACAGGACTTGGATTGGTGGCAGTATATTAGTGAATTGGTAGACAATACATTGACAATTGATAGAGATACACAATGTGATATATATGTAAATCTTCCAAAAAAACAAATAAGAATTATTGATAATTCTATTGGTATCGGTGGAAACGATTTAGAGGATTGTATATCTATCGGAAAAAAAGCTAATGTTGGAAAACAACTTTTAAGTTTTAGTGGAGTTGGTATGAAAGGTGCAGTCTTTTCATTAGGTAAATCATTTGAGGTAATTACAAAACCAATGAGTGAAAAAGATTCAGTTTATAAGATTGTTCCTAACTTTAATCTTGATGATGTATCAGAAAAAATTGCTGATTTTACAACTTCAGTAGCTAATGATGGTCACAGAGACTATGGAACAGAAGTAATTATAAACGAAATTACTGGTAACTATCCACAGAAAAAAACCACAATGCAACAAGTAGTGACTTATTTGGGTGCTACATATGCAGACTATTTAGAAAGTGGTAAATTAAAACTTACCATTTACTTTACACAAACGGGTGGTCAAACAATATTACCAGTAAATCCTATTCGTCCATTACTTTCTAATCCACACAACATATTAGACCCCGACTTAATTGTTGGAGCTAATGAATCAGAACAAGAAGCTATCCTTGAGGGAAAAGCTGGTAAAGGTTGGAAAGTAAAAATAAGAGCAGCTAAAAAATTATATCCAGAAACTGCTAAATCATATTATGAGTCAACGGACCCAGAATTATATGAAAATGTTTATGGGGATATTAAGTCACCATATAGTTGGAGAGCAGATACAGCTGGTATTAATTTTAAATCATCTGGTATTGATAGAAATACAGGCGACGGAAAAATATTATTGTTCAATTTGTTCCCACCTTCAAGTAGAGCAGAGGGATTATGGGTTGAAGTAGAACTTATTGATGGTATTGAACCTTCAATGATGAAGTCTTCTCTTAACACATCTACTGATGAAACAAAAGAAATGTTAGATTCAGTAAAAGAATGGTTAGACAAAGAAGGATTCCGTAGACGTTCAAAAGTAGGGACAGCTACTATCGGAGAAAATCGTGATGTTCGTGATGTTTGGAAAGATGTAGTTAGAGATGAACCTATCTATCGTGAAGAGTGGGGAGTGTCGTTAGACACCTTTGATGAACAAGTATCTACTGAAACAACATTAGAAATAGGTAGACCAGATGTATTAATTTTGGGAACAAAGAAAAGAATTGTTTGTGAGTGTAAAAAAGAAGAAATAATAGGATATGATGTTTCACAAGCAGCAGGTTATGCGGTAGAAATAGGCGCTGACAAGATTCTTTTAGTGGCTCAAAGAATGACCGATACTGGTAGAAAAGGTATGGCTATGTGGAAGAAAAAGTTGGGTATACCAATTGAGTTTATAAATATTCTAAAATACAAAACAAAGAAAGTTTAGTAATGAATAACTTCATTGAATACAATCAAGACAAATCATACAAGTATAAAATACTCGTATATCCAAACGAAACTTTTCAGAAAGACTTAGAAAAAGATTCTTATGTTGTGGTATTGAGAAATGTTATCAACGAATTAAATAAAGTTCGTGATGATATACATTGGACGATACTAACATCAAAGCATGTCAAGAGTTTACAATTTAAAAACACAGAACAATTGATAATCAGTATGCCAAGTTATCCGAATAAAATGAGAACACACTTTAACGCTGATGAAATCTTAAAAGCTATTGATTGGAGAAATGAAGAATATGATATTGTATACTCACATTTACCAGAACAAACTTTAGCGTTAAGTAATTTATTTAAGAACTCTACAAATCTATCACCTAAACTTATTGGTTATTCACATTGGTTTGAAGTAAAAGAAAACTCAAACTATACACCAACAATGCTATCACAGAATTTATTGGGTGTATTAGAAATGGAAGAGTGTGGTGTTAATTCAGAGTGGTTAAAAGAATTTACTATTGAAAAAAGTAAGGAACTTTTAAATAATCAACAAGTTGGTAAATTAGAAAAGATTATTCAACCACACTATCTTGGTATTGATGATGTTTCACCAGACCACGAGTATGAACCTAAAACAATTTTATTCAATCATAGAGATAATGATTATACTGGGTATAGTTGGTTCGTAGAACAAATGGACGAGTTATATAAAACAAGACAAGACTTTAAAGTATTCACAACATTAACAACTCTGGACAGACCTTATGCCGAAAGAGTTAAACTATCCAGTAGAGAAGAATATCTAAACTTTGTTCGTAAAATGCATATGGGTGTTGGGTGTTTTAAAACTTATAGTGCTTGGTCCATATCCACAACGGACGGATTAAGTCAAGGTGTTCCTTATGTATTACCAAATAAATTATGTTATCCAGAAATGGTTGGAAAGAAATATCCACTATTGTATGATGAAATAGCTTTCTTATCAACGATAGAATATATGTTGGATAATCCCCAAGCAAGAGATGAAGCTAACAAATATTTAAAACCATTATTACCAGACTTTAAATGGAGTGGTAGGGTATTAAAGTGGTTTGACAATTGGACAAAGTTAGATAATTTAAAAACTATTTCTAAAACTGAATCCTATGATAAAATAGTTAAGTTTATAAGAAGAAGAAAATCAGTTACAAAAAAAGAAATAATTGAACATATGGGTGGTTGGGGATTAAGAATAAAATGGACACCATATAGAAATAGATTAAGAAATGAAAAAGATATAAGATTAACAAAAAATAGATACGAGGTTATTGAAAAATGAAGCAGTTAACAGAACAACAAATAACAGGTAATTGGAAAGACTTACGAACAATTATCAACAATACATTTAGTGGGGATAGATTAGAACGACTCAATAAAATGTATGACGACTTTGAGGACAGAATGGTCGTGGCACCAGCAAGTGCTAAAAAAGCATTTCACAATGCTATGGTGGGTGGATATGTAGAACACATATTACACGTTATCAATATGTCAAAACAAATTAAAGATGTCTGGATATCAAATGGAGCTATGATTAATTTTACAGATGAAGAATTAATATTTGCTGCTATGCACCACGACTTAGGAAAGATTGGTGACTTAGAGGGTAATGATTATTATATCATTCAAGACAATGATTGGAGAGTAAAGAATATGGGTGAAGTCTATACTCATAATGAAAACATATCTTCATATATGAATGTTACGGATAGGTCATTATTTATTCTACAACATTATGGAATAGAAATGTCTGAGTGGGAATATCTTGGATTGAAATTAGCTGACGGACTTTATGAGGACGCTAACGAAAAATATCTTAAAGGATATAATCCAGCTTGGAGTTTAAAAAGTAATATCGCTTACATTATACACCAGGCAGATATGATGGCTACACACACCGAGTATGATGAGTGGCACAGAGAAGACAAAAAAGAATCTGCTAAGGTTGAACAATCAGTAAACAAAATCAAACAAGCAGTAGATACTGAGGTTAAGGAAAAGTTCAATACCAAGACCACAGACGCTAAGGATATATTTAACGAACTATTTGGAGAACCAAAGAAATGATAGGATACATATTACTGAGTATATTCATCTTGATATTAAGTTGGACCACTTTTAATTTAACGAGAAAAGTAGAACGATTAGAAACTTGGATTGAGGATTACGCACAAAGAATACAAGACACTAAACAAGTCTTAGAAGAAGTAGACGCTAAAGGTAGTTTTAAAACTGATGATGAAATCGGTGTAGTGTTTACAGCAATAAAAGAAGCAGTAGATGAAATAAACGAAATAACAGAAAAGGAATTATAATGCCAAGAAAAGCAAAAAAAGGTTCACCAAGATATTACTTCCACCAAGGAACAGAAGACGCAATCATTAGACACAATAAAGAAACTCGTCCACATATGAGAGAGAGAATTTATAATGAACATATTAGACAACCTTTTGAGAAGTTGGCAGAAAACATTATTCATACATTTAAGTTTTATTACTTTGATGTTCCGAGTGTTGATGTAATGCACGAGGTAGTTAGTTTTCTATATATGAATATGCATAAATTTACCGAGGGTAAAGGAAAAGCATTCTCATACTTCAGTATTGTTGCTAAGAACTACTTGATTCTACACAACAACAATAATTACAAAAAACTAAAACAGACTGACGGAGAAGAAGCAACTGATTACAAAAGAGATGCTTTGTGGGAAACCAATAGAGAAGATGTTTTAGAAGGACAGAAAGAATATATGGATTTATTCGTAGACTACTGGACCAACAACTTAACTACCGTGTTTAAAAGAAAGCAAGATATTGATGTTGCTAATTCAGTATTGTATCTTATGGAACAAAGAAAAAACATTGAGAACTTTAATAAGAAAGCATTATATATTCTGATTAGAGAAATGACTGGGTCCAATACTCAACACATTACTCGTGTAATAAATGTTCTGAAAAAGCATCACGTTAATTTACAAAAGAATTACTTAGCTACCGGAAGTATAGAAACTAAATATACTGGTAGTTGGGATATATTGTAAAACAAAAAAGGGGAATATTTCTATTCCCCTTTTTAATTCCACCTTTATTTATTGAGTAATCCGAGTATCACAATTAGTGATATAAATCCAGCAAATCCCGCGTTAGCGAAAGTATTTACCAAACTAATCAAATTACCGACAATATCCATACCTAAGAATCCCCCTACAAATATTAACTGCACGAGAACACCTAAGCCGACTATGTGAAGCAATAGGTCTTTAATACCAGTTACGCCTTCCATAATCATTTTGATTGTGTCTTTCATTTAGTTTCCCCCTATTAATGAACAAAAATCGGAGTTTTTCCGACTTCGTATAATAACTATAAGGCAAAATCAAAAAAATCAACGAGTATATAAATATATATCCCTATTTTTTAACTATTTACTATTTATTGTTAGGTAAAAACTATGGCAAAAGATTACGAAATATTCGAGGGTAAAACCCTATCAGATGTCTTCAAGGACATATATGATAATTCCAAAACCAATAAACAACAATTAGAAGTATTGATGAAAGAGGTTGTGGGATTTATCAAGGACGGAGATACGGCCGTTCAGATAGTTCCTATGCTAAAAGAGTATTTAGAAATCAATGTCAAGAACGACGAACAACTTGTTAAGTTGGCAACAATCGTTCAAAGAATTACAGCAGCTGAAAAACGAATGACATCTGACGATAGTGAGTTCGGTTTATCAGAAGCAGAAAAAGAACAACTGATGAGTGCAATAGAAACAGATGTTCAAGAGTTACAAATCAAAAAAGACGAAATAGAAAGTTCTATCAGTAAGGAAAGTTAAATGGCTTATACAACACCAGGCGAAGGGTCTGGACTTGATTCAAATTTTGATACTGGAGCATTAGTAACAAAAGGTGAATTATATGCAATACTTGCACAACTAAAAGAAACTCAAAAATTTTATGAGTTAGAAATTTTTGAAGTTGTTAGTGTTGACGAAATCAATGTGGGTGAAGTTACTGGTAGGTATGTTGTATCTGAGCAAGGTGATGCAATTACAGATATTGAAAATAGAATATTTTTACCATTAAATTCTAACATAGTTCAGTTTCCATTACGAGGTGAATTGTGGTTAGGTATGGCGTATAATGCAAATCATTACTACTTATCAAAATTAAGTGAAGATATTAAAGATGTAAACTTTCAAGCTTTTAACGAAAGCACAAAAATAGAAAATATTACAGATGATGTATCAAGAGGTGGAAACTTTGTGGATATTAAACCATCATACGCAGATGTTAAAATTGGTGATACATTATTACAAGGTAGATTTGATAATTATATTATTTTAGGTAGTGATAATGATAATGAGGGTGAAATCATAATTGATAACAATAGTTCATTTATTACTATGACTAATGGTGATATACCAACAACAATATTTAATTCTGATAGAATAGAAATAAGAGCTAATACAGATGAATTAGATTTGTTAGCACAAAAAGATTTAAAGTTAGCTTCAATAGAAGGAGATGTTTTAGTTCAAGGTAATAAAAAACTTACATTAGAAGTTAAAGATAGTCAAATGGATTTTATAACTATTAATGGACAAAAAAGGGATATAGCAAATCCAGACGGAGATATAATGTTACCTAAGTTTATAAAAGAAAGAGCTGGAGATTTAAGACCATTGGTTGAAATTTTTAAATTAGAATTACAGGCATTACCTTATTTAATATTACCACCAGTATTACCAGGTGGAATACCTAATCCAAGTTTTATGATAGGTATGAAAATTAAATACGATGCGATAAAATTTTATATAGAAACGATTAAAAGATTTATAAATTTAGAATGGTTACCAAGATTTGATTTTGAAATGGTGAACATTCAAGAAGTCGTAGAGGAACTTGGTTTACCAGGTTTACCAGGACTTGACGCACTTGGTGGATTTGATGGCGTTGTATCTGATATAGCTGGAGCAAAAGCTAAACTTGAAGTTATGAAAGGTGTAGCAGATGGTATAGCACAAAGTTCACAGCAAGTAGGTGGTCAATTAAATTCAATCGTAGAAAGTGGAGAAGTAGAACCAAGTGATTTTATAACAACACTTGATGAGTTTGAAAGTAATACAGATAACCCACCAATAGATACAACAGATGTGAGAGATATTATATCAGATGGTGCTGATTCAAAAGAATTACAAAGATACTTTTTAAATGGTGGTTCACCAAAATTACAAGAATTAGTAAGAAATGCTGCACAGGGTCAACAAGATGTAGCACAATTAGAGCAAGTAATTAATCTTGCAGAAATATCACAATTAGCAAAACAGGAGTAATAATGGATAAAAATAAATTAAGAAATATAATTGAATTAGTTGTTCGCAAAGAAGTTAAAAAACAACTTAGCGAGATATTTATTAATGAAGAAAAAGAAATCAAATTAGCAGAAACGATTTCTAAACCTAAACCTAAAAAGGTTATCAAAAAACCTAAAAAACAATACACAAAAAACACAGCGTTAAATGAAGTATTGAACCAAACCAAACCATTAGGTTCACCAATGGAAGATGAATATCCATCATTGGGTGGTGGAGTATTAGGTAGTGATAATATGGCAGAAGTATTAGGTTACGGAAATTTAGGTCGTGGACAGAATAAAGAAAAAGCAAGAGAAATGGCAGCGGTTGATTCAATTAAGAAAGCAGGTGTAAATGTGGACCAAGTGCCAGAAGATGTTCAAAATGCATTAACTCGTGATTATTCTGGTTTGATGAAAGCAATTAATAAAAAGAAAACAGGTGAAGGTGGGTTTAGACCATAAGGTAAACAATGGCAAGAAGTGTAAGAGAAATAGATAGAAATGATGACAAGTATGTTGGAATAAGATTTCCATTGGACCATAGTCCAGAGGGATTTTTCTATAAAACGAAAACCGTATTAGAACAATCAAAAGCAAATCTTAGAAATCTATTACTTACCACACCAGGTGAAAGAGTATTTCAACCAAACTTTGGAAGTCGTTTAAAAAATATTGTCTTTGAACAAGGACAAGATATTCCTAATAGGGTTGATGAAGCTATTAGAATAGCTACTGATACTTTCTTACCTTATATCAACATTATAAATGTATTCACTATACAAGAACAAAATCAAGTCAATATTCAGGTTGAGTTTTCAGTAGCACTTAATCCAGATGTAATTGAATTATTATCATTTGACTTTAGAATTGGAGAATAGAAATGTCCGACTACGGAACAAATAAAAAAACATTATCAAAAGAAGTAAATTATCTCGGTAGAGACTTTACAGATATTAGAGAAAACTTAATAGAGTTTGCGAAATCATATTTCCCAAATCAATATAATGATTTCAATGAAGCATCACCAGGTATGATGTTTGTTGAAATGGCAGCGTATGTTGGTGATGTATTGAATTACTATGTTGATAACCAATTCAGAGAAACTTTAATTCAATTCGCAGAAGAAAGAAAAAATGTATTGTCAATTGCACAATCATACGGATATAAACCAAGATTAGCATCACCTGCTATTGTTGAGATGACATTTAGTATTGATGTTCCAGCAGTATCGATTGACGCAAATAATTACAAACCTAATTTAGATTTCGCAGGAAAGATAGAATCCAATTCAACTCTGGTAGCAGGTAATGGAACAGAATTTACATTATTAGATGATATTGATTTTAAAGTATCGAGTTCATTAGATAATATGGAAATAAAAGCATTACAACCTACATCAGGTAATATTCCTACAAACTTTAGATTAACTAAAAAAGGTATGGCTCAATCTGGTATTAGAGAAGAAGAAACATTTTCATTTACTAATGCAAAAGAATTCGATAAGATAATTTTATCTAATGATAAAGTTACAAATATAGTTGAAGTTACAGATAGTGAAAATAATAAATTTTATGAAGTTCCGTTTTTAGCACAGGACACAGTTTTTGAAGACGAGGAAAATTCAACACTCAATGACCCAGCGTTATCTGAATTTAAAACTGATACACCTTATTTGTTAAAATTAATAAAAGCATCAAGAAGATTTACAACAAGAGTTCGTGATGATAATAAAATGGAATTAAGATTCGGTTCAGGTATTAGTGATAATGCAGATGAAGAAATAATTCCAAATCCAGATAATGTTGGTTCAAGATTAGGTCTTGGTGTATCAAGATTAGATGAGTCATTTGACCCAAGTAATTTCTTAAAAACAAGAACATTTGGATTAGCACCAAGTAACACAACACTTACCGTAACTTATAATTATGGTGGAGCAGTAGAACATAATGTATCAACAAATAGTATAACATCTTTTAATAGACTAACTTATACTAATCCTACAACAGGATTGGATGCTGACCTACTAAATGCAGTAGAAGCAAGTATCACACCTATTAATGAAGAACCAGCTTCGGGTGGGGCTTCAACAGAAACCATTACAGAAATAAAACAAAATGCATCTGCTTACTTTAACGCACAAAATAGAGCAGTTACAAAAGCAGACTACATAACAAGAGTTTACTCTTTACCACAAAAATATGGTAATGTAGCAAAAGCATTTATTGTTCAAGATGAACAATTAGAACAGAATGGACAATTAGTTATTAATGATGGATTAGTAGTTGATACGAGAAGTCAAGGAACAGAAGTTAAAAATCCATTAGCACTAAATATGTATTTATTAGGATACGACTCAACCAAAAGTTTAGTTAGATTGAATAGAGCAGTAAAACAAAATGTTAAGACTTATCTTTCACAATATAGATTATTAACAGACGCTATCAATATTAAAGACGGATACATAATTAACTTTGGTGTAAAATATAATATTGTTACAAAGAGAGGGTATAATAAAAATGATGTATTGTTTAGAACAATACAAAAAGTAAAAGAATTCTTTCAAGTAGAGAAGTGGCAAATGAATCAACCAATTATATTGAGTGATTTAGCATATCAGATTTCTACTTGTGAGGGTGTAGTATCATTAGTTCCACCAGCAGAAAATAATCCAAACAACGAACTTATACTTATTGAGAATAAGTTTGAAACAGGTCTTGGATATAGTGGTAATACTTATGATATATTATCAGCTACAAAAGACGGAATCATTTATCCATCATTAGACCCAAGTATATTTGAATTAAAAAACCCAAATAGCGATATTGAGGGTAGAGTAGTGGGAGATAGATAATGCATTATTTTGAATTTGGTAAAAGAGATACAACACTTTATTCAGGTGGAACAACAGCATCAAGAAATACTGGTATTGATGAAATATTGGAAATTAATAAAGTTGTAAACAACAATGGTACGGTAGGTAATGTATCAAGAGTATTGATTGACTTTGATTTAAGTTTTATCTCTAAGTCTATACAGGACGGGAAGATACCTTCTACTGCAAAATATTATTTAAATTTATATGACGCAACATCAGAAGAGGTTGAAGTTGAACAACCACTACACATTTATATGGTTAGTGGTAGTTGGAAACAAGGTTCAGGAAAACTTGACCACGACCCAGTAACTGATAATGGAGCTACATATCAATATAGAAACCACGAAACAAAAACACCTTGGATTACAGGTTCAGTATTGACTGAAGGTGGTTCTTGGTTTACTGCGAGTAATGGTCAATATGAAGTTAGTTCATCTTATGATTTAACATTTGATAAAAAAGATGTTAGAGCAGATGTAACAAACTTGGTAAACAATTTCATTTACTCAAGTTCAATTTACCCGAACAATGGATTTATCGTTAAGAGAGAAGATAGTGGTTCTTATGGAAACAATCACGCAACTGCAAGTTTTGATTTCAATACAGGACAAGAGGGTGATAGTTCAAGATTAGGAAACCTAAAATATTTTTCAAGAGAAACACATACAATCTATCCACCTAAGTTAGAAGTTGAGTGGGACGATTCAAGTTGGTCAACAGGAAGTTTATCACCATTAAGTTCAACAGACTTA
>Ga0315315_10005034_pt1 | contig 12195 bp, 8 predicted proteins | sample M140m3416metaG_FD_203699 | JGI IMG/M metagenome (GOLD analysis project Ga0315315, IMG submission 203699) | Ammonia-oxidizing marine archaeal communities from Monterey Bay, California, United States - M1 40m 3416 | ecosystem: Environmental > Aquatic > Marine > Intertidal zone | place: USA...
AGTACAAGCAAGGATCCAAATCTTTGGTCCCCGTCGTCCCTCTCCGGCTCCCCAGCATCCTCAGAATCCCGCCCCTCTTCCCCTCCCCCTCCCCCTCGCACTCCTCCTACTAGCAGCTACTACCAAACCATGCCCAACATGGTGTTCTGGGCCGGTGTAGCCCTGTACTGGGCCGGCTTTGCCTTCTTCGCCTACTTCTGCATGTGCGCCGACCCTGGCGCCTCACCCGTGGCGCGGTATCTGACCGAGGACGTCCCCCGAAGAGTCTCGGGCCTCCTTGGGAGGGGGCCTGGGAGGTATTTGCGCCTGCCCCCGTTCGTCGCCGACCACGGCCTCGAGGCGGCGTACCTGTTCTTTACCCTGGGCGCGTTTTCTGTTGCCCTCACCGACGGCGTCGCTCTGGTGGGATCAACCGACCGGCTTTCGGACGCCCACGGGCCCCTCGGCGCCGCCGCCCTCCTGGCCTGCCTGGGCAGCTGGCGCTGGGCTCGCGCCGCCTCGCCCGGCCGCGTTACCCGCCACACTCTGGCCAGGCACTCGCGCTATCCGCCCGACGGCCTGCTCTACCCCGGGGGCAGGGTCTGTCCCACCGACGGCCTTCCCATCCCCCCGAGGTCCAAGTTCGACCGCGCCCTCCGCCCGCCGGGCCGGGTCCCCCGCTTCGACCACCGCTGCCCCTGGATAGGCAACGCCGTGGGGGAGGAGAACTACCGCCACTTCCTCCTCTTCCTCCTGGTCCACGCCTCGGCCTGCCTCTACGGGGCGGCGGTGCTGGCGGCGGCAATGCGGGCCGTGGCGCTGGACCAGCGCCTCTGGGACGCCGCCTTTTACGACGCGGGCACCGGGGAGGAGGTCAGGGCGACCCCGGGGGTGGTCTTCCAGTACCTGGCCTTCAGGCACGCGCCCGTGGCTGCCGCGGCCTTCCTCTGCGCCGTCATGGGGGCCGTGCTGGCGGCCTTCCTGGCCTTCCATCTGTGGCTGGCCGCGAGGGGGATGACCACCAACGAGTGGTACAAGTGGAGGGCGGTTCGGAGGTGGCACCGAAGGGAGAAGGGGAGGTACCTCAAGGCGCTCGAGCAGGGGGCGATCGAGGTGGACCCGGCGGGGGCGGGAACGACTGCGGGGGCGGGAACGACTGCGGGGGGGGGCTTCGTTGTCGTTGAGGGGGACGGGGAGGAGGCGGTCGGATGCGCGGGGACCTCGGGGGCCGGTTCCGACGCCCATGCCGTCGCCGACGCAGATGCCGCCCCACCGGAAGATCCCGGGCCGTTCCCGGCCAATCTTTACGATCGGGGGATCGTCGAGAACCTGATGGAGGTGCTCTACCCCCGATCCCTCCGGGGGGACGCCACGGAGCAGCAGGGGGAGGGGCAGCAGCCGCAGACTGGCGCGGAGGGGGGGGACCCTCTGGGCGGGCTCAAGGCGAAGAAGTGCCAATAAGAGTTGACGGTTTTTCCTTGTTTACTCCCGCAACAATGGCTCTAGCTAGAGGACATTTACTAGGGTGAAAGCGATGCTACGCTTTCAATCGGCGGCCACTTTTATTCATTCTAGCTAGTAGCCAGCCAATGGCCACATTTCCACCAATGCCGCGGGCTAGGCATCCCGAGGGCCGGACCGGACCGGACCGCCCCCCACCATTAATCTCTCCCCCTCGGAAATCTCCTTCTCCGGCTCGCCGCTGAGCGTGCGCGATCTGTGCCGCTGCTGCTGTCCCTCCGCCTGCTTTGCCTCGTTGGCCCGGTCCAGTTGCCTCAGTCTCTGGTACATGGAGAAGTCTAGACCCAGCAAGGAGCACGTGTACTCCCCCAGGAGATCGTCGGCCCGCTCCACGATCGAGGCCGACGTCGGGCGGTCCCTGGGATCCTGGGAGAGCATCTCGACCAGAAGAATATGGAGGGCGGGAAAGGTCATGGCGACTGTCCTGGACCACTGGTCGGGGAAGGTGAGGACCCTGAGGCCTCGGAACACGAGGTGCCGCTCCATCCCCGTGTACATAGGATAGCAGAGCTCGAATAGGATGATCCCCAGCGAGTACACATCCGTCGACGCATCGTACGCCGAACCGGCCATCTGCTCAGGGCTGGCGTACGCCCTGGTACCCACCCCCACGGTGTTGTCCTCCCCGGCGCCGAGGGAAGGCCGCCCCTCCCCGTCTTCCTTCCCGTCTTCTTTGCCGTCGAGGACCTCGTCGCCGGTGTCGGAGCTCTCCCTGCTCAGGCCAAAGTCCCCGATCTTCACCACTCCGGACTCGTCGATGAAGCAGTTCATGGGCTTCAGGTCTCGGTGGATCAGGCCCTGATTGTGAACGTGCATGACGCCGCGGGCGATCTGGATGAACAGGCGAAGGGCGTGCGGGATATCGACCCCACCAATGATCGCCTCGGGCGTGGATGCGTCGCCGTCGGGGCCGCTGCCGTTGTCATCGCCGGAGGCGTTGGCTTCTGGATTTCTGCGCGCGTGCGGATCGGACAGGAAGTCAGCCAGGGTGTTCTGGCTGCAGAGCTGCATCTGGATGTACAGCATGTGCCTCTGCGCATTGCCGGTCTCAGGAGCTTGCTCATCTTTCGGCTGATTGGAGGCCGTGGCTACTTTGGCTTTGCCATCATTGCTGGTGGCTTCTATATCAAGTGCAGGCGTGCCTTCGCCCTCATCAATCTCCGACAGAGACGACGAAGAAGAGCCGGAGCAGGATGATTCATGGCCGTTGCTATCGCCGAGAGAGCCAAAAGAACTACCGCTCTCCCCATTGCCATCAGTCGCTTCATCCTCGTCGCCTACAACAGAGAGCTCAGAAGTTAATTTTTGTAGGCGAGTGGTACCTGGGCGCAGAACGGTGCTGTCCAAAGATGATAGATTGCTGCTGCTACGTTCCCAGTTGAATCCCAGGTCATCTTCGCTTGATTGTCTGGTTAATCCCTGGCTACTAGGGTGGTAGTCGCCTTCCTCTGAGGCATCCAAAATTGATGATGATCCAACAAAATTGTTCCAACCTAGAGGATTTGCTTGGCGCCCAAAGGTGCTGGGCTTGGAAGCTCCCCTGCCTAGATTTGGCCTGGAGAATGAAAACCCCGATTCAGAGAAGCTAGCACTTGGGCTGGCACCTGTCAGAAATTCACTCGAGTAACATCTTCCAAGAGTAGGCTGATCGGGGAAAGATCTCATGTCGCGTGACTTACTCCCGTCCCCCTCCTCTACCTCCAACCAAGCCGTGTAGTACCTGACGATATGAGGGTGGTCTAGCAAAGCAAGAATTTTCACTTCTCTCAGAACTCTATGGAGCTTTTCCTTGAAGTGAAGACTCAGCAGGCCATCGAATCCAAGCTCCGACATGATTCGAATCTTCTTTATGGCATAAAGTCGGCCGTCGAGAGCGTTGGTGCATTTGAAAACTGTGCCGAAACCCCCTCGACCAAGGGCAGACAATTCTTGAAACTCCGACGCATATCGAGAGTAGCGAATGAGGGGAATACCGTCAAGATTATCTACCCCGTAGCTCTTGCTGGATTCCTTTGAGGCGGCACTGGTGATGGCTTCCTCGCTGGTCTTCTGGTCCATACCATTTGTACTTTTGTTAGAGGGATCTGTTTGTGGTGCTGTGGAGTGAGTAACAGCACGTGATAACAATTTATTCGAAGGGGATACACTGTTTAACAATGGGTCATGCGTATGTTGCTCCAACGCATCATCTCCCAGTGATATCTGGTTTGAGTCTGACGCGTGCAAAATTGGCATGGATGCGCTATGAGAGAACGATGACCTGGTTTCGACGCTATGTTCGCCGTTCAGCGTGAGCGGCTGCATAGGAGTCAACTGTCCGTCAATGCTTCTGCTGCTCGGCACCATCATTGGAGACAAACTTGGTATATTCTGTGTTTTCCATGTTCTCTTCTGACGTCTGTACCCGACTCGAATGCCAACAATGGCACCGATGACAGCACAAGCCATGATGGCAACCAGACTCCAAGATAAAAAGAGCCCATTCGCTGTTTGACGACTGTGATTCGTGACCGCTACCTTGGTAGCCTCTATAATCGATGAATAGAGAGCCGAATATGCCATTAACTCATCGCGAGTAGCATCTGGTGGAATAAGACCATGCTCAAGGAGAACAGGAGTCAGGGACTCGAACTCGTTATAATCCACGCCTTCCGCAATATCTAAAATTTCGTCCATGCCTTCAACGTGCTCCTGCCCATCGATATTTTCACACATATCTTCGTCGAGAATTGAAAATAGCGTACGAGAAACGGACGTGACAAAGAGGGTGTCAGAGTGCTTCCTGACGCGTCCTATCTGGTAGGTCTGTGGCATCTCACCTGACTTAAATTGAGAAGGTTTGGTGATAAGTGCGGCGCTACTTGTAGACTCCCGATTGTATGGAAGAAGAGCTCTAGATTGCATACCGTCCGCGTCACTTTCGCTAGCTTTGTTCTCTGAGACGTAGGGGACTGAAGGAAGAAGCAAGCTGCTGCCACCATCGCCCAAAAGAAGGCGTCCTTCCTCACCGTTGGGCGTTCCGTTACGCTCGTGCGTAAAGTCAAAGTCGTCTATGACTTCCAGTGGGATCCATCCCCTCTGTAAGCCCCCCACGCCATACACAGCCGCAACAATGCCATCTAGCTGCCGGTGCCATAGAGGCAAACCAGTTACTGAGTCAATAGCCACAACTGAGGATCCATCTTCCCCGAAAGCTATAGATGGGAGAGGAACCATATTGATTCGGTACTGTTCGGCAATGCTAGTTTCCTCGGCATCGGCAGTACTCTCCGAATCATTTCCAAAGTCCAAAGCAGAGAATCGGCCAAGAGTGACATTCCAAATTTCTTCCCCTGTGCGACTGTCAATAGATCGAAGGACGTAGTCTTCCCTCTGAAGCATGACCGCCGCTACATTTGTTGGCTGTTCATCCTTTTCTGGAATCGACCAGTCCTGCCCCTGCGGGTCAAACGCTCCTCCGCCACTTTCACCGCCGTGAGTCGATCTATTGGTATCAAAAGATGATAGAAATTTGGAATCAGCAGCGGTAAATCCGCCCCCTTGTCCGGATGAACGTTGCAACCAAACAACGGAGCCGGTGGCGGGATTAAGGCGGAAGATCTTCGACTGCTTATCCCCCATGACGACGCTGCACCTCCCCTGCTTCGCACATGTTGATATGGGGGCATCCATCACGTCGGTCACCGACATGGGGAGAAGTTCCAATCGCAATCCCGAGGACTGGTCCGACGGAAGCGGTGGAAGGAGGGAGTAGAGGTTGCCGTCGAGGCCTGGCACGATCTGCTCCTCTCCGCTGCTCGTAGGAATTGAGGCGCCCTCGCCTCCCAGCGGTTGGTCGCCCGTATCGTTACTCTCCCAATCAAAGACACCTCCGTTATCGTTATCAAGGTCGTCGGTGTAACTATCCTCGTTCGACGCTGAGGGACTTCCTTCTGCTCCTTTTCCGCCACCGCTACTGCTGCTGCTGCTGCTAACCAACGCGGGACCGGAGGCGAACATGCCGCGCAATTCCCCGCTCCGTGCATCGAGGGTATATACTGACCCGTCAATGCCACAGATGACTACAGCCGATGCGCCCTGCGCAACGGCAGCACCTTCGGGTGTCAGGGTGGGATCCAAAGGTCGCTCGAAGGTACCTCTTGCGATGCAGTACGGCGCTAGGAACAGCAGTAGAAGCGCCATGGTGAAAAAGAACCGGTTCGAAGCTGGCCGGGGGCATCCTATGCGGCTATTGCGAGAGGGAGTGAGGAGACCCGCAGCGTGTCGCCCTTTGCGCATGGTGGGTTCATTGACGAGGCGGTCCATCCCAGATATGATTTCGCAAACGTCCGTCCTGCCTGCATCGCCATCCATCAGTGCGTTCTTAGAGCTGCAAATGCACGGCCTCTTACGCACGCTTGCCCATCGGCGATCGCCCCGCGATCGCTCCCACCATCGCTCCATGCCGCAATCTCTGTTCGCCCCGCCCGACTGCTCGAGGACTACGCAAGCAGATCAACTTAGACCTGCGCACGTACTGCTGAGTACATGTATGTATATCTGTGTGTATCCAGTAGTGTGCAGTCGTAGACGTCGGGCACTCGCGATTGTCCTGTCCCTCGAGTATCGCCCGTGAGGAAACCGAATACGAGAGGAGAATCACTGCGAAATCTCTCAGGTCGGCCGTTTTCTGGCGTCGGATGGCTGCTTGGGCAGGGGGGGGGGGTCCAGAGCCTTCAATTTCGGCAGAGGGTTCCAGCTTCCAGCTGGACCGCAATCTACCGGGTAGAGCCAAATGTACATGTCGCTACGAAGAGATTTCTGACGTGAAGACGACGTCTCATCAACCGGAACATGTTTGAAAGATGAAATTACTCTATGGTTAACTCGGTGTCATCCATCACTAATACCGATAGGGTTGGGGGGAGCTCCGCCATGCTCGATCAATGAAATTGAGTATCGAATTCATTCATCATATATTTATAAACAGATATGTACAATTATAGTAAACATTTTTTTTTACGTTGAAATGTGATGTAGACGATGGCACGGCGCGCTTGATCTATAGATGAGCCGGGCAGGCAGGCACGCGAGGGCATTATGTGATTGCACGGCTGCAGGCTTGAATTTCACCGTGCGCGTACCGTACTTTAGGTTGCAGCTCCACTGCTTCACTGCTTGCAGCTTCTTCGCATGTTTTCACAAGACAGCGGCGAAAGTTGTGCGTGGGACTTGCCGGAAGTCCGATCGCGCGCCGTTCGTCGACCCACCAGCCATGACGACGAGCGCGGGGCAGGCGTCACCGTGGGCAGACAGGTGAGAATGCTTAGGACGTGTTCTATATTATGTTTAGCATCGGCTCTGGGGATATTTCATCGGAAGGCATCAGAATATTTTCGCTGCGGACCGACGAGTACTGGGATGCTACGAAAAGGTACATGCATGTATTGTATGCATGCTAGTAAATGTATGTGTAGCTGGATCTGTTCGTAACCCACGATCTGCGATCAGCCCAGCCACCTTTGGTACGCTTAGAGTTGCAACAACCATCCCATGACACGGCTCGCCCCTCCGCGGCTGCTGCCATGTTGTCAGGGGCACCGCCCGCTTACTTGGTCGATCCTCCATATAGTTCAAGAGCTCCGGCGGCTCCGGCGGATCCATCCTTGAAGAGGCCTTAAGTGCTCAAAATCGTTAAATGTTGATGACGTGTGCAATACTATAATTGCTTGGAACCGCAATGTGAACAGAATACAAAAGATCTTCGTGCGTTTTGATGTGCATCCCCCCCCCCCCACCAGCTCTTCTTTTTCACGGCGCAATCTTGTAGTTGATCTCTTTTCTCCTTCTTGCCACGATTTGTATCTAACCTCGGTTCTATCCCTACACCATCCTCACATGTGATGTGATCCTTGACATTCATTCTGCAACGTTAGGGCCGACGCCACTGGTGATCTGGGAATGAAGGCTCTATCGATCGTGTCGAAGGCTAATGGCAGCGACAGCGGAAACCGTGGCGGTTGGGGCTTGGGAGAATGCGCGGGGGGGGACCGACCTCCCGCCCTGTCGGCGTCCTCCCTTTCCAGCAACGCCTCGCCCTCCTTAAACAACACCTCGCCGACATCTCCCGAGAGCTCCAATCCTCAAATCGGTGGCGGGCCCAACGGCTTCCGCCCATCTCCGATCGGCAAGGGTGTTCCCCACAGTATTGGCAACAAAGACCTATCCATCGCAGCTTCTCCACTCATCTTTGACACTTCCACTTCTCCTGTGGAAGACCCCATTTTCGGAGGGAATGCTTTGGCGGGTGCCCCCATTAATAGACAGAACATTTCATTGATGAGCGATGGCGCCATGCCTCCCCCTCCACCTACTCTGGATGTAGGTCTTCTCGTGGGTAGGTCAGAAGGAGGCTCCGGCACCAACGGTGGCAGTACCATACCATCTGAGTCCGGTCAAAAGAACAACGCAAACACTAGCCTCGATACGGGATTGACGGAGGCGTCGTCGGTAGGAAGCTTTTCCATCGCACCTCGGCCCTTTGAGGGGGGCAGCTTGGCCACCACGGACGACGCGAGATCCGTCGCCAGCAGCTGCTCAGGGGGGAATGCTGCCCAGAGCCTTCGTGGTGGCAACGCTAGTTTTGGAGGCACAGACCACGAGGATGGCCTGCGTGGCCTCGATGCGCTTCGGGACCGTGCGCAGACTGCACCCGCCTCTGCTGACATGGACGGTGCGTGGGCGGGAAGCCTGGGCAGCATAGGACCTAGCGGGGAGCTCCTGGGTGGCGACTCCAGCGTCGGTGGGGGATCCGTTGGTGGATCCGGCAGGACATCGTCGAGGCTGCTGGGCACCTCCGTTGATGGAGGTAATGGTGGAGGGGGCAAGCTATTCGGCCATCGCGGCCGCCCTCCACTTGCCACAAGCAAAACTAATTTGGCCGATATTCAGACCCAGCAGCCTTCTCAAACTCAGGACTATACCAAGCTGCGTCAAGTTGGCTCGGACGGCCATGCGGATCTGCGTACGGCGGACAATTCCTCAAATAGCAGGGGAACTCTTCCTCCGCCTGGAATGGGAAGCCACTTTCCCGTCCAGCAGGACTCTCGTGGCGGTCGAGGACGGAGTGCCTCGGTTGGTGTCATGGAGTATCCTCACCACACCCAGCCATATGGGTAAGTCATGGCTGTTTTTTCGCTCTCAACGACAAGTTTTTCTAGGGTTGTCAAAAAACGTTCCCATCTATTCTCACACGCACCTTCGTTTGTCTTGCTTGAAATTTCAGCATGGACGAATTCGGCATGCTTGGCGGAGATGCCTATATGCACCAGCCCACCGGATACCATTCCAGGTCTTACTCAAACGGCAACGGTCAAGGACATAATCACTACCAAGATGGGGAAAGGTTTTCAGCTGACTATGGGCGCTCTTACCATCAACATGCGCAAGATGGAGGACGCCCACGGTTTGCAACTGCCGATGGCTCTTTCGAAGGGTATGGTGGCCAATATCCGCAGCATCAGTATTATGAAGCCCCAGTACCGAGAAACGGTCGCTACGAGGGCAATGGACATTTCCACGGTATCACTCGCTCGGCTTCTGTCGGCACGAATGGTATGCTTGGAGCTGGGGTGGGTCGCGACCCAAGGGACTTTTCGATGCGGAGAAGTGGGAGCGTCCCTGGCCAAGGCATGTCCTCTCAGGGCTATCAAGATGACCAGTCTGTCCACCGAGGAGAAAGATTTTTAAATTCGTACGACCGTCCGCAAAATGACCATAGAGGTTACCAGCATAACTATGGTGGTATGGCACCCACCGAAGATGCTGCCGCTTACGGTGACGAGTACGATGTCAACGGGATGCGTATTTCGAGATCCGATCGTCGCTCCCCTGGTGGTGCCCATGGCGCAGGCCTTGCCGGGGAACCCTCGCGCTACGTCCCTCAGCCTCACCGCGCGCGTTCTGTATCTTACGATCCCCAAGCCTCGCAGCCACATGTGGGAGAGCGCCTAGAGGACACACCCGGTAATAGATTTTCTGTTCATCGCGATGTGCATGGGCGGGTGATCGATGGCTACCACGAACCTATCGTGCTACCGCGCTATGGGATTGCTACCATGCCAAGGCCTCCATCTAACGACCCTTCTGGACCTGGTCCCAAGGTCGTTTACAATATTAAGTTCAAGCGCACTCAACGCTGCTTCATTCTGGGTACTCGCGCGCCGCGTGAGCTCAGAATTGGAACATACGTCAAAGTCGAAGCTGACCGTGGAGAAGACCTTGGAATTGTGGTAAGTCGAGTTCCTTCCGATCGTTTCAATGCCAGCTGTAGGAGCTACCGCCTCCCAACTGCTGGTCATGGGGAAGGGCCTGGCTCTAGTCCTGGACCAACTTGTGCCGCAGAGCTTAAAAGGATTGTCCGTCTCGCGTCCCAGGATGAGGTTGCCCTCGTTGAACTAAAGTGTGAGGAGGAAGACGAACTTCTAAAGATTTGCCGCGGAAAAGTTCGCCAGCGTGGCCTTCCCATGCATGTTGTCGATGCGGAGTACCAATTTGACCGCCACAAGCTAACTTTCTTCTTCGAAGCCGAAGGTCGCATTGACTTTCGAGAATTGGTTCGAGACTTATTCAGCATCTACAAGACGAGAATTTGGATGCAACAACTCGATAAGAATAATTCCATTGAAGGTACTGACCTACCAGCCGTCGATACTACCAACCTTGAGATCCATGCTCCAGGAAGCACTGAGGTCGACGGTGCTGAGAGCGCTGTCGTCAGTGATACTGCCGACTCAGTTGGTAGCAACGGTGTCAGCCCTTGAAGGGAAGAAGCAAGCCTATACAGCACATGTACTTTTAACATACATCAATACCACATCAAGTTTTGGGCCATAGAGACCGTTGTCCGACTGCTCTCGAATGATCTCAGTTGAGCAACGTTCGTATTATTTGGGGATATGAATTTATATAAGACAAGAATGTGTGAGAGCCAATAATTTGGTCCCTCACTCAATCAGATATAAAGTGTGATACAGACCAGTAGATAAATAAATATAATTTAAAGAATAAATTTGTACAAGATCTACGAGCGGATAGTCACACTTTTGGTATTATTCGGTTTTTCCATATTCACCACAAATAAATGCAAGCAAAGATATAAATCTGGTAAATTGTGAGTAAGTACTATCAAACTATTATCCAGGAACCCGTTAGGCCAGCCGAAACAAGGGAACAACGTGAGTTGGGGTATATCCATGCTCTTCAAACAATTTTTCCAGAGAATCCTTGTCTGGCATTGCGCCGAGATCGCTCCCCAGCTCCTCCCTATGGACGCCCCCCGCGACGAAAACACATGGAATCCCAGAATTGACGGCACCGGCGATGTCATGGTGAATAGAATCCCCAACGTGAGCAACGCGCTCTTTTGGCAGTCCAAGATCGCGGATGCATGCCTCAAAGTGAGGAACATGAGGCTTTCCAAAGTAGGTGACGGAACCGCCAATTTGCTCGTACTTTTGTGCAATCTTACCTGGAGAAAAAAAAGAAAACAAGACGACGAGTCGTTGATCAGTTTTGGGCAGTTGACACTAAAGTTGGACCTCAGCATGAGAACGAGCTTCGGTCGCTGCTCACTTACCGGGCATATGTCCCTTTGTCCCATCTGGTTTCACCATTACGAAATCTGGATTACAGCAGACCATCGGAAGATTACGTTGGCAGCATTTTTGCAGCAATGGATCAATCTTCTCAAAGCTTCCATCTACAAAAAAACTGCCTAAGCTCGTTTCCTTTGCCTCGCCATCGGCACCAGGACCTCTCACAACATCAGCACCGTGGCAAATTACAAAGTCAGCGTCATCAATCGATGACGCCACTTCCACCTTACCACATTTCTTGAGGAAGGATACGGGCGACGGGACTTTAGGCGTCTTCCAAGTAATGAACAAAGCTTTTTTCGCTGACTCACTCCCGTATACATCTGAAATGTGGTGGCTCGCCTCCTCGCCGCTAGTTACGGCACCTACGAAAGAGTTAGGGTCAAACCCAAGCTTGGGCAATTTTGCAACAGTGTCTTCGGAGGACGAGCTCGAGTTTGACAAAATAATGAGTTTCTTCCCAAGCTTTGCAAGCTCAGCGACACAATCTGGCGCCCCGTCAAGCCCGTGTAAACCGTTGTCTGTAATATGAAACGTACCAACGGCGCGGTGAGATATACGCTGACATTGAAATGAGACTTGAGACTCTGAAACAAGACATCTTACAAGCCTTCATGGTACTCACGCATCACACCGAACTGATCGAGAATGAAACCATCATACTTGTCCAGAATATCGCTGAAGCCGGAATGGGTTTTAAATGCTGCGGAGTTGGTCATAGTTTGGACTTGTCGTGAGGGTTGTATGCTTACGAGTTGCGTCCCGAGTGGGGTGATAACATGAATGGAAGAAGGATAGATCCCCCGAACATTCAAGCTCATAATTATTTATTTTTATTTGACCATTCAGCATGTATGTATGCATGTATGTATGGCATGTGTGCGTATGCAGCAAACGTATGAAAAATTATGCATAATATGGCCTTTATTATTTACAGCTCTATGGATTACCATGGCGCTCGTAAGTGCGTCATGATCTCATCATCTCGTGGTGCGTTCCTGTCAAATGCTACTGGCTAGTAGAGTAGTAGTACTCTAGTTGGAATAACAGGAGTCCTTGT
>Ga0315315_10005036_pt1 | contig 12193 bp, 10 predicted proteins | sample M140m3416metaG_FD_203699 | JGI IMG/M metagenome (GOLD analysis project Ga0315315, IMG submission 203699) | Ammonia-oxidizing marine archaeal communities from Monterey Bay, California, United States - M1 40m 3416 | ecosystem: Environmental > Aquatic > Marine > Intertidal zone | place: USA...
CACGGGGCGGCTGCCTCGCTGGAGGAGACGTCCTACCAGGCCGCAACCGCAGGCCTGGGGTTGGGCCCACCGCTCCCCCAGAATGCGACGAATCATCGGTCGGACCTGTTCTTGAAGCAATCGCGACATCATCAGGCTGCCATTCCCCGTCGAATTCCCCGACCGACGGCCACAGACTTCGTCAGCCTCATGGGGCTGCAACGCCCAGGAGGAGACAAGGTAGGGAGGCTGCCGGCTGCAGTCAGCTCCCGGCCCGGCGGCTCAGCAATGCTCCGTCGGTCCTCCACTCAGCTCTCCGAGCTGGCGCAGACACCAATCACAGAGTCCACCGGCTTAAGAGACGGCACCTCTCGAAGTTGGGGTGGTAACAGCGAAGAAAGTTTGGGCGGGAACAGCTCGCATGAGTTTGGAATGGAGATCCGGGTCAATGCTTCAGGAAATGTAGACGAAAAGCCCCCCAAGATCGCTACAGATCCCTTGCTTGATGATGCTTTGCTTGATGATGTCTTTTTTGCCGAAGTTGCGCAAGAAGAGCTAGTAAGCGGCGGTGGAGGGAGCGATGGGGGCGGTGGCGCCGATATGGCCACTGCAGACGATTTTTTCGCCGACGTTGTCCAAGAGGAAGTAGAAGTGAACGTCGGAGATTCCGACGACGGTGGCATTGTCGCCAAGCTACACAATTCAGGGATGCACAATCAAGCTAATCTTCAACAAGATACCCAGTCGGCGCCTGACGATAGTGCTTTAGCCATGGCTGCCTATGAGCCGATACCCTTGTCGCAAGACTGCGAGAGGAGGCTCCTCGAGCGACGGGCGTCGTCCAATATTTCTATAGGCTCCAGCAATCTAGGCGATGCAACTACAACTGTGAATGACTCGATAGGGTTAACTGAATTTGGTCCTATTCAGCTTGAAACTTCTGCCGATGCCTTCGTGCCTGAGTTGGAAAGAGTAATTCCGTCTCAAGGAGTTGGCACCGAAAGTGCTTGTGGTATCGGCAACAGTGCTACCACCAGTTCACCGATGTCGCATTTTCTCCCTGCCCAAATGCAGCAGCAGCAGCAGCAGCAGCAGCAGCAGCAGCAGCAGAACTTACTGCTATCTCAGCAGTTCGCTCAAGCCCAGATGAAGGGAGTTTTGCCGCCGCCTACCCAGCCTCAAAGCACAACAGACCAAGGTCAGACGGCCTCTAGTATCGCTGGTAGCGGCAAGATATCAGTCCAGGCGCAGATCCAGCACGTTGCGCTTGGGAGAGCGCCGAGGGCGACCTCGGCAAGCCTTCATGACGCAACCATGGCCATGCTGTCGCCGACAATGGATTACCCACGGGATGGCGGTAATTCTGCGAATTGGGTCACGACGGCTATCCTCAATCTCAGCAAAGTTTCACCAAAGGTCCCTGACGCCGACGGCCTTCTACCTATCCACCTTGCGTGCGTGTACTGCCCCAATGATAAAAGGCTTGTCGGAAACATCCTCATCGACAATCCGGACTCTGCTGTTTTCCCCGTCGAGGCGCCTCGAGTTTTGAAGGATTCGGACGATGGTCAGGGCCCCGACCTGACGACGGGAGTTGGCCATATATCTCAAAATGAGGTGATTCAATCCCTAACTTCGAATGCCCTGGCAGCAGCTAAGAAGAAGAATAATCACAACGTTGCCATCGGCGAGTTGCGGGGATTGTACCCCCTCCACATCGCCCTCCGCAGCGGCGGTGGGCAGAAGGTGACGTACGAAGTTGTAAAACTACTTACTCTGTCGGGGCCCGGCATTCTTACCACCCCGGACCCAACGGGGGCAGTCCCTCTTTCAACTGCTTTACAGAATCAGGTAGGTAGCCAAATTATCCGCTACCTGCTGGATAGGAACCGATCCGCGGCCAAGATAGCCGACGAGAAGCACAATTACCCTCTACACGTCGCATGCGCGAGCTTGAAAGGGAAGAAACGGTACTCGCTGGGTGTCATCAAAGTGATAACGGCGGCCTATCAGGGGGCGTTGCTGCGAAAGAATGCCAATGGGAACTCTCCGCTCGATCTGGCGCGTGGCGTCAGTGCCAAGGACAAGGATACTGATAAAGAGACGGACATAGGTGCGGACAAGGATAAGGTCAAGGGTGAGATATCCAGCAGCGACGATGTGGTGGTTATCTTTCTGGAAAAGGCAAAAAAAGAGGCGGAAGAAGAGGAACGGAAGCAGCATTGAAAGAGCAACCGGAAAAGATGGCAAAGACAAATATGAAGCATAAGCACGCTAGAGTCTACACCTTTCGGAGGATATTCAATCTTTCTTTGACAACTCGATGCTTCTTTGTCCGATAAATTGGTAAAGGAAGATAGATGCTCATGTGTATACCGGACGTCTTTGTTTCAAGCATTTAATACCTTAAAACCTAGCTAGTCGTATGAGGGGAGAATTTTGCAATAAATACCTCATTGTTGCAGTTGTCCTGCTCTATCACCGAGTCGATGCAGGAGATGCGACCGGATGAGGTCCCGTCCGGATTCTTGCCGAGGCACACCCGCACCTCAGCAAGGTATCCCCCCCCTCCCTCGCAAATAAGAGCAACACTGTGGGTCCCACCGTATGCTTGCACAAGGGAGTGCTTGGGTACAGCGGCCCCGTATCCCAGCTTGACGACAGCTGGTGTCTCTATGTACGAGTCCAGCGCCGTACGGAAGTAGTCGACCTGGCCTAAGCCAGAGCACGTCCCATGCTTGGTCCATTCGTGTTCCCAGAAGCTGAAGTGCCCCTTGTCGCCCAGTCTCGCGGCTTTGGCATTGGGCCAGTGCTTTTCAAACCTGTCCGGTCCCACCACGTCCACGACTAGGGGGTCGAAGGGCTCGTCGGTGCAAGACGCCGGCCAGGTCCCGTCCACTCGCTCGGGCCACATGCCGTGGAGAGTAAGCCCCTTCCACTCTTCGTCGGGGTTGGTACAGCCATCGTAGTGGGCCATGCGGTGCTCGTAGCAGAATTCTGGCTGGTACGACATCGCAAGTACGTACAGGTCAAAGTGGGGATCGTGGTCGGGCTGAGGAGGCGCTGCCGCTGTCGCTGCCGCTGCCGCAAACAATCCCGACGCCAACACTATTATAGTTGAGCTTATGTTAGCCTTCCACGCCCGGTGGCGAAGGCTGGAACTGCTGGTCGCCATCCTATTTGCCTTCCCATCAGCGGGGTTTCATTTCATCCTTTTTGGAAGTCGGGAGCACAAACGATGAAGACAGAAGTCAGAATTCATCATAACATGGCAGGCTGGCTCTTGAAGCTGTTACCGTCGGTAAAAATTCTTACCTTGCGATGCCTATTACGAGCTACTAGAGAGTACGAGCTCGTAGTATGGATATTACGACTCGTAATTATTTTAATTCGAGCTCTTTAAGCAGTAAATATTCCTCCAAAACCCTAACCTCGATAGAGAGAATGATTTCCGGGTCCTCACCTCTATCGCGTCATGACGATGAACAAATCTTGTTGAAGACGCGACGTCGCATGCGGCGGCGCATGCGCGATCTAAACCATTGGAGAGAGAAGTGCTTTTTACGCATGGTGTCGGTATCAAGCCGATTTCCCCTCCGATTATTGTGTTCCTCGCTTGTGCCTCCTCTCACAGATTGAAACTTCTTGGGATACCGACCTAAATTTCAAATCAGCGTGCAACCATGAAGCTTTCCTCTATCATAGTCCTTGCCGCTGCTTCATCGGCATATGCATTTGCTCCAACCTCGAACGGTGCGGCCTTCCGCCCCCGATCGGCTTCTTTCCTTTCCATGGAGGTTGCGGACTCCGCAGTGAAGACCATCAACGTTGGCGTGATCGGCTGCGGCCGAATTGGTATTGTTCACCTCGGTGCTATTACCAAAGCCCCTAACGTACGCCCGGTCATCGTGTCTAACCCCACCGTGTCCAAGGCTGAGAAGGGTGAGTTCTCTCCAACCTATCATTCCATTCGACGTTTCTTACACAACGGGGAACGATAGGATAGCTGGAACTTCCTCACGCATATCGGACATCCATGGACCAGCCAATAATGTCTGCGCAAAATCCTGACTTACAAATCGTATTATATTATCTCATCTTAACTAACCTCAAACCTCGACCCCGACCACCCAACCGCGCCCTTCTATTCATATTTGTAGCCTCAATAGATTACGGTGTTCCTCGCTTCACTGGAGACGCCATGGAGGTCATTACCGATCCGGAGGTCGATGCCGTTTGGATCTGTTCGCCCTCTCAGTATCACGCGGAACAGATCAAGGCCTGCGCTGCCAACGGAAAGGATGTATTTTGCGAAAAGCCCATTGCCACTGATCTCGCCGAAACTGTTGAGGCCATCAACGCTTGCAACGAGGCAGGGGTGAAGCTTATGATTGGCCTACAGAGGCGGTTTGATCCCAATTTCAGGAGGGTAAAGGAAGCCGTTAATGACGGTGAGGTTGGGAAAAACATTATGGTAAGCTGGCAAGCACACAATTGATGTCTCGGTACTGCATTCGAATTAGTGCAGCTACCCTATCACTCAAAATCATGTCTCACCGCTATTCAACTTGCCCTTTCCGCATTCTGTCCCCGTACAGATCAAGCTCTGCTCTCGTGATCCTTCCCCACCTCCATTTGAATATGTCAAGGGCGGCGGAGGAATTTTCGCTGACATGGCTGTACACGATCTCGATATGTCCCGCTTCCTCGCTGGCGCTGACCCAATCGAGATCCTTGCGCTCGGTTCCTGCCACATTGACAAGTCCATCGAGGAACTTGATGGCAGCGAAAAGTTTGACACTGCCTCCGCACTTGTCAGGTATCCCGATGGAGTTCAGGCCATGATTGATGTCTGCAGGCAGTCTAGCTATGGTTATGATCAGCGCGCCGAGGTTCTCGGTACCTCGGGCATGATCCAGACGGACAACGTTTACCCAAATACGGCCAAGATTTATAAGAACGATTTCACTGGCAATGCGGATATGCCATATGATTTCTTCCTTTCCCGCTACAATGAGGCTTATGTGGAGGAAACTATTCAGTTCTGCCAGTCCCTTGTCAATGACACTCCCGTTCCCTGCACCGGCTCCGACGGTCTCATTGCACTCATCATGGCGCAGGCGGCCGACTTGTCAGCCGAGGAGGGTCGATGGGTCAAGTTCAGTGAGGTAGTGCAGAAGGTATACTGTGAGACACCCACCCAATGCGACTTGATGGCCGAGAGCGAGGTCTTGCCCCAAGGATTCCGCCCATCCAATGATCCCCGCGGCCTCCTTCTCCCCGACGTGGACCAGCAAAAGAAGGAGGGTGGTCTCATGAATGCGATTAAGAAGATGATACAGTCATAAAAGTTCTTGGTTTTGCCATTTGGCAAAAAATTCTCTGCGAACGATTAAGACGGGTTGCGCACACAAAGGGTATGACTTCTGTTGCTGCAGTTGTTTTATATTGATAGATATGACTTGTAAACAGTAGTCCTTACAAATAATGTGCATTCGAAAAAAATACGACTACTATGCATACTACGAGCTCGTAGCTCGTATGCATACATTGTTTATACTCTAATAGCTAGTACGAGTCTAGTAAAGTCCATATAGCTACTACTAGCTAGTAGCTAGTAGATGTATGTATTATTTACTATGTATGAGCTCGTACACACAGGCAGCTAGTATGCATAATGTAAATACTCTCGTACGAGAGTACAGCTCTTCTGCACCTCAAGGTTCTTGCTTGTTCCATTGATGAGATTAATCCATTAGTAGTGTTTTTTTACTAACCCGGTTGTTGAAGTTCAGACATCATGACATCATGACTGCTTCTTGTGTCTCACATCCCTACTACAAAGTAAGTACGAGAGTACGTATCTAAAGAACTTATACGAGATCGTATGCATAGTTTAACTACTTACATCATCATACATACATAATATTATGATATGCATACAATTTAATGCAGTATATATTATGCTAACATCATACTACTCTAGTAGCTAGTATATTATACATACTACTCTACTAGGAGAGTAGTATAATATATTATTTGTCGTACTAGCTAGTAGTAGTATGCATAGTATCTCGATAAGTATAAGTAGCTAGCTAAGTACAGTCTAGCGATATATTGTACGAGATCTTACACATGTAGTAAGAATGCATACGTTCGCACGCTGAAATCACCTCTCAACCCTCAGCGCTTGCTCCAGACCCCAATCCATAACGCATCCAAATTGACCCCCTTGCCCCTAGAAATACTACATACCTTTCGCCGTTTCACTTGGCAACGATGAAGCTTGTTACTCTTGCAATTGTTTTCGGCTCCGGTGCAGCCTTCTCCCCGTCGAAGCCTATCGCCTCCGCCGGGCGGTGCCAGCGTGGCCCTTCACAAATAGAATCCACCGCCGAGGCCGCCGACTCCAAATCAGCCGTTGGAGAAATTTCCTCTTACGACAAGATTGGCTTTGCAGAAGATAAAATTGCCATTGGCATAAATCCAGACGATGTTGCTGAGTGGATCGGAGGGTACGTAACGTGGTGGCGGGGACGAGTTTCTGATCGAGCTAGGCCCAGACAGAATATAGCGTTGCTTCACAACGAATGCATCTACCCTGCTCTGTCCCTCGTCTCAATTGTTGTACAGACATAGACCAGAAAGGGAAACTACTTTTTGCATTCAATTTCGTTGTTAGCATACTTCTCATTGGCTTCTCATCCTTTTCCCTCTACGGACATTGAATTTTGCACCTTATTTTCACAGCCGCGACCAGCTAATCGAGAAGTTTAAAGCTGACAATCCCAACTTCGATCAGGAGCGCGTTGAAATGGAGGTAGACAAATTCATGATGGATGTTGAGATGGTGAATCTCTACATGGCTTATAATAAGAAAAAAGCGGAGGACCCAGATTTTGGATTTGGTGGTGGGCCGGATCAGAGCCTTTCAACGTATGCAGTTTGGATCTTCGGTGGATTCGGTCTTGCCTCTCTCAAAAACAATTTCATTGACCCCAAATTTGCCTCTGGTGAGTGGGACAAGCTTGCAATTCCCGATCCTCTGCACCTCTTCGATGCGGCCGGCGCAGCAGCCACGGCGGCCACGCCATGATTTCTCTGGACATGACTTGCAGAGGTACTGCAGCTGGGAACTACATCAACAATAAGCAATTTATTTGATAAAAATCATGTCATAAGGACCCAGCAGCTGCATCACTCAGACTCTTTTTCGCTGCGTTTACCTGCGAGTCTGTCATTCCCATGGCCGACCACCACCGGGGAGGCGGTTGAATGGCAAGATCGCGTCGGTCTGCAGTCATCCGCTCCACGGACAACATTATCGCGCCGCACGCCATGGCAAAGATCGAGTGGCGTAGCGCAGGGGCGTGGAAAGTGGCATCGTTGAGCACCATCCAGGTCTCCTCTACTAGAGCAGCGTCCTGACGGGCCCATTCCATCCCGTCCAGTATCAGAAGCACCGCCCGGTGAGGATGGCCGACAGACACATCGAACTGAATGACGCGGAGTACCTCCTGCTCTGTCGCTACGATCCTGCCCTTTTCCTTCCAATAGGACTCGTCCAGTTCTGGTGGCCCTGCTGCCTCGAATATGTCCACATCCGCCGCATAGCTGGTGGCACCACCGGTGCCTTTATAGCCCTCAGCATCATCTCGTCCGCCACGGATTCCGGCGAAGTCGAGGACGTGGGCGAGGTTTACGCAGTCTCGTATCCTCCTTACATCCTCCTCTGCCTTGCAGCCCAGGAACAGGCAGGACGCCGCCACGTGCCCAAGATGCCACCGCGCCCCCTCGGCGGCAGTTTCCGCGCCTTGCATCGTTTCCGCGGCGAAGTAGTACCTCTGGAACAGGACCAGGGAGGCGAAGCGGGCCTCAGTACCGAGCTGGAGGATCTCCGCCGCGCAGTACATCCGGGAGAGGACGGAGCGCAGCAGCTCTGGCGGATAGCCGGAACTATCGTGGGAGCGGGACAGATCTTCCGCCCGCGGCGGGGGAAGAGGCGGTCGGAGGTCGAAGTTCATGCAGTGCCATCGAGGGTTTACTAGTGTGCATACTATGCATACCAAATACGAGAGTAAATAAATTATCCACTTATGAAGACTTCTGGGAGCTAGCTACACTACGTCGTACTAGAGTATGCGTACTATGCATGGTATGAGTACTAGCTAGTAGTACTCTAGGAGAGTTCTCATCCACTCTCGAACACAGCTGTACTACTACTCTAGTACTAGAGTATGCATACTCCCAAAAAAACTAGTATGCAATAAGTTCTAGCTAGTACTTATTAGTAGTAGAGTAGATGTAGCTAGAGTATAGATACCCCGGGCAGCTCAGCCAGATTTCATCCGCAGCCAGATTTCATCCGCAGCCGTCCCAAAGCACGCAGCCAGCAGGAGAAGCCAGCAGCCCCAGCGGCACATAACATAATACACTCGCATATATTATATTATACTAGAGAATATATTATATTGTACCGTCCATGTCGACGAGCGATCTGCGGACAGCGCTATCCCGGGCGGGTCCCACGGGACCAGCCATCCAGAAGGCTGCCGCTGCCATGGTGCGGCAGTACGACCGCGGCGCCGCGCAGGCCGTCAACGAGTGGAGGTCCGCCCTGCAGGCCGCCCGGCCGGACCAGCTGCTTCCCCTGCTGTACGTGGCCAACGAGGTCCTGCAGACAAGTAAGCGGAACAGGGGGCCCAGGTTTCTCGAGGCCTTCGCCGCTGTCCTCGGCCAGAGTCTCCGGTACGTCTGCGAGCGGGACCGGGGCCTCGTGGAGAAAGTCCGCAGGACTGCGAAGATATGGGGCGACCGGCAGGTATACTCCCCAAGGTTCGTCAGCGAGCTCCTGGCGGGGCTAGAGGACCTGCGCGGGGGCGGAGGGCAGCCGGCACCACTGGCGTCCGCACCGTTGCCAGTGCAGCAGGGAGTGGCTACTGCTACCGCTGCGGCGCCGCCGCCGGCCGCGAACGGCGGCTCCGAAGGCAGGGACGGGGCCGCCTCGGACAGTCCCTTCGGGTTCGCCCCCTCGGAGAAGCTCCTCGACATCGACATCACCGCCTCGGCCTCCTCGGCTAGGTCCAAGCGGAGGCTCGGCAACACGGCGGCTGCGGCTGCGGCTGCCGCCTCGTCTCCAGCCAAGAAGAAGAGGAGGCCCGTCAAGTCGAAGGAGAACCTGTTGAACCTCCTCGACGCCCTGGTCTCCCTCGACGGCCGGTACCGGTCCGCGCAGGCCGCCATCGCGGCGATCCTTCCAGCACACCTTGACGAAGATGGCGGGGCCCTCGCCGAGGTCGTCGGGGACGAGCTGCTGGACCTGAACCGCGGCGCGGCGGCTGCTGGCAGGACCCTTCGGGGGCAGGGGCGGGAGCTGCACGCGATCGCGACCGATCGGAGAAGGCTGGAGGGGGAGGTTGCCGCGTACATTTCGTGGCTGCGAGCCGCCCTCAAGGGCGACGAGGAGGAGCTCGCGTTCTGCTCTGCCCTCGAGCGGGATCTGGAAGGGCTGGCGGTGGTTCACGGCCACGCCTGGAAGCAACGCGAAGCCCGCAGAGGGGAGGAGGCCCGAAGGAGGGCCGCCGAGGAGGCGGAAAGGAGGAAGAGGGAGGAGACGGAGGAGCGCAAGCGCAGCCTCGAGGAGGTGATTAAGGGGAAGGACAATCAGGAGGCCAAGCCCGGCATGGTCTGGAATCCACAGCTGCGAGAATATCAGGAGATTGGGGACGTCACATCGGAGAGCTGGAGGGACTAGCGTTTTCGTTGCTCCGTAGTAGTGGGAAGAGTACTCGTTAGTATATAGATATATAGATATAGTAGTGGTAGTTACGTCGTCTAAGTTGACAGCGGCCACGTCCGCTCTATATCTGTGGACATGGGCTCCCCGAGGAGGTGAATTGAAACCCACGCTTGGAGGGCCGCATCGGCAAGAGCGAAATAGTCGTCCTCCCTTTCTGACGACCCTTCTCCCCCAAGGACTTTCCAGGCTTCCACTGCTTTCTCCATGTTGGACCCAAAACTTTCCACCGTGAGCACCTCCTGCCTCTTCAATATTTCCCACATGTTAGCAACTCGATTCGGATCGACTATCTCGAAGTGTCCCATTCCATAAATTTGCTCAAACATGCCCCCGCCGAGCATACCCAAATTTTCGTCCTTCTCCCAAATGCAGACTCCTGCCAATACCATCACTTCATCAGGTCGAACTTTGCCTTCTTGCAGAGCCGAGAGAGCCTCATCGTCAGTCAGTCTGTACATCCCAGACTGCCCGATGAGGGTGCCAACATTTGCCGAGGACTCAGAAGGGTCACGATAATGGAGCCACACGAATGGGTCGCCCCCCTCCTCTTCATTTTCATCATAAGATTGCAGAGTTTCTTCCGCCCCTATTGGACCTCCGTATCTCAACGGCATCGTCGCCTCTCCCATAACCTCAATTTCTCCACCCATAGGGACATTCAGAATGACCCCAAACGTCGCTTCTTCATTCTCCTCCAATATTAAGACCGTGGCGCGGTGAAATTCTTGATCGTCGAGCAAAAAGGGAGGAATTCGTTCCTTTTTAGAAGCATCAAGTGGACACTGAAGGTTTGCCCTCACAATTGAGCCCTGCCTGACTTCATTACCCGCCCCCCCTGTGCGCCGTAGGAGGGTTGCGATGGTATTCTTCCCTACGGCTTCCGTGTCGTCATAGTTTAGGTTCTCTTCAGTCCAGGCTTTCAGCATTCTGTCGTAAAACTTCAATCGGCCTGATGACAAACGGTCGCGAAAGCTGTCTGTCTTGCCAATTTTGGTGACAAGTTCATCCCACATTTCTACTCCGGCGGTTAATTTTGCTGATTCGCTACGTTCCCCCAGTCGCTGAATACCGTCAAGGAGGCTCTTTGCATCCATCGACACCGAGTACCATTCGTCACGATCCTCGCCCATCTCGAGGAGCTGCAGCTGCCCTGGCTTCCATGCGCAAAATCCCCCAAAAGTCGAGAAATCTGTCGTTTTGGCGATTTTCATTGAGACAAGCTTTCTTGCGCCATCCAAAGAGGTGTAGCTCAAGCCGGGCATAATTTGGATTGAAAGCATTTGTGACTCTTCCGAGTCTAGAGAATGTAGACAAACAAATTCGGTTTCTCCGGTAGGCAATCTGTGTAGGCCACTAATATCTCCGCCAAACCAGATATTCCAAGGATCGCCACCCTCCTTCTCTTTGATAATTAAATTCGATGGACGATTGAGTATGATTCCTCGTATGCCACCAATACCTTCCCTTTCAGCGTTGGCAATACCATTACTTCCGTCCATATCAACGTTTCCTTCATCATCTTCATCATCCCATTGCACGTCGGTATCGGTGACGAGAACGACACACCGATGAAAATAATTCTGCTCAATCCCCTGGCATAGATCCAGCGTCGGAATGGAACAGAGGACACTGCCCCGCTCGACCATTTTTCCGGTATCAAATATATATTGACCAATTTCGGTTACAATACTTTCACCGGAAGCGGCGCTCGTGCTTGCTGCGACCTTGGCAGTATCTTCCAGAGTTGTGATGCCCGATTGCACCAATTTTGCCCGGAATGCCCGCCAATCCTCTTCTTCACTCTCGTCATCGTTCGTCGATCGTTCCAGACGACAGATGGTGTGAGGATGATGGCTGTGGTGGCGAAGAAACGGTCCCGGTATGCTACATTCGGGGAGAAAGGCTTCGGTAACGTGGCTCGAATGAAAATGACACGCGACAACGAGAGCGAGGACGCTCATCATCGAGTAACGCCACCTCGCCATCGATTTGCCTCCTACCTCCTTTCTCCTGAACTAGAGCGAAGTTATGATGGGCAGATAGGTGCGAATGCTCGTCTACAACGTCAAGAAATAAGGGGCTGGGGGTTGGGACATTGGCTGGCCTGGCATATATATATATATATGTATAATGAGCTCAAATACTGTGCATACTACATTACTAGCTAGTAATAGCTATGTGCATAGTATCCATACTACGTACTAGTCTACGAGCTCGTAGTATGCATACTACTCTACGAGGTCCGATTCGATCTGACCGATAATTTTTTTTGTCTAACAAAATACGAGCTCGTACGTACTACCGAGTTTACTAGATTTTTGTTACCAATATTATACGTAAAACGGTTTCAAAATAATAGCCCGAGTGTGATGTTTTCAAATCAATTTGCCTGTGTACGCTCGCTTCTAGTCAAAC
>Ga0315315_10005038_pt1 | contig 12191 bp, 13 predicted proteins | sample M140m3416metaG_FD_203699 | JGI IMG/M metagenome (GOLD analysis project Ga0315315, IMG submission 203699) | Ammonia-oxidizing marine archaeal communities from Monterey Bay, California, United States - M1 40m 3416 | ecosystem: Environmental > Aquatic > Marine > Intertidal zone | place: USA...
GTATGCAAGAAAAAAACAATAAATCCAACTTTATTTAAAAAAAAGGGAGCCAATGCTCCCCTTTAAAAATTAAAATTATTTATTTAGTGCCTGAAACAAAGCCTTTTTTTTCTTTGAGATTACGTACCTTTTTAAATAAGGTACATTTTTGAGATTTAGATTCAAAAGTAAAACCTTCGACCTTGGTCTTTGAAAGAGCGATTTTTGAACAACCTTCCACTGAAGAATATTTCTTTGCTGTTTTAACAGCAAATATTTTCCCTTGAATTGCATAGTCATTCTGAATAGCAATTTGAGCACTCGCTATTGAGGGCAATGTAATTACTGTTAATGCTAGTAATAGTCTCTTCATTATAAGTCTCCTTTATATTATGAATTTTATTTATACATATTTTTTATAATGTTTACAGTGTAAACATTAACATTCATCATAGTATGTTTACAGCGCTAACATTGCAACAATTATGTGAATTTAATATCTAGTAATTTATAAATGCAATTACTGTGCCAAATAAATGGATTGCACGAAAAGTGAATTCAAAAGATAATAATTTAATGACACTCAAGGATTTAATTGCACAGGCTCACACCGTAGTTCCTAAAATTTCTTGTCAAAGTTTTCTAGAAAACTCAGAGAAATATTTTGTGATAGACGTTCGGGAGGGGACTGAAATTCTTGAAACTGGAAGTATTGCTAATGCTGTAAATATCCCCAGAGGTTTGATTGAAATGAAACTTGCGCCAACTAATGATGACAAAGGTTTAAATGCAAATACACCCATTATCGTATACTGTGGCGGAGGAAGCAGAGCTTCTTTAGCTGGCAAAACATTAATAGAGCTTGGGTTTAAAAATGTCCAAAACCTTGAAGGCGGTTTTAGAGGGTGGAAAGAGTTTTCTAATTAATCCAATTTAGGTAATAACAGGCTTAGATGCTCGTGTGCCGCATTCTTATATTCAGGACTAGCTCCTGCCATAACCTCCCCCTTCACTGCACAGCTTTCATAAGCTGCTCTTCTAAGCTTGGGATCAGAAAAATCGAAAGATATGTTTTGAGGATCATAGACTCTTTTGGTATCTGCATTTAATTTTAATTTACACTCAGCCCAGCTATAAGCTTCAGGTATTAACCTCAGAGGCTGAGGGCCATCAAACGAATGAAATGAATTAGGATAAAGCTCAATAAATGCATTGCCCCCTTGCTCATTAATAGCTGCAACCAATTCCTTGCATGGTTGAGGTGGTGTCCAATTATCTTCTTCGCCAATATAAATTTGCATTAAATCTTCATCCCATTCATTAAGATCTGGTAATGCTAGACAACCGGGATACCACATTAGATAACCAGCATATGAGGCTCCAATTTTGTTAAGTGAATTTTGAAGCGGCAGCCAACCGTTAAACAATGTTGCAGTTCCGCCGAGGCTCCAACCTGCTGCATAGATCTTTTGATTATTAATTCTGGGATCATCCCATAATAAATTCAGGCTCATTGCCATGTCATAAATCACAGTTTCACTTGTAAGGTTTATCTGATTGCCAACCGTGCTGTTTACATCTCTTGAGTCAAATGGATGCATGGCTAAAACGATAAAGCCAGCTTGACGCATTTGCTCTATATACTTTAAATGGTGGGCTCGCCAATTCGATGAACCATGAGAGGCTACAATAGCAGGATATTGATTCAGCGGATCGTAATTATCAGGAAAATGCAAAACGCCGAAAATTTCCACATTTTCCTGGCTATTCAAACCGTTACCAAATAAATTTTCAAAGCCAAGTATGTTTTTAGATGAATATTCAATCTTTTCAGTTAAGTAGGTAGGTTGAACCTCAACCTCTTGAGTGCAACCAAAAAGAAAGGATGAGAGAAGTGTGATTTGAATAAATTTCATCCTCTAATTTTAGCAAAAAAAAGGAGGCTTACGCCCCCTTTAATTTTTTAAACTCCCCTTACCAATAATATCCAACTCTAATTCCATACTGTGTTGGTGCTGAGAAAGCTCCACTAGGAACACCTGCCTCAACTCCTCTCCAGTAAGAAATAACCTCGTCGGTTACGTTATATGCAAAAGCTTGAGCATACCAAGGTGCATCACCAGACGGCTTGTAAGTAACAATTAAATCAACCATGCTCCAACTACTTCTTTGGTCGCCGAAAACATCTGTGCTTTCATTGAAGTATCCTGGAAGATCGATAAACCCATATGCACATCCATCAGCTGCACCAAAATTTGTACAACCATAAGTACCATAACCGCCAGCATCATTGATATGCTTATCAGCATTCCAAATTGTTAGATAATCTTCTGCTTGCCAATGATAATTAATAGATGGAATTAATTGGCCCATAGTGCCTAAGTTAAAAGTATGCTCGTACTTGATTGTAAAAGCTAAGTTGGGCGAATAAGGTGCCTCATTACCTTTTAAATTAACATAATTCTCTGGAACATTTGCTACAGAGGCATCATATCCACTTCTACCTAGATATGCGTCTTGACCATAGTACCATTGAGTATTGAAATCCTCAGTTACCTCTGTATCCATCGTCGTAATCCAACCGCTAACTCTGCCGCCTTCATAAGGCAAATAATCAAACTCAATTTCAAGACCTTTCATCTCCTGCTCTCCAAAGTTTTGAGTACCCCAGAAAGTAACAACCTGTTCTACTGGATCTAATTGACCTGTATCAACGTTGTATTCAGTAGTAGCGACAACATCAAATGGAACATTGCCAGTAAATTGCTTGCCATCATAAACAGTATGGAAATAGTTAGCTGATAATGACAGTCTGTTTTCTAAAAATTTCCCTTTATAGCCAAGCTCAAAAGTTGTAGCTTCTTCTGGACCATATGATGTGTTCACAGATGAGCCTGGACCTTCAGGATGAATAGTATTAGCTGCTCGAACAGCCTCGTCTGCAATGCTTCCCGCTTTAAATCCTGTCGCAACATAAGCATATAAAAATGCATTCTCAGAAACATCCCAATCTAAACCTATTCTCCAATCAGTTGAATCATATGATTGTGAAGTGGCGTTGTTAGCTGTTTGAACCATACAGCCAGTTCCACCAAAATATGGACCGCCGCCGTATGGGCCGCCTTGAGCAGTACAGTTCACACCATTATACAAACCTCCAGCAACGTGGAAATCTGGAGCTAATGCAGCTAAGTTAGGAATGAATAATTGTCTGTTACCCCAAATTTCAGTAGATGGATAACAAGAATTCCAAACGCTACATTCCCAGTTCTTTCCGCCAACATCAGATTTTTTATCCTCAGAATGTCTAATACCTAATGTTAGGTACAAATCATCTTGAATCATCATCGTCGCCTGACCGAATAAAGCTTTTGATTCAATGGTTCTATCAGGTTGAATGAATATATTATCGCCATTAAAAGTTGCATGGAAAAATGCCTCCATGTCATTCTCTTCTTCTAAGTAGAAGGCTCCAACAACCCATGACATGGTATCTGTTGCGCCAGTAAACTGAACATCAAGAGTGGTTGAGTCAGCCTTATAATCATTAAGCACCATGGCCATTTGCCATTCATTTCTGCCACCGTCAATATCAAATTGAGAGTACTGCTCAAGAGCTTGCATGCCAAGCTTAGCAACCATTTGTACGTCTCCAAAATCTTTATTATAAATAGCTCTGATAGATTCAATGCTTAGATCATTCACACCAGGAACATTTACAAATGCTGTGTATTCACTGCTTCCTGCCCCTAGAATATCTGCACAAGTATTAGCTGGTTTTGAAGGAGCACCCCCAAAAGTTCTACCAGTTCTATTTTTTATCATGTCGCAATCAAATCCATTCATCCAACCTGCGCCATCATCTTGAAAGACTTCATATTGAATGTTCAGATCGCTAGTATCATCAATAACTAATAACGCACTAATTCTGTATGCATGATTATCTACATTGTTATAAAAAGTTGATGGATCAGCAGGAATAGCTTTGTAGGCGGATGCATATTGATATCCAGGATCAAAGCCTGGCGCTGCATCATCTGCTCTCTCAGGATTATTACATCCTAAAAACCATGCATATGCAGAATTACCACGTCTTTGTCCACAGGTATCAACTGCTGAAGCCTGACTTAAAACATTATCTGGTAACCATCTATGATCAATTCCATTAGGATCATAGTAACCGTCTAAATATGAGTCCTTTGATTGATCTGAAAAAGCTAAACGAATAGCAAAATTTTCTGTTAATGGAAGGTTGTAATGGCCTTGCACGCCTCTTTCTTCAAAACGCCCAGCATTTACTGTAATAGACCCTCCTTGAACTTCAAGATTAGGCTTTGCAGTAATAATATTTAGAGAGCCAGCAATAGAGTTTCTTCCAAACAAAGTTCCTTGTGGGCCTCTAGCAAGTTCAGCTCTCTCGAGATCAAACATTAGCGCTTGTGCACCTTGAGGTCTTGATTGATACAATCCATCAACATGAACGCCTACTGCAGGATCACCAACCTCAGTAACATTATTTGATCTAATACCTCTTAAAGTAATTATTGGAGCATTTGTATCAGAGTTTTGTATTGCGAGACCAGGAAGAGAATAGCTAAGGTCTTTAATATTCGTAATACCAAAACGTGTTAACTCTTCTTGAGTTACGGCTGAAATAGCTAATGGAGTTTCCATAATACTAGTTTCACGTCTGGTAGCTGTGACTATGACATCTTCAATTCCTTGAGAATCAGAGTATGAGCTTGATGTTTCATATTCAGCGACCTCAACAGATCTTTCCTGAACCGGAGCGGAGTTATTAGATGATGATTTTTGGTCAGCAGAATCAGCGTCCATAGGAACAATAGGATTATCTGCCATTACCATAAGTGGCAATACCAACAAGGATAGTTTAATAAGTTTCATTATTTTCCCCAATAATTTAGATGTATACACTTTAGAATTATCAATAAATTGACAAGGTTGTCAAGTGCTACAAAACCTTCTTTGATATGGGTTTAAAACACACCTAATTTCGGTTTTTTGAATTTATTTTGAAATGTTTAATTAGAATGAAAAGAGAGGCTTCCAGCCTCTCTTTTTAAAGTGTAAGGGCATGAAGTTGTCTATTTATTTCTTAAATAGTAATGTCATTCTGTCTGATTCTCCTATTTCTGAATATTTTTCTCTATCTTTATCTTTTAAACGAAAAGATGGTGGAAGAGTCCAAACTCCTTTTGGATGATCTGCAGTATCCTTTGGATTAGCATTAATCTCTGAAGTTGCAACCAAAGTAAATCCAACTGCTAATGCTGTTTCTATAGCGAGAGATTGAGAAACATAGCCACTTGTTTTCATAAACTCCATAGTTGATCCCTCAGGAGCTCTATGCTCAACAACTCCAAAATGTCCGCCAACTTTTAAAGAATTGAATGCTTCTTGCATTATGGCCTTCATGGCATCTTGACCTAACCAATTATGTAGATTTCTAAATGTAACAACCAAGTCCTGTGTTGCGGGCTTGGTAAATGGTTTGGTTGGAGGAACATCAGCAGTAATTACCTCCACTCCCATAAATAAAGGATTAGACTTAACCTTCTCATCATAAGAATTTCTTGAACGCTTATAATAACCTCCTGCCTCAGGATTGTGGTGCGTAACAGAGAGCTTGCCAGCTGGTTGTAGATATGGAGCTAATATCTCAGTATACCAACCTCCTCCGGCAGATAATTCCAAAACATGCATCGTGGGTTTAATTTGAAAAAATGAAAGCGTCTCGTAGGGATTTCTAGAATCATTTCTTGCAGAGTATTTAGGATTTCTATCAGAATTATTTACAGCATCAAGTAAAGCATCTTCGTGATAAGCGGCTTCTATGTTATTTCCCAAAAAACTAACAGCAATGATTAGCAGGCCTAAAGTATGATAAATATTTTTCATGTCAATCTCCTATTTTTATATTAATGTTAGTCTAGTATTAAAACTAATAACAGGACATCAAATGGAATGGTTAAAAAAATTAGACAGTTTATTTTTTATCATGGGAAGATCTCTGCTTGGATTATATTTTATAGGCCCCGGATTGAGCAAAATTTTTGATTTTGCATCTACGCTTGCATTGATGAGAGTGAAAGGTGTTCCATTCAGCTCATTCCTTCTGCCTTTAACTATTGCCATTCAATTGCTTGGTGGTATTTTTCTGATTTTAGGAAAAAACTTAAGATTGACAGCATTCATGCTATTTGGTTTAACCATTTTTATAAACATCTTTATACACAATTTTTGGGCGCTCAATGGCGATCCATCGCAAGCACATGAAATGCAAAATTTTGTGAAGAACTTGGCTATTGCTGCAGGCCTACTGGTGCTGGCAACTAAAGATAAAAACTAATAGTTTGAACAACCCCGATCAATCCTAGCCAGCCAACATAAGACAGTCGTGCAATAGAAGTATTTTGATGATTCCAAACTCCAAGAGCACCAAAAGCTCCGCAAGCTCCTAGAGGTGGGATCCAAAATCCAACCAAGCCTAAAAAACCTAGCAGGCCCAATAATCTAATTGGGCTGCCAGATTGACTTGGATGAACTTTATTAAGAAGACCCGTTAAACCGATAAGACCGAATAATCCAACCAGCCCCAGGTAACTCATAGATTAATCTCTAGGACGAGACTCGTTGACGACTAATTTTCTACCCTCAACTTCAGCATCATTTAATGCTTGAATGGCATTTTCACCGCCATCAGACATTTCAACAAAACCGAACCCACGAGAGCGATTAGTTTGACGATCAGTGATGACTTTGGCTGAGGTAACTGTGCCGTGCTCAGCAAAAACTTGCTCAAGACTTGCATCATCAATACTCCAAGGGAGATTTCCAACATAAATATTCATAAAATTCCTTCTTAATGAAAAACAAAAAACGAAGTGTACAGCATTTTTCTAGATAAAACTTAATATATTAAACATTTAAGAACTCAGTAGTTTCTTGTCCAAACTCAGACCACCACTCCATCCCCATCAGATGAATGCGCTCCAGGTTTACATCCGAAGTATCATCCATTCTTCTATTAACTAAGCCTGTTGGTGAATTAACCCTTAGATAGTTTTCACCCATTAAATCGCCTGCTATTTCATCAAACATACTTGATTCGAGCATAATGCCTAAAATATCATGACGAAACCAATTCAAAGCTCCCCACTTAGAAGAGTTATAGCCATTGATTTTTCTTCTATTGATACCGGCTCCAATACTAAAAACTTTTATGTCACATCCTGGAAAAATTTTCTTAGCCTCTGAATATCCAAGCAAAGATGGATTGTTGGCAACAATACCGCCATCTATCAGCCAAGTTCCGTCATCAATTTCTTGAGTGGAATAATAAATAGGCGCAGCGCTGGTTGCGCTTGCTGCACTAACCATTTTTATTCCAGGTGAACTATATGAACTTAGTAAACGAGGTTTTCTATTTTCAACATCATAGGCTAAAACTGCAACAGGTTTTTTGGCCTCACCAAGAGATTGATCTTTAAAATATTCTAATAGTAATTCTCGCTTGCCCTTACCGTCATATTTTGGCTTTGTTTGTAAAAAAGAAGCGTTATCCCAGAATGATTTAGACATGGTTTTGGCTAGATTTTCTTTTGACCAAAAGTTTTCTAATTCAAAACAACTGGCCTCCAACCCTGCAATATTCAAAGCATTTATTCCGCCTGCGCTAGTACCGATAAAAAAATCAAAAATATCAAAAATTTTTTTTCCAGAAGCAATTTCTAATTGCTTAAGAAAAACCACTGCAGCAATTGCTCTAACCCCTCCTCCGTCAAAGGATAAAACCAGTTTTGTTTTCTTTGATGGAGTGAGATATTTAAAGAAGCGACGTATATCCAATGATTAGTTACTCCCTGCATGCATCCTATTTAAAATTTGACTAAGCCTAATAGCTCCCAGAGCAATCCTTTCTTGCACAATTTCAAAATGGCTTTCCATGTATGCATTTGTTACAACTTTTAATTCATTGTTCCGATAACCAACTGATGGATGCATTGCAAGATCACGACTTTCTTGAGCCCATACTTCAAATTCTTGAGAGTGAGATTTATTCAAAAATTTCTTAACTTTTTGGGAAACATTATTCACAAGATATTCTGCACCATGCAATGACTCCATATGCTCGATAATTTGTCCATCCCATAAACTATGCATATTGGTTGCAGTCCCATTGGAAAATTTGAGTTTGTGATCATTTCCACCTCTATCTTCAGGATAACCTACATGCATTGGCTGATGAACGTCTCCAATAAAATGCCCTACAAACCATAGAGCCTCAGCCCTTGAGAGGAATGTTGCAGAACGATTATTCAAAATATTCATTTGCTCATGAAAAGCAGTGATTAGACATCCATTTTCTGGGCATGAAGTTTTGTAGGTATTTTGTTCTGAATCAGGAAGGTTGATGTAATGCCATGACCTTGTATCTTTTCTATCATCATTTTTTATCCAATCAGCCCAAAGGCATGCAGTACCGAATGATCCATGCTCTTCAATTAACGGATCTATCATTTTTTTTGCTGGTAACGTCAATAATTTATAAGCTTCATCACATACCATGCGATGCCCCTTATCCCACCATGCATTCGAGTTAAATGAAATAAGAATCAACAGAACAATAGAAAGATATTTGATCATGGTTAAAGTGTTTCAGCTACTTTCTTAGCAATTGCTCGAAACATAGCTACATGAGAATCTTTAGAGTGCTGTCGCTCTTGATTAAATTTATAATTTGATGAAGTTTTAGCAATTACGACATTAGTGATCGGATCTATATATATGTACTGGTTATAAATCCCTGAAGCTAAATAGTCAGAATCAGGGAAACCAGGAACCCACCATTGATAACCATAACCCCAAGTACTTGAAGACAAGTTATTCTCTCCGGGTTGAAGGTGTGGTCCATCTAGCTTATGAGATGCGTGAACCCAATCTTCCGGAATAATTTGTTGGCTATTCCATGCGCCATTATTAAGGTAGAGCTGACCAAATTTTGCATAGTCGCGCAATGTAGCATTTAGACCTCCAAGCGCCCAAGCTGCTCCCGTATCATCCACCATATAGTAGGCATCATATTCCATGCCTATTTTAGTCCAGATTTTATCTTCAAGATTTTTTGCAACAGTCTCGCCAGTAACCTCCTCAAGCAACATTGCTAACATTTGAGTATCAATACTGACGTAGTGATTAAATGTGCCTGGTGGTTTTCCATTTTTTAAATTTTTAGCAAAATCTCTCATTGAAGTGCCTTGAGCTAAAGCCCGAGCAAATTTATTTATGTCTGAGTTGTAGTCTGCATAATCTTCATTAAAAATAATTCCAGATGACATTTGTAAAATATCTTTTATGGGTACATTTGCATAACCCGTACCATTAAAATCTTCTAGATATTTCGTGATGGGATCATTTAGGTCTTCAATAAGACCATCGTGATAAGCAATTCCGATTAAGGCTGAAAGAAATGACTTTGCAACAGACCAAGAGATATGCGGTTGATCTTTTGAATTACCTTGCCAATAATTTTCATAAAGCAAAGTCCCTTCATGCAAAACAATCAATCCGTCTGTTTTATAATAGTCTAATGCATTAATAAGATCATGCTCCTTGCCATCCATTGAATAAGACAAAGGAAGTTCAAAGGCCTTAGTTTGAAATAAATGAGGTTTACCTGAGGCCTTTATAGGTGTTGTTGGAAAAACCTTATTCATGTTTATAAAATTCTTTACAATCTTATCTTCATCAAAGAGATGCACGACGTTATAAACCCTTATTGCTTTAGGAATGTAAATTACAGCAGCAAAAAAAATAGCTATAAAAATTCCAATGAAAATTTTATTCAGCATCGTTTGTCTCCTACTGAAACATTGATTTCTCAAAGGCTTGAAGATATTCGTTTGAAATCTCTTCTAATTGACGCTTGTAACCTTTGTGGGTAAATATATAGAAATCTTTATTTTTAATTCCTGCAAAAATAGCTTCCGCAGCTTCGACTGGAGAGATTGGAAAAGTATTTTGCGCATCCTCGGCTGCAACTTCAAGCATAGCTTTAGGATCTACAACTGAATCATCTGCTGCCTGCTCCATCTCTTGATTTGGAGCACTTTCGAATGTGCTATTAACAATATTAGTTGTTACCTCTCCAGGGCAAACAATACTTACATCAACATTTGAGCCAGTTAATTCAGCTCTTAAAGAAGTCATCAATCCTCTAATACCAAATTTAGAAGCCGAATAAAGCCCTAACATTGGATAAGCTATAAACCCTGAGGTAGAGCACGTTGCAATAATATGACCTTCATCTTTAGAGGACTGCATTTTTGGTAAAAAAGCATGAACTCCATTAAAACAACCACCTAAATTAATATTGATGAGCCAGTCGTACATATCTCGATTGACTTGGCTTAAAGGGGCTGGGCCAAGAACTCCAGCATTATTAAAAAGAAGATGACAATTTTGAAAAGTCTCAAAAGTTTGACTTGCAAGATTTTCTACTTCATCTAAGTTGCTAACATCAGTCACCCTAGCTATCGCCTCAACACCTTTGCTTTTTACTAACTCAAGAGTTTTATTAAGCCCCTCTTCATCCACATCTGCTAGCACTAATCGCATTTTATGCATGGCTGAGATCTCAGCTATACCTCTACCTATGCCGCTGCCCGCTCCAGTTATTACCGCTACTTTATTTTCAAAATCTTTCATTCATCCCCACGTTTCAATGCATCGCTAAAGATTATCTTAACTTAAACATAATTAAAAATATTTAACCAAAAAATATGCTGAAGGAATAACAATAGCCCATAACATCAAAGCTAGTATTAATGGTTTACCACTTATGGATTTAAGCTCATTAGAATTAAATTGACTACCAATACAAAACAAACCAAATAAAAGAAAAGCTTGGCTGGATATTTGAAGAATAGTTATTATCTGTTCATTGAAGGCAAAAATAGTGTTAGCAATAATTGCTAAAAGAAAAAATAGTATAAATCGAGGAAATTTTGTTGCTTGAGCCTGCTTATTAAAGATCCAATTTGCAATGAGTATTAATGGTATTAACCAGATAGTTCTTCCTAATTTTAATGTAGCTGCAACTTGAGCAGATTCATTGCTAAAAATTAGAGCAGAGCCAATGACTGATCCTGTATCATGAATAGCTAGAGCAGACCATGCACCAAATTCAAAATTATTCATTTCCAGATAATTGCCAACAATAGGAAATACAATAATTGCAGCTGCATTGAGCAAAAAAATAATAGTCATAGCTATCAGTAGCTCGTGAGGTTTAGCTTTGATGATAGGTGCCACTGCTGCCATGGCAGTCCCCCCGCAAATGGCTGCTCCTGATGATAATAGAAATGCTACTCGATGATGGACTCCAAGAATCTTGCCAAGCATCAGACCTGCAACAAAAGAAATGATTACAAAGAGTGAAATCCAAGGCAAATATACTGAGCTAACAGCTAGTGCATAAGGCAGGCTAATGGTTGCACCTAAAAGCACAATGCCAATCTGCAATGGAATTGTGCCAACACGCCCAGTGATAAATGATGTTGGGAGTTTGAAAAAATATGCAAAAAGTATCCCAGCAAATATAGATAAGGCAGCGTTACCTATGAAGATGCTCGCTAAAATAAGAAATACAGCTATAAAATAAAGCAATTAGAGATACCCTATGATTCAGTAAATTATTAGCTTCTAATATTAAGGGTTATTGAAGCAAAGAGACAGTCTTTGCTGATTGGAATTATTTTTAACGAATGATTTTTTTTCTCAGTCGTATGCTTGCTGGAGTCACTTCAACTAACTCATCGTCTTCAATAAACTCAAGTGCTTGTTCTAATGTATGTTGAATATGAGGAGTCAATATAAGATTCTCATCTGTTCCAGCTGCCCTTATATTAGTTAATTGTTTGGCTTTGGTTGGATTAACAGGCAAGTCATTATCTCTGGAATGAAGTCCTACTATTTGACCTTTGTACACTTCAAGTCCATGACCAACAAACATACGCCCTCTATTTTGCAAGTTAAACAACGCATAGGCTAAGGTTTTCCCGGCAATCATTGAAACCATAACGCCATTTTGGCGATTTGCAATATCACCTTTTTTAGCAAGCCCGTAATGATCAAAAACACTCGTTAAAATTCCGCTACCACTTGTTAAGGTAAGAAATTGTGATCTAAAC
>Ga0315315_10005039_pt1 | contig 12191 bp, 8 predicted proteins | sample M140m3416metaG_FD_203699 | JGI IMG/M metagenome (GOLD analysis project Ga0315315, IMG submission 203699) | Ammonia-oxidizing marine archaeal communities from Monterey Bay, California, United States - M1 40m 3416 | ecosystem: Environmental > Aquatic > Marine > Intertidal zone | place: USA...
GCTGAATCATTTGGTTCGAAACAAACTAAAACTGAAATTAAAGAATCTAAAGGTTCGGCTTCTAAAGCTGTTGCCTCAACTAAGTCTGAAAAGCAAGAAGTTATTGCTGAAGGACATGAGATGAGAGACAGATTTAAGAAGTTGGCTGGTATTCTTTAAGACATAATTGGAGAAAATATAATGTCTAAATTCAAAAACCTCAATACAGTCGAGAAACTGATGGATGGATTTAATCCTCATCGTGAACGACAAGAGGAAACTCGCGGCTTGATTAAGAAGTGGGAGCCTACTGGATTGTTAGAAGGTATTTCGGATGAACAGAAGACTAACGGAATGGCCGTACTCCTAGAGAACCAAGCACGTCAACTTATTGACGAAGCTAGTTCAACAGGTACATCAGCTAATTCTGAAGAGTGGTCTGGTGTTGCATTACCATTGGTTAGAAAAATCTTTGGTGAATTAGCAGCTCAGGAATTCGTTTCTGTTCAACCTATGAACCTTCCTTCTGGTCTAATCTTCTATCTTGATTTCAAGTACGGAACAGAACAAGCTGGTTTTAACAGCGGTCAAAACGTCTTTGGTGTAACATCTGGTTCAAATGCAGATCCAAACCAAGGTCTTTATGGAGCTGGTAAATTCGGATACTCAATTAACGACCACGCAAGTGAAGCTTTTGCAATAGGAACTGCAGCTACTGGTGGTGCAAATGCAACTGGTTCAATCGTCTGGGAAGACGTTGATTTTGAACCTGGTTTGTCTGCTTCATTAAGTAGTCTGAAGTACTATGACTTTCCACTATCAGAATTAACTAATCAAGATAATGAAGGTGCAAAAGCATGGGAAATAACTGGTTCATCAGCTTTTACTGCTTACTATCCAGCTTACACTTCTCTTAGAGATGGTGTTGCTGGTAACGAAGTAGAACCTGGAAACACTGGAGCTACTCATGTACGTTTCATTGTTAATGGTTCATTAGGAGCAGCTGGTACAGTAACAGTTAACTATCATAAGCAACCTGAGGATATTTCTCGTGGTGACTTTGAAGCTACTTCTACTCAGATTAGTGCTAACCCTGAAACTGATATTGATATCCCAGAGATTGACATATCTATGCGTTCAAAGGCAATCGTTGCGAAAACTCGTAAATTGAAAGCTGTTTGGACTCCTGAGCTTGCTCAAGACCTTAACGCTTATCATAGTGTTGATGCTGAAGCTGAACTTACTTCACTATTAAGTGAGTACGTATCTATGGAAATCGATTTAGAAATCCTAGAGATGCTTCATCTAAATGCTAACGCTAAGACTGAAAAATGGTCAGCTAGAGTTGGACACGAGTATAATTCTGTAACTAAATTATTTGCAGAATCATCAGGTGCTTCTAACGCTTACACAAAAGGTGATTGGTTCCAGACTCTTGGTAACAAGATACAGTCTGTTTCTAACGCAATTCATCAGAAGACTCTACGTGGTGGTGCAAACTTCATCGTAGTAAGTCCTGAAGTTGCTACTATCCTAGAATCTATTCCTGGATATGCTACTTCTTCAGACGGCGATTCAACATCTAAATCCTACGCGATGGGTGTTCAAAAAGCTGGTCTGTTGAATAACAGATACACAGTTTACAAAAACCCTTATCAGTTTGAAAACGTGATATTGGTTGGTTTCCGTGGAAGTAACTTCCTAGAAACTGGAGCTGTATATGCACCTTACGTACCGTTAATCATGACACCTCTTGTCTATGATCCTAAGAACTTTACACCAAGAAAAGGTGTAATGACTCGTTACGCGAAGAAAATCGTAAGACCTGAGTTCTATGGTAAAGTCATTGTTGCTGACGTTAACTTTGTTTAATGCCAACTAAGACTGTACTTTAGGTACAAAATGAAAAAGGGGGAGTTTATACTCCCCTTTTTTTTATCTAATATTATCTCTTCTTATATTTATTAATGACTAAATCTATTTAAAATAGGAGATTTTTATGGCACAAGAGACAATTTGGGCTGGGAGTAGTTCATTTTCAAGTGGTGATACTCCGTGGGGATTATATGATTCCGATAGTGATTTTTCATCAGATGTAGATAAGTTTGCAGATTGGTGTGCTAGAAGATTGGGATATCCAATAATGTCTGTAGAACTACAATCTGGTTCTTTTTACGCTTGTTTTGAAGAGTCTGTTTCAGAATATTCTGCACAAGTAAATCAATTTAATATAAAAGATAACCTACTACACCTTACTGGTCAAGCAACTGGTTCAAATGTAACACATAAAAGAGTTACACCTACATTAGGCAGAAGTGTATTTTTATCAAAACAATATGGTACAGAAGCTGGAGTAGGTGGTGATGTTGATATAAAAAAAGGTTCTTTCTCAATAAATAGTGGTTCACAAGAGTATGATTTAAATAGTTTATTTGCAGATGTTAGTGCTAGTGGTGCTATAGAAGTAAAAAGAGTCTATTATGAAGGAACTCCCGCAATGCAAAGATTTTTTGATCCGTATGCGACAACAGGATATGGAACAATAAACATGGTACAAGGTTTTGGATTTGGTAATCAATCACCAGCTGTATCATTTACATTAATGCCACTTTTTGAAGATTTACTAAGAGTACAGGCAATTGAACTTAATGATTCAATTAGAAAATCTGCTCATTCTTTTACATTAGTAAATAACAAACTAAGAATATTTCCTGATCCGACAAGTGATGCTACTATGTATTTTGATTATGTAGATGTTTCTGAAAGAGATAATCCATTAATATCAGAATATAGTGGTTCGTCTGATGTAGTGTCAGATTATTCTAATGTTCCATATGATAATATGCAGTACACTTTTATTAACGATGTTGGTAAACAATGGATTAGAAAATATGGATTGGCTTTATGCAAAGAACTTCTTGGTATTGTACGTAGTAAATATGGAACTATACCAATACCAAATTCAGATACCACGTTAGATGGTGATACGTTAAGAAGTGAAGCTTCAGCTGAAAAAGAAGTTTTAATTAGTCAATTAAGAGAAATACTAGAACAGATGAGTAGGAAGGCTCTTTTAGAAGCAGATAAAGATGAAGCTGAGTTTCTAAATGAGAAGTTAAATAAAGTTCCGATTCCAATTTTTATAGGATAAATAAATGCCAAGTCGTTTTTATTCACAAAAAGACATCGATACCTTTGATAAGTTTAACAAAGAACTTGTAGGTGACTTATATAGTAATCAAGATGGTATTATATACCAACCAGTAATCATATACAAAGTTTCAGTTTATGATACAGAAGTAAATATGTACGGAGAAACTTCAGAAGGAAAAGTATACAAACCAGGTATACAAGTCAGTGCAGTAGTTGACGCTGAAGACCAAACTACAACTACGGATGAATTTGGTCCTGATTTACAACAAAATGCTTTATTTTCTTTTATAAGACAATCACTTGTTGATGTTAGTTATGTTATTGAAATTGGAGATGTAGTAGAATGGAATAGTGGATATTGGGAAATATCATCAATTAGTGAAAATCAATTAGTTGGTGGTCAAACTGATTACAACCATTCAGTCGTATGTAATTCATTCTTAGTAAGAATATCTAATTTAAATATTGAAAGAGTGAGAAGTGTATAATGTCAAATAGAAGTGCATCAAATAAACCATTACCAAGAAAACAAAGAGTTTTAAACAGAGGATATCTATATTCAAGGTCAAATGAAGATATAAAAAATCCTGAAGTTACCTTGATGGACATGGATGGAGCTATCATGTCTTACTTTGATGATGTAATAAAACCATCTGTAGAAGATAATGGTGAAAACGTAAAAGTTCCAGTTATGTATGCTTCTCCTGAAAGATGGAAATCTATACAACGTGATGGTTTTATGAAAGATAAAAAAAGACAGACTATCACACCAGTTATTGTATATCGTAGAACATCAATCGCAAAAGATGATATGGTGCCTCAAGATAAATTAGATGCAAATAATCCACATCAGTTTTATACATTTGAAAAAAAGTTTTCAGATATAAACAAATATAGTAATTTTAAATCACAGATAGGTATACTACCACAAAAAGAATATTACAATGTAACTTTTCCAGATTATGTTACGTTAACTTATGATTTTATTATTTGGACATCTTATATAGAACAGATGAATAAAATAGTTGAAAGAGTAGTTTATTCAGATGGTGCTTATTGGGGCCATCCTGATAAAATGAGATTTAGAACAAGTGTTGATACTTTCACAGATGCAACAGAAATAGGAGATACTGAAAGGTTAGTGAGAACAAACTTTACTGTTACTTTAAGAGGGTATCTATTACCAAAAGGTAATTTTGACCATAGGTCAACAACTCAAAAATTTATAACTCCTAAAAAAGTAGTGTTTGGTACAGAAACTGATTCTATAATAAACAAAGTAACTGGAACAAGTGGACAATTTACAGAAGAAGTATCTGATTCAGTATCATCACCTATCAAGACAGCATCATCTGATTTGGGAGTTGTTGTATCAAATCCATTAATATTTACAGGTGGAACTGGAGTAACTATATCAAATGATGGTATAGAGTTTAATGGTTCAAGTACAATAACACAAAATATATCTATTGACCAAGATGTGTCTACTACTTCAAATGTTACATTTGCTCAAGTATCTGCAAGTTCTTTTGTAATAGGAACTAATACATATAATGATAATAGTTTAACTGGAAGTTTAAGTATATCTGGTTCGTTAACCACTACAGGAGATATTACTGTTAATGGAGATGTGACCGTAGAAGGAACTTTAACTGTAAGAGAATTAAAAACAGAATTTGTGTCTGCTTCCATATTGTTTGAGAGTGGTTCTACTGTTTTTGGAGATACATCTGATGATACTCATCAATTTAGTGGTAGTGTCCTTACATCTGGATCTTTAAGATTAAACAACTATACTGTACATGAAATATCAAATGATACTTCTTTAACAGATGGAAGTTCTACTGCATTAGTTACTGAAAATGCAGCAAAAACATATATTGATAATCAAACTGATACCCAACAAGCTTACCTAAGAAAACAATTTGTAAAGACTTCTACTTCAATAACAGCACCAGGTACTGCTAGTTTTACAGCAGTAACAGCATCTGCACCTAGTGACATGACATCAACTTCAGAAAATGATTTTGTATTTTTTATAAACGGTCAGTACATGGAACATGATGCACTACAAATTCAACAAGAGTCAACGACATTTCGTGTAATAGTTGATAACGACAGTATAGGTTATGATTTAGAAAGTGATGATGAGATATTAGCTATTGGTAAATTTAATTCTTAGGAGTTTATAATGGGTTTTATATTTAGAGAACCATTAGTTATCCAACAAGGTACTGGAGTAACTGTAAATCCAAATAATACTAATTTGTTTGGAGAAACAAGCCCATCTGAAACAACTACAATTTCTATAGGTCAAGATTTAAAAACTACATCAGATTTAACATTTAATAAATTAACTTTAAGTGATAAATTTATACTTGACAATGAAAGTTTAATATTCAAAAGTGGAGAGTTATCAGGTTCTCTAACATTAGTGGGTAGTATTGATACAACACAAAATTTTAATACTAATAGTAATTTAACCATACAAGGAGCCACCACTGCTTTCAAAATAGAATCAGAACTTTCACAATCAGTAACATTATTTGAAAGTGGTTCTAGTACATTTGGTAATAGTTCAGATGATACTCATCAATTTAGTGGTAGTTTTTTAATATCTGGTTCTTTATCTTTAAGTACAAATAACACAGTGCAAGAAGTATCTAATGATACTTCACTAGGAGATAGTAATTCCGTCGCGGTAATTACTGAAAATGCAGTAAAAAACTATGTAGATGATAGTACAGATGATATAAATACATATCTAAGAAAATGTTTTGTACATACAGGAAGTTTTGTAGATTCAAGTACATCAGAGTTTACGGCTGTTACTGCTTCTGCACCATCACCATTAACTTCTACAAGTGAAAGTGATTTTATGTTTTTTATAAATGGACAAATGATGGAACATGATGCATTAACTGTACAACAGAGTAGCACTACTTTTACTTTAAACCTAGATACAAACTCTTTAGGATATGATTTAGTATCTGATGATGAAGTAGTAGCTTGGGGTAAATTTAATTCTTAATTCCACCTTTCTTTTACTACCTTTTGATATTTATAAGTATGAGAAAAAGACATTGGAAAGATAGAAAAAATAGAAAATGTCCAACTTGTGTTAGAATATTGACTTATTCTAGGAAGGATTCTTTTGATAGAGCGGTTGGTAATAATACAGTTTGTAAATCATGTGCACAAATGGACAGAAAACTTACAATGGAAACAATACAAAAAATGCAACAACCTAAAACTGTTGAACATAAACAAAAAATTTCTATCAGTCAATACAAAAGGTCGTATGATAGATACTTATTAGAAGTACATACACCTAATTTATCATTTGATGAATTTGTAAAGGCTAGAAAACAAGGATTTCAATGGCAATACTAAAGAGTAAACAACTTTCTACCCAACTAACTGGTTCATATGTCCTATCTGGTTCACAACAAACTCTTATAGGAACAACTCAAGTTACTGGTAGTGTAGAAGTAGGTGGTGATATAACACTAAAGGGTTCATCCGTAGACCTAAATATTAGGTCAACAGACAACGTTAACCTTGCCAGACTTCTAACCACTACAGGTGGTTCATCAGGATTACAATTAATTGATAACTTATACCACAATGTGGCTACAACAGTAGATTTAAACTCTAGTAGTACAAATGCTTTAACAATAACATCTGGTAGTACAACTGTTTTCAATGTAGATAGAGACAATTTTAAAATAAGTGGTTCATATTCATCAACAGGTTCATTTGGTAGTATACAGTCTACAGGCAATATAGAAAGTAGTGGAAGAATTTTTGAAAGTGGTACATCGGTGATTGACCACGCCACAGCAATGGCAATAGTTTTTGGAGGATAATAATGGCTAATACATTTAAAAGTGCAGCAACAGGTTCAACAACAGGAGTTACAACAATGTATACTTGTCCAGCTGCAACATCTGCAGTAGTTCATGCAATGTATCTTAGTAACGTTGATGGTACTAATGATGCTACAATTACAGTATCAATTAGTGGAAGTGCTAATTTTGATACTAGAAGGTATTTGTTAAAAACAGTAGACGTTCCAGCAGACTCAACAGTAATAATTGAGAAACCTATTAACTTAGGTGTTGGGGATAAATTAGAAACACAAGCTTCTGCAAATGACGATATAGATGTTTTTGCAAGTATATTGGAAATAACCTAATATGGCTGATCCAAAATACATAGGTAAAAATGTTCTAAACCATACCCTTGAACTTAAAAAGGGTAATGTAAGTGGTTCTGCAACTTCAACTGGTTCATTTGGTAAAGTAGAAGTAGATAAAGTAGGTGTATCTGATGGTTTTTATCATTCTTCAGATGCAGATGAGGAAACTTATATTAAATTTCCAACTGGTGATAAAATTGATATTGTTGCTGGTGGTGTAAACTTCATATATGCATGGCAGAAAGATGCTGATGTTAATAAACTTATTTTCAATGAAGATAATACTGATACTGATATTGTATTCAGGTCAGCTAATGGTTCAAACAATAAATTATTATATCTTGATGCAAGTGCAGATAAAATAGGTATAAAAACAGGTACTCCAGACGAAGCACTAACAGTAGAAGGTAATATAAGTGCAAGTGGTGCTTTAATGGGAGTTACTCATGTAACTGCTAGTGGAAACTTAACTGTTGGTCAATACATATATCATAAAGATGATGCTAACACTTATCTTAATTTTACAGATGATAGACTTAGATTTAATATTGGTGGTATATCATATATAGATTTAAACGATTCTACTTCTGCTCCACACGATATTACATTCAATGATGGTGGTAATAATGTAGATTTAACCATTAAAGGTACTTCTAACAATCCTTTATTTAAAACTGATGCATCTACAAATAGAATAGGAACACATGGTAAAGGTACACCAGAAGTTGATTTCCACATAGGTGGTTCTGAATTAAGAGTTGATGGAAACATAAGTGGTTCAGCAACTGGAACTGGTTCGTTTGGAGCTATTATTGTTGATGGGGTAGACTTTACTGGAGACCTAAGTGGTTCATCAACTTCAACTGGTTCATTTGGTGATTTAGAAGTAGGTGGTGATTTATTTGTTACGGAATACATCAAACATACAGGCGATGTAAATACAGCAATCCGTTTTACTGATAATAAGATTTCATTAGATGCGGGTGGTATGACTTTCTTTGCAGTTCATGATGACGATAGTGCTCCTTTTACTGCTACGGTTAATGGTGGTAGTAATAAAATTAACTTTAGGGCTATGGATGAAAATAATGACATTCTTCTAAAAACTGATTCTGAAGCATTCAATGTTGGACTATATTACGCAGGTAGTGAAAAACTATCAACACAAGCAGGTGGTGTTAATATAACAGGACACATAACAGGTAGTGGAAATTTAGAGATAGCTGGTAACATAAGTGGTTCATCAACCTCAACTGGTTCGTTTGGTTCTGTTCGTTTTGGACCACCTAGTAGAAATTTTAGATTTTACGAATCAGGTAATGACGCTTATTTTGGTGGTGGGGGATTATCTATTGGATCAACCATTAGATTCAGAGTAAATGCTGGAGAGAGCCTCTCAACTAGTGGAACTGATACTATAACAAGAATTGAAAATATATCATCAAACACATATTTGGCTGTTGGTGGAGATGGTGGTAGTGGTGACACAGCATTACTCATAAATACTGGAAATCAAAATTATTTAGGTTTAGGACTAAGAACTAATAGTGGATTAAATACTCCAAATGTAATTAAAATACATGATGAAGCTGGATATGGTGGTTTAGGTGCAAATGTAGTGGAATTTGCTACGGGTTCACTTGTCGTTTCATCTGGAAACATAAGTGGTTCAGTAACCTCAACTGGTTCGTTTGGTGCAGGTTATATTGATAATAAGTTGGGTATTGGCACAACTAGTCCAGAGGAAGAGATTCATATTGTAGGTAGTAATGCAACTGTGATGGTTGCAGAATCTGGTGGTACGGAAGGTAAGATAACAGCTCAAGGTCCTGGTAGTGGTTTGTCTTTATATACAACTACTAGTTCTCCTGTAAATATAGCTACTAATGCTGGAGGACCAAGTGCTGATTATACTATACGGGCAAATACCGATAAAACTGTAGTATTTCAAAATAGCACAACGGGATATGATAGAATTACTTTTTCAGCAGCTAGTTCTTCAATAAGTTCTTCACAGGGTTTTATTTACTTTGAAGATGGTCAAGATATAAGTGGTTCAGCAACCTCAACAGGTTCGTTTGGAAGAGTAGAAGCTAGTAGTATATCTGCAAGTCGATACATTGGTCAGATAGGTGCTAGATACGTTCACGCACAGGGTTCACCATCTGCAACTTGGACTATATATCATCAATTGGGTGTACAATATCCTAATGTAACTGTTTATAATTCTGATGATGAAATGATTATACCAGCATCTGTCACTGCAAATGGTGGTACTACCATGACATTGACATTTCCTGAACCAGTAGCTGGTTCGGCAATGTTAGGTCTTGGTGGTGGTAGTGATAACGTTACTGGTAGAACCTTTATGTTTAACCAAGATTCAGCATCTGATTTTTGGGCGGTAACACATAGTTTAGGAGAAAGATATCCAGCAATCACCGTATATGATAATGATGACAATGTTATAATACCAGAAAGAATACATGCAGTAAGTACTGGTAATGCAGAAATTTATTTTGATTCATTGGTTTCTGGTAATGCACATTTTTCAGTAGGTAATGGATTACCTGGAATAAATGGTTCTAATGCTGGTAACTTTATGAGGGTTAGTCATGATGGAACACAGATAGAATATGTTACATCAGCTATTTCAGACGTTACTGGCTCTTTACCGATAACAGGTTCATTAATTGTTACGGGTTCTATCTTCAATACTGGTAATATTACCACAGAAGGAACTATAACTGCTTTACAATATAATGTTCAGACGATTACTAGTTCGGTATTATTGCAGAGTGGTTCTACGATATTTGGTAATAGTTCAGATGATGCCCATGTATTTACTGGTTCTTTAAGTGTAAATGAAGGAACACTTACACTTGAAAAATCACCAGCTGCTTTAAGTTGGACACCTGGTGCATCTGAGATGTTAGTTCTAAAAAGGCACACATCAAGTGGTGCTTATGCGGGTATGACATTGCAATCTGGTGGGGCTGGTAAATCTTTTATAAACTTTGGTGATACTGCTAACAATGACCAAGGTCAAATCGCTTACAATAATACAACAGATGCATTTGAGATTACGGCTAATACTACGAAAGTTTTAGACATTACATCAACAAAAATAAGTGGTTCAGCTGTAACAACTGGTTCGTTTGGTTCATTATCACTTGCTGGTAAAGTTCAAAGTAATTTAAGATTAGCTGGTTCTAATATATTATACTTCGGTGATGATAATAACTACATACAAGATGTAGGCAGTTATGTAAAACTAAGAATTGCAGATAGTCATTATTTTGCTATACATAACGATTCTGATGTAGAAAAAGTAAGAATAAACGAACATGGATTGGGTGTAGGTGTCACACCAATTGATGATACAAGATTGTATGTAAAAGCTTCCGATAACGATGATGGTATTCGGTTAGATGATAGTAGTGGCAATCAATTATTTAAAGTATTTCAACAAGGTACTAATGTTGGAAGAATGTTTTTAAGGGGTGATGGTTCTGTAGTATTTAATGTAACTTCAGGTGCTGATGCATCATTTGTAAATGTAGGAAGATTTGGCGTAGGAGTCACAAGTCCAACAGCAGAGCTAGATGTAAGTGGTTCTCTTCAAGTATCTGGAAACATAAGTGGTTCATCAACTTCAACTGGTTCGTTTGGTGCGATATTTAATCCTGGTAGTCACGCTAATGCAACCAAGTTAACATTTGTTGGTGCTCAAGCTCAATTTGAAGGGGGATATGGTGGTAAAACTACTCTTACTGGCGCTCAAGTAACTTTATATAATACTTCAGGTAATGGTGCTGGTTACCTTTATGCTAATCATTTAGGATCCGTATATGATTATGGTCTTCAAGTAGGAGCTTATTATGGTACGGAAGCTGGAATACAATTAACTGCAGATAATGGTGGTCATCTATATGCTCATATGACAGGTTCTGTATTTAGGTTTGGTCCAAATATAACAAATATAACTGGTTCATTATCATCAACTGGTTCGTTTGGTCAGATTGATGTGAGTGGAACTGCCACAATAAAACAACAAGGTAGTAATTTAATATTCGGACTTCTTGCATTGAATGCTAATACAGGAACTTATAATCAAGGTTTCGGTACAGAAGCATTGGGATATCAAACTTCGGGTGATAGAAACACAGGATTTGGATATCAAGCAGGTCGTAACAATGTGACTGGTGATTACAATACCTTTATGGGATTTAGTGCTGGTAGAGGAACAACAAGTGGAGTTTATTCTAATACTGTTGGTATTGGTAATAATGCTTTTTACACAATAAACGATTCTTCTCAAGGTGTTGCTGTAGGTGCTGATGCTGGATACTCAATGACAGACGGAGATCGTAATGTTTTTATAGGAAATGCTGCAGCGTACTACACAACAACTGGTAATGATATTATTGCAATTGGAGCGAATGCTCTTACAAAAAATCAAACTGGATATAATATAGTCGCTATTGGTTATCAAGCTCTATATCATCAGAATGTACATTCTACAGTAGGTATTGGTAATGGTGCTGGTTACTTCAGTAGTGGTTCTTCAAATGTTTATGTGGGAACTTATGCTGGTTATTTTCAAGGTAGTGGTACTAATAATACCTATGTAGGAGACTCCGCAGGTAGAGGTTTTGGAAATAGTGTTGCAACAGCAAATACTGGTAATACTGGAGTAGGAGTTAATACCTTTTACAGAGTCCAGACAGGAAACTATAACGTTGCAGTGGGTGGAAATTCTTTATCATCGTTAACGACTGGAACTGAAAATGTTAGTATTGGTTATGAGGCAAGTCAGATTCTTACTACACATGGTTCAAATGTTCATATTGGTAGG
>Ga0315315_10005040_pt1 | contig 12190 bp, 14 predicted proteins | sample M140m3416metaG_FD_203699 | JGI IMG/M metagenome (GOLD analysis project Ga0315315, IMG submission 203699) | Ammonia-oxidizing marine archaeal communities from Monterey Bay, California, United States - M1 40m 3416 | ecosystem: Environmental > Aquatic > Marine > Intertidal zone | place: USA...
GTCTTGTTGTGCTAAACAAAGTTTGATTTCTCCCAATGAAGCTATACTATATCTTAATATAATTGGATAAGAATTTTTCAAATATATTTCTACGGTTGGGCATAAATTTGTACATTTTGTAAAAATTAATAAATATTTTAAACTAAAAACACCTTGTATTATTTCTTGGTCTTCATCTGTATTTTCATCGTTTTCATTTTTTTCTATTGTTATATTTTGCGATTTTTCACTTCCTAATATAGTTTCTTGAGAGCAAAAATCACCTTTACATTTTAATATTAAAGATTTTTCTATATTTCTTATTTCAATATAATCAGATATATTATGCATATCTCTTATTATTTTTTGTAAATATGATGATGGCATTGTTATTGATGTACTGAAATTTGCTGGAGGTATTGTAACATCTAATACATCTATATCAATTGTTGATAATTTATAATTTGTTTCAACATTTTTTTCATTATTTGTTATTTTAATTCCTAATTTATTTTCATCTTCTTTTTCTATATATAAATTTAATAAATCATTTGTACCTATTGTTTTAATTAACATATGTAATTTCAACATATTAACCCCAATATATCTTTTTTTTTCACAATAATATTCTTCAAATTTATCAGCTTCTAATTTCAAATGAATTAATACTACATGTGTATTATCCATTGCTATTATTTTAACTCCTGTTTCATCTATTTCTAAATTTACATCCATTAATATATCTTTTAAAGCATCAATTACCTGTTTAAAAATAGTTGCTTGTATTGTTTTAATATTAATAAGATATTTATCATTATTTTGTATCATTAATATATTTTTTTATATTATTATCTTTATATAACTCTAAAAAAATCTTTTTATTTATTAGAAGATAACATATATCCATGTCCCAAGAAGAACAGTCATTAAATTGTGAAACTTGTGATCAACGCCGTGTTTTAAATAGTAAAAAATATGATAGAGACGAGCGACTGGCCGTCATGATGCTTTATAGGGACTTAAAGGATGATTTAATAAAGTTACAACGGTACATCAGTGACGGTAGACACGCTATCCCTGGAATTTCGTTCAATATAAGAAGAGATAATAGAATAATAGTTGATTTCTATTATATACCGGAAAGTGCGACTGTCCAAAGGGATATTGACTGGCAGAAACGACAAATTATGCATATCAGTTTATTTCCAGATGAAGGGGGGGGGATACATACTACAATACCCGGCAAGCCAGAAAAGGACTCCCCCGATTTCCCCCGACGCCTCTATTTAACAAATGAACATATTTTAAATTGCCTGGGTAACGGAAGTAAATATTATACTCTCTTAAATTTTCTTAAAACATGGGCACACTATTTTAAGACAGAACAACCAATAACAAGTACAAAGAGAGGTCTCACCCATGACATACGGAATTTTATAGATAATTGTCTAGACAGACGACTTTACCCCACCGGGGACGAGCCAACCAGGGAAGAGAAAAAAATACAACTTGTTGACTTATTAGAAGCATTATACAAGTCTGTACTTGAGCTTTGCGAGCAAGAGAGAGAGAGAGAGAGAGAGGTAGGGATGGGAGAGGGGGTGGGGAGCATACGGGAGGGTGCGGCAGAAATGGATGTTGGTGAGGATGGATGGGTGGGAGAGGGAGAGGGAGGGGTGGGAAGGACCAAGAGAGGGAAGGTGCGGACGGCAGTCCGCTACCATCCACACAGTCGGCCGACAGTAGGTGGCGCAGCAGGTACTAAGCGAGGGCGTGGTGGTGGTTCTACAAAATCAGTACTTTATTTAGTTAAAATAGAAAAACTTAGAGAATTGAATAAAAAATTAAGAAAAAATAAAACTAAAAACAAAAATAAAATTGAAAAAAATAATAAACAAATTGATGAATTAAAAATTAAGATTAAAAAAGAAAAGGCAATGGCCAAAGAAAAACTTAAAAAAGAAAAGGCAATGGCCAAAGAAAAACTTAAAAAAGAAAAGGCAAAAGCCAAAGAAAAACTTAAAAAACAAAAAGCTAAAAAAGTACATATCACTAAAAAAATAAAAAAATAAAAAATAATTTTATAATTTATAAAAAATAACAAACATGTACTTTTTTTAATTTATACTTTGTTCATCAATATCATTATCATATGTGCATGTACATTCACATGATGCTTCGGGTACATCACATGATGCTTCGGGTACATCACATGATGCTTCGGGTACATCACATGATGCTATAGGTATATTATTTAAGGGTTTGTTTTCAATGGGTTTATTTGAATCTCCTTTAATTTGCTTATACATTTCTAGGTCAAATGAATCGCATGTTTCTCTAATTTCATTCCATTTTTGTTGTTCTTCTGTAACTTCTTTTTTTTCTTCTTTAATATCCCATAATTCAACTAAAGTATCTATCACATTACTACTATTTTTAATATAAATTTCCATAATTTTATCATGAGATATATTCTCAGGAGCCTGATTTATTATATGTTCCATAATATAAATATTAAAAATTATATATTTATATATTTTTTTATTAAATAGTCATTATATTTATTTGCAATAGTATATGCTAGAAATTCATATGGATGTTCATTAACACTATTATTATGCAAACATGTTACATCTTGTATAGAATTTGGATTATCAGAGTTATAATAACATTGCATTATTTCATTGTTAGGATTTTTATATGTATTTCTATTTAAATCAGGATTTGCTCTTTTTTTAGTATTTGAATGAACTACTTTATTAATTTTTAATTTATCAGATAACACATTGTCAATAATTGATTCGTTTTGTCTTTGATATACGTGTATTTTTTCATGTATTAATGTATTTATAAAATCAGGTGTTTCAGTTTCAGGTATCATCTTATCACTTAAAAATATAATATTACTCCTTGTATGAGGGAGACCATTTTCATATTCATAATTTTCATATTTATCTGTTAATGCGAAATTCCATTTTATTTTAGCAATTTCTTTTCCATCTAATAAATCGTGATACTGATTTAGAAATTCATCAGCTTTTATACAGCAATTATTGATAATATTTTTTTGATTTTGTGTAAAATTTTTTACACAATTACAAATTTGATTTATATATTGATTATTAGAATCTACATTTCTAGCAATTAAATCAAATCTAGATAAATGTTTAATATAATTATCATGATCTTTATTTAAAAATTCGATAGTTTTTATATGGTCTAAGTAATTAATTGTATTATCAAAATGTTCAATTTTATTTTTGTATAATATTTTATATGAATAGTGAATAATAAGAATAATTAATAAAATTATAAATAAATATAAAATATAAACACATATATCTTTATTTTTAAATCTCATTTATTATAATAAATGGAAAAATATATAAAATATATTGTAACTATTATATATATTATAATAGCTGAATTTATTTGGATATATTTGTTAAATGCAAAAAATTATGCATATGTTACAAAATTAGTTCAAAAAACAGAGATGAAAATAAATATATATTATGCAATTATAGCATATATTATAGTATTTTTAAGTATATTTGTTTTAGCGATACCTTATAGTAATATTTATATTAATAAGAAGGATAAAAAAATAAAAATTATTTTAAAATCATTATACTATTCTGGTATAGTAGGTTTTTTTATATATAGTATATATAATTTTACAAGTATATCTATTTATGAAAATTATACATTGAATATAGCAATAAAAGACACATTATGGGGGACATTTTTATATGCAACAGCGTGTACAATATTTAATTATTTAAACATATGAATAACTGCAACTAAATCTAGGTCCTTAACTCTATATAATTCGAACTTATTATTAGGCATTGGTCTTTTAATAATAAAAGGTACTTTTCCTTGACTTAATTCATTTAATGCAATTTCTCTAAGTTCAATATTACTTTTAATTTTATAATTATTAACATCAACGAGTGGAATAGCACCGTGTGCTAACATTGTAGTTCTTTGTGAAATAACTTGATTAAATTCATATTTTGTCATAATAGGTTTTGATATTTTTTTTTCATTTACCTTATTGTATGTATCTGTAAGTGAAATAACTTTAAGAGGTTTATTACTAAGAATAGACTCGTTAGACATTATCTATTTCAATGTATATCTAATATTTATATCATTTTTTAATTTAATGATGTAATTATATTATTATCGAAAAAATATTTAACAGCTTTATGTAAATTAATAACATCATATTTTGAATTATGTGCATTTTCTAATTCTCGTGAAAATGCATGATAATATAATTCTTTTAAACTAGGGTCTTTTATTCTATTATATTTATTTTTTGCATTAACAATATCTTTAAATTTTTTTACTGTGCATATTTGATTTAATTTATTAATATTTTTTAAATAGGATACCATATCTCTTCTATATAATTCACTTTTAATAACATTAATATCAAAATTAATATTATGTGCAACAATATATTGACATTTGTCTAATATTTCTATAAATTTTTTTATAATTAAATTAAAATCACAACCATTATCAGATATTTCATTTGTAATATTATGAAATATATAATTATTTATTTCATAATTTTCTCTTTTAATAATATAATCGTGCATTTCAAGTTCATTTAGATTTTCATCACATAACATAAAACTAATTTGTATAACCCGTGCATTATCATATTTTTTAATTGTAGTATATAATGGATAATCTCCATATCTCATATTAGTCATATCAGGTAACCCATTAGTTTCAGTATCCACAAATAAATACATTCTAATTATATTATTATAAATAAGTCTTAATTAATTTATTCATTTTTTTTACATAAGAGTTTTTATAATATAAAAAAATTTACATATTTGTGTAGTAAATATTAATATATTATATGTATTATTAAATAATTTTTTAATTAATGGAAAAAATATTATAAATAATACAGCAAAAATATAAAGGAATGTTATTAATACTAAATCTTTATTATTTGAAAATAAAGTATATGCATTTTCAATTTTATCCAATTCTTCTTTTTTTAGTATTTGATATATATGACCAGCATTATAATCCATATATATGTTTTTATTGCTAAAAATCGAATCATTTTTTAACATATCGGTTGTAATAATAAACATTCTTCTATATTATTAATATTTAATTCTTAATTATTTTCACGCCATATAAATCCACAATGGTCGCATACATAAAAATATTTCATATTTTTATTATCGTATTTTATATATAAAATTTGTTGTTCACCTTTTTTTACATAACATTCTTTATTTTTACATGTAATATTTATATCCCTAATTCTTCTTAATGTAGGGTCGTGTCTAAGATATTTATTAATATTTTGATAATATAATAAGTCATCTTGAGAATATTTTGTTTCAGTTATTTTAATACACTTACTATCAACTTCTTTTTTTACAAATGTACAATGTTTGCAATTTTTTAATAGATTATTCTCTTCATCAATAGAAATATATAACATATTTGAACAATTATCACAAAACTCCATTTTAATTCTCTATTTATAATTAATATTCATTTTTTTTTTAAAATTATTTTTACATTTTATTTTTATTTAGTATATTATAATTAAATGATAGATATTTATTATATCGGTATATTAATTATATTAATATTTATTTGTATAGTTATCTATAATATATGTTTTTGCAAAAATGAATATAACTCAAATAATATTAGCAAATTTGTTAATAATTTAAAACAAGAAAGAATAAAAGTAAAAGATTATGAAATAGTTAAATATTTTGGTGTATTAACTGACGATGAATGCAATAAAATAATAAATAATTCAAAAAATGATTTAAAAGAAAGTATTGTATATACAAATGATTATACAAAAACATTAATTGATAAAAATATAAGAATTAGTAAAACTGCATGGATCGAAAAAGAAAATATTAATAATGATTATCAGTATGTTATTGAAAAATTAGAGAATATCACTAGTTTTATCACAAATAAACCGGTTGTAAATCAGGAAAATATTCAAATTGTTAAATATGATAACGGTGGTTATTATAATCCACACTATGATGCATGTAGTTCATTGGAATTTGATAAAAAATTTAAAATGAATGGTGTATCGGGTCAAAGAATTAGTACATTTTTGATATATTTAAATGATGATTTTGAAGGCGGTAATACATATTTTCCAAAAATTGATAAACAAATAAAACCTAAAAAAGGCATGGGTATTTTATTTAAAAATATTTATGAAAATAATTCTGATTTTCATAAGTTATCTCAACATACTGGAACAATAATTAAAAAAGGGGAGAAATGGATATGTAACATATGGACTCATGAAAATAATTATAAAAATAAGAATAATATACCAATATGCTATTGTCCAAATTGTAATAATGATAAATGTTATAATGTAGCAAAATTAAAAGGTGAAAAAAAATGTTCACAAATAAAATGTTATAATAAAGATTGTCCAAATTTTTATTTAAAAAATTATGATTGTTTATGTCCTCATTGTGGAAATATTTTTTGTAAAAGTAAATTAAGAACAGAATGTATAAAACCAAATTGCACGAATACCAATTGTCCAAAAGGTATAATTAATATTGAAAAAAAATAAAATTAAGATTTTACATAATCATAATTAACATTATTATGTGATAATTGTTTACTTCTTGTAACCATTTTATGGGATGGTTTGCTTCTTTTTTTGGAATTAGATTTAGATGATAACATAGGACTTTCTTTATTGGAATTAGATTTAGATGATAACATAGGACTTTCTTTATTGGAATTAGATTTCAAACTGGATTTTTTGGAATTAGATATTTCACAATTTTTATGAATATTATATTTTAATATTTCTTTATACCCTGTTTTATCAGAATTTTTATAACTATCGTATAAAATATTATTTTTTCTATCTCTATTATCAAATAATAAAAGTCTTAATTTAGATAATGATCTATTACCATGGTATTTAACTAATAAATTATAAGTTTCTATAATTGATATTAGATTTCTTTTATAATTTTTTTTACGAATATCCGGTAATCTAGGCGCATTATCAGTATATGTTTCTATAAATGATTTAACATTAGATAATGTTCTAAATTTATTTCTACCATATAAGTCACATATATCAACAATAGACCATGCTATTATCAAATTATAATTAATTAAATTATTTGGATATTGTTTAAAAATCCAAAATGGAAAATTAACTCCGGTTGTTTCAAATATTATATTTTTTTTTTTTTTTAATGCATTTAAAATATTATTTGATATTATTTGACCACATGTTTTATAGTTTTTATCTTGTTTATTTATTTTTTTACCGGTTACACAATCAATATTTTTTCTTGTTTCCCAATATATTTTATTGAAAAATATAATCGTTTTTTTAGACGGATTTATAAACTCTTTATATAAGTCTTGTTTTTTATTTTTAAAATTTTTTTTAAAATAATTTTCAACCTGTGAAAAAAAGTATGGATTTTTTTCAATATAATCATCAACTGAAATAAATATTGTTTTATTTATATCTAATAACTCATTATTCATAATATATTGTGAAATCTTTTGTGTAATTGTTGATTTACCTGATGCAGTTGGACCCGCTGCAATTATAAAATATGGATTTTCAATATTTTTATTATCTAAAGACATAAATATAACAGTATTTTCTATTATAAAAATATATATTAAATAATAAAAAATGATTATTTTCTTGATAATCATAATTAACAAGTTTAATGACAAATACAAAAAAAATTATGGATAAATTTAATGAAATTGTAGATTTTAATAAAGTATATACTAAAAATGAATTATGTGCAATTTTAAATACGATTTATAGTGATGTTTATAGTAAACATAAAACAGTACAAAAGAAAACAACCCGGCAACCAACTAAATATAATATATTTGTATCAGAAAATATAGGTAAATTAAAAAATGAATACTCTGAATTATCAAGACAAGATTTGATGAAAAAAGTTGGTGAACTTTGGCGAAAAGAAAAAAGCAAAGAAGATAATGAAGTAACAAATAAAGATGAATCGGTAGATGAAGTGGCGAAGAAAAATGAATCTGAAGATGAATCTGAAGATGAAGTAACAAATAAAGATGAAGTAGTGAGGAAAGATGAATCGGTAGACGATGAATCGGTAGACGATGAATCAATGGAAGAAAAAGTTAAAAATAAAGATGTAAAAAAACTTAAGAAACATGTAATTAGAAAAATGAAATTAGTAAAATAACAAATATATATAAAATTTTATTTGGATAAAAAGTGTATTATAAATTAAAAAATGAATATATTTATAATTTATTTTTTTAATATGAATTTTATAAACGATTCAGGTGATTCAAGTGATAATGAAGAAAATAAATTTAATAGTTATGATATATATACTCCTGAAATTTTAAATGATATTTTATTATCAAAGAACAAATTGATTTGTGTTAATTTAAATAAATTAACATTAATCGGTGATATTAAGGAATGTAAAATTTGGAAAAAAAGCGGAATGAGTTTTAAGGTAACAAATAATAATATATCATTTGATTGTAAATTATGGACAAATAAAAGTAAAATTTCTATTCAAAATATTATTGAAAATGAAAATAAATTATGTAAAATCGAGGGTTATTTGAATTGTGAATATTATTATGGACATAAATATATATTAAATGTAAATAATATAGTACTAGAAAATGAAAATTCGCGGTTAAAATTATTAAAAGAAGAAATTCTTAAAAATAATTTACATATTAATAAAAAACTAATTGAGTGGCATAAAATTAAAAAAAGAGACACAGGGATATAATGATTTTATTAAACAATTTAATTTAGATATTGAACTTAATTTAGTTGAAATTTCTCTAGAAGGTAGTAAAACATCAAATGAAACTATGTTAGCAATTGATAATTTGCAAACAAATGATATTATTATAATTATTAGAGGTGGTGGCGCAACTAATGAAATATCTAATTCATTTGATAATATTCAACTATTTAGAAAAATCAAATTGTCGTCTATACCAATTATATCAGCAATAGGACATGAGTATGATAAAGGAGATAAATTATTAATTACAGAAATATGTGATAAAAATTATTCAACCCCAACAACTGCTGCATTAGAAATAAAATCAGAATTAATTACACATAGATTAAAAAATATTAATAATTTGTATCAATCTTATACTGCAAAGTTATATAAAACACTTGATGATAAAGAAACAAAATTATTTAACATATTAAAAATTATAGTAAAAGATTATTATAGTAATCATTTTGGGGGTCCAATAATATATTTAAAGGACGATGATAATAGTGTAATAATAAATTATAAGAATAAATATTATAAATTAAATATTGAGAATAAACAAGAAACTAAAATAAATGAATTAGAAATTAATAATTATAATAAATTAAACGATTGTATAGAAAGTAAAAAAATAAATAAAATGAGTAATCTTATATCAGAATTAGATAATTCTTTAATAACGGAACATTTAAAAAAAATTATAGAAATAAATAAATTTAAAGAAATGTTTAATAATTTAACACATAAGTATGATGAAACAATATTTGAATATTTGGATAAAATACATAAAAAAAATAAAGTTATTAAGTTGATTAATATTTGCGAACATTTAAATTATTGTAAAGATAATATTGCTTCAAATAATAAGATATTCAATTATTTTAACTATTAATTATTTATGTAAAATTCTAATATTTTATCATTAATATCATTAAAATTTTTATTAATATATGCATCTTTATTAATGAAAAATTTAGTATTATTTTTTTTATTAATAAAATTAATAAATTCTTTTATAGTTTTATTTGAAATTTTAATATTTATTTTTGCAAAAAATAAAAAACATATGTTAAAATAATTAAAAGAATTTACTTCATAATTATTATATATTACAGATATATAAATTAAATTATCAAGATAAGAATAATTCAATTTATTTACCAAATTATTAATTATTACATTATTTATAATATCATTAGATATATATAGATAGTCTTTTAATGCAAAAAAGTTATCTATAGTGTCATAAGTGTTATTTAAATTTATTAATTCTTTCTTAATATTATCTCTAATTTTTCCTCTCATAGACCATTTTGGAGTACTGTCTTTTAAAAAAGGTATATTATACTTTAAAGCAAAATCAATAATATTTTTTTTATAAATATTAAGCATTGGTCTCCATAGTACAAGATTATCAATGTTAGTAAACATATTCATACCACTTAAATTATTATAATTTTTTTTGGCGGATATATTAGTTATGATATTTTCAAAACAATCATCTTTATTATGCCCTAATAAAACATAGACATCTTTGCTATATTTAAAACCATATTTATACATATCAAACCTAATTTTTTTAGTAATATCTTCGTATATACTTCTTAATGTATTAGAATTGTTACATTGATTTCTATTTATTTCTGAAATTTTTCTATAAATTAGTTTAGTATTATTGATATGACAATAATATTGTACAAATTTTAATTCATCATCACAACAATTTCTATTATTATAATCGATATGTATAGGAATAATTTTAATATTTTTATCTTTATTAATATCATTTATTTTAGTAATAATATATAAAACAACATTACTATCAACACCACCAGATATAGAAACGATTATAGTAGAATTTTTTTTTAATTTAATATAACTATTGTATATTTCCTTATAAATATCATTATTGATTAAATTATTATCATTAATGATATTCATATTATTATTTTCCAAAATATTTAAATTAAAATTAATATTATTAGTTATATTTGATAATTCAGATATTTTGATAAAAAATTTATTATAATATATATATATATTATTCAGAGTATTAATTATATATTTTTTTGCTAAATTTTTGTTATATTCAGTAGTTGTAGTATATTTATAAATATTAATAAACCTATAAATAATATATTTTATCTTATCAATATCTAAAATATGTCTATATGGTAAATAAATGAAGCATAATTCTGCAATATTTAATTTATTACCATATAATTTAATTGCTAATTCTGAATAAAATATTGCTTTACTTGAATAGTAATCGATATTTAAAGAATTTTGTAATATGCGATTTTGATGTCTTGGGATTTGGTCTAATAATATTATTGCACCAATTATCTCCTGTTTTAAATTATTTTCTAAATAAATTTTGTTAATATAATTAAAATATTTATTAGTTAAATAAATATCATTAGATATTTTTTTATCAAACCAGTATTGTGGATTACCAAACCACTCATAATATAATTCTGATAATATATATGACATATTCAATAATATATATTAAAATATTTTTATATGTCTTTTATTATATAGAATGAATAAAAAAGATAATATATTACAATATATACCAATAATATCTTATAAAATATTATTTATTTTACTTATATTATCAGTAGTATTAAATATAATTTATGTTTATTCAACTAAATTTAAAAAAACAATAATTGTTGATGAAAAACATACATATGGTTCTAATAATGCTAAAGGAAGCCAAAGTATAAGTGATAGTAAAAATAATGTATATATATTGAAAAATTCTATATATGTATTACATTGGAAAAGCGTAGAAGTATTTAATAAATTGGATGAAGGAAATAAATATTTAATAGAGGGTCATGGTATACGCGTTCCTATATTAGGTTTATTTCCAAATATAACAAATGCAAAAATAATAAATTAGGATTTATTATGGTTTTAAAATTTTAAATTTACACTATTTTTAATAATAATAAATATAAATCAAGTATTTTAATATATATATAAAAAAAAGTAATATTAAATATATTAAATGAATAAGATATTAAATATCATAGTTATATATACAAAGATATTAAGTAATCGTTTACAATATATTAATAGTACAATAACTTTTATAAAAAATCTATGTGAAAAAAATAATATCAAAGTTAATATTATAATAATTGATAATCCAGAATGCGATGATATAAAGAATGATATAGATAATTATAATAAAAGAGTTAATTACGATAAAATTGATAATTGTGAATATAATACTAATATAGCACCTTTAAATCCAAATCAAATTTCTAATATAGAAAAACAAAGAAAAGCACTGCTTAACACGAAAGAAAACGAATATAATTTAATAATAGAAGATGATGTTATTATAAGTAATGATTATATAGATAATA
>Ga0315315_10005041_pt1 | contig 12186 bp, 12 predicted proteins | sample M140m3416metaG_FD_203699 | JGI IMG/M metagenome (GOLD analysis project Ga0315315, IMG submission 203699) | Ammonia-oxidizing marine archaeal communities from Monterey Bay, California, United States - M1 40m 3416 | ecosystem: Environmental > Aquatic > Marine > Intertidal zone | place: USA...
TATCAGATGGTATGATTGGTCAATCACTTGTTGATGCTTTTGGAAAAGGTTTGAGCAAATCTTTTGGTACTATGCCAGGTTCAACTGGAAAAGGTGCTGGAGTATTTGCTGAAGTTGCAAAAACTGGCGGTATAGACTCTTCTGGTCCATACACTGGCGAGTCATACGATGCAGCTGCTTTAATAGTTTTAGCTATGCAAGCTGGTAATTCAGCTGACAGATCATCAATTGCTAAAAATGTAATGGATGTTGCTAATGCTCCTGGAACTAAAATTTATCCAGGTCAGCTTAAAAAAGGACTAGATTTACTAGCTAAAGGTAAAAAGATTAATTACGAAGGTGCTACCGGAGTAACTTTTACTAGCGTTGGTGAAGCTGAAGGTTCTTTCTTAGAGCAAGAAATCAAAGGCGGAAAATTTAAAACTAAAAAACAAAGATAATTAATATTTAAATTAAAACCCCAGTAATTTTTATTACTGGGGTTTTTTTTGTTTAGAATCTGCTCTTAAAGTTGAAATAACAATAATTATTAAAAAAATTATACAAACCAAATTCATTGTTTTCCAACTGGTTAAGCTAATGAATATACCTGCGAATAAGCTTGCAATAGCTTGAACTGTATAAACAATTAGATCGTTAAATCCTTGGGCTTTAAACTTTTCTTCTTCTCTATAAGATAAAACTAACAAACTAGTCCCTGATATGAATAGAAAATTCCAACCTAAGCCTAAAAAAATCAAAGCTATCAAATAATTCAAAAAGTTCTGTTCAAACAAACTTAAAAATATTGTTACTGAAAACAGTAAAACACCTGCATACATAATTTTGCTATGACCAAATTTTTTTATCAAATTTCCAGTGATCAAGGATGGTAAAAACATTGCTGCTATATGAAGTTGAATTACAAAACCTGTTTTAGCTAAACTTATTTTTTCCATTACATGCATACTTATTGGGGTAGCAGTCATTAAAAATGACATTACTGCGTAAGCAAATGCCGAAGCTATTAGGGCTTGTAAAAATCTAGGTTGTGAAATTAATTCAAAGTAACTTCTACTACTTTTTTTTATAATATAATTTTTTTTATGACCATCTTTATAAAACAATAAAAAAATTGTTGAGGTAAGTGTTAAAGCAGCAAGAGATATATAAGAACCTGCATATAAATGTTGTGGGATTATTTCTTTAGAAATATTAGCTAAATTTGGCCCTATAAAAGCAGATCCAATTCCTGCTAACAATATTATAGATATAGCTTTTGGTGCCATTTCTTTTTCTACTGTTTCAACTGCTGCAAATCTATATTGATGACTAAAAGCTACTCCTGCTCCAAGTAAAAAACAGGCTAAATTAAAAAAAATAAAACTTTCAATTATAATTGAGTATGCTGCTAATAATGATGCAGCTGAACTTCCGATTGATGCAAAAATAAATCCTGCTCTACGACCAATTATGCTCATTAAGTTTGCGGCAAAAATTGCAAATACTGCTATTCCAACTATTGATAAAGCCATCGGTAAAGTTGCTAGAGATTTTACAGGACTAAATTGAGATCCAATAATACCACTTAAAAAAACTGTGACGGGTGCAGCTGTAAAGGCAAATATCTGACTTAAAATCAGCAGCCAAAGATTTTTATTCATCAAAACATATACTTATCTGCCATGTACATGGCCCAAGCTATTGCAGCACCCAATATAATATATTTCATATTTAAATTATTTTATTTCTATTTTTTCTGGAAGTATACCTTTTGGTCTATACCTCATAATTAATAACAAGCCAAGACCCATCATTAAGTATCTAAAGTAAGGAACACTCTCAATTAGATGAACTTTAAGTGCATTAGTATCAGACATTCCAGCTGTAAATAAATTAATTAAGAATAAAGCAATTGGTGCTGCTTCTATCCATAAAAACCAAACTGCAAAGCCCCCAAGTATTGCTCCAAAATTATTACCACTTCCACCAACTATAACCATAACCCAAATTAAAAATGTATATCTCATAGGTCTGTAGCTTCCTGGAGTAAACAAACCATCTTGGGTCACTAACATTGCTCCAGCTATTCCAACAATAGCCGATCCTAAAATAAAGATTAATAAATGCTGCTTAACAACGTTTTTTCCCATTGCATTTGCAGCCTCTTCATTGTCTCTGATTGCTCTCATCATTCTTCCCCAAGGAGAATAAAGTGCTTTTTGAGTTATTATTAAAAGAATTATAACAATTACTAAAAATAATCCTGAGTAGCAAAGTTTAACAAATACAGATGAACCTTCTATTACTAGTTGATTAAGAGCTGCTTGACGATCAGCTAGATTTGAAATTAAAGCTAATTTTCCAGAATTAAATTTTTCAACTAAATTTATAAACCAATCTGTAGTTTGAAGATCAACTTCATATGGGGCAGGTCTTTTTAAACCAATTACATTTTTGACACCTCTTGTTAACCAATCTTCATGTTTAATTATTGCGATAACAATTTCTGAAATAAGTAAAGTTGCGATTGCTAAATAATCTGCCCTTAATCCTAATGCCACCTTACCAACTATAAAAGCTAAACCACCAGCAAAAAAAGCTCCAACTATCCATGAAAAAATTATTGGCAAACCAAATCCACCTAGAAAACCTGTTTTGGCTGGATTAACTGACTCAATTGCTTCAATACCTGGTTCTGCTGTTACTCTTATTAATATAATTCCTGCAATAATTATTGAAGCTATTCCATAATTTCTTAATTTTGATTTAGCAAAATTTTTTAAAATAAATCTAATAACTAATATCATCACAATGATTAACCATAAGCACATCAAAATATCAAAACCACCTGCACGCCATGCTTCTTGAACAGGGTCAACTGATATTAATACAGCTGCTAATCCACCAAGTGCTGTATAACCCATTATTCCAAAATTAATTAAACCTGCATAACCCCATTGAATATTTGCACCCATAGTCATCACTGCTGAAATTAAACACATGTTAAATATTGATAATGCAATATTCCATGATTGAAAAATTCCAACTAAAATTATTAAAACCATCATGATGCTGTAAGCCGCAATTATGTTTAAATTTTTTCTCACAATACTTTTCCTTTAAATATTCCAGATGGTCTATAGAGCAAAACAATAACCAATATTGAGAATGAAACTGCAAATTTGTAATCAGTTGAAAGTAATTGAACTAAGGTTTCAGGTTCCATGCTATCGGGCAAGATATACATAAAGAATTTTTTATATGCATAAGTTAAAAATATTTCAGAAAATGCGATGACATAACCGCCTAAAAAAGCTCCAAATGGATTTCCAATACCACCAACAATTGCAGCAGCAAATATGGGAAGCATATTATTAAAGTATGTGAATGGTTTAAAACTTTTATCTAAACCATATAAAACACCTCCGATGGTTGCTAATATTCCCGCAATTATCCAGGTGATCATCACTATTCTTTTTGGGTCAATCCCAGACAATAAAGCTAAATCTTCATTGTCTGAATAGGCTTTCATACTTTTTCCAGTTTTAGTTTTATTTAAAAACCAAAATAAAACAGAAACTAATATTATGGTTACTAATATTGTTATTACTTGAGTAGATTTAATAGCTAATCCTTCATTAAGTCCTGTCATTTCTTTAAACTCTCCAGCTTTAATTATAAATTTTTGTCCATCAAAAAATCTTTGATCTGCTGGGCCTATTATTATTCTAACTACAGCTTGTGTTACAAACATTACACCGATACTAACCATAGCAAGTTGGACTGGGGGACTTTTGTTAGTTCTGTAATATTTAAAAACAAATTTATCAATGAAAAGCATATAGATAATCATAAATAGAATAGCAAAAGGAATTGCTAATAATGCAGTGGGTAAAATTCCTAATGAAACACCTATTGATTGAAAATACCAAGTAAATAAAATCGCAACCATTGTTCCAAATGACATCATGTCTCCAGTTGCAAAATTAGCAAATCTTAATATTCCATAAATTAAAGTTACAAATATAGCGCCAAGTGCCAACTGAGAACCATATGTTAAGGCAGGAACAAATATATAATTTAATAAAAGTATTATAGCATTTAAAAAATCCATATTAACCACCTAAAAAAGAGCTTCTTACTCTTGGATCATTTAATAATTCATTACCACTACCTGAATATCTATTTTCTCCTGTAACTAATACATAGCCTCTATCCGATATAGATAATGCTTGTTTTGCATTTTGCTCAACCATTAAAATTGCTACATTAGTTTTTTTAACTTTTACTATATGATCAAACAATTCATCCATAACAATTGGGGACACACCAGCCGTAGGTTCATCTAACATTAAAACACTGGGCTTAATCATTAAAGCTCTACCGAGTGCCACTTGTTGTCTTTGTCCTCCAGATAATTCGCCAACTAACTGATTTCTTTTTTCTTTTAAAATTGGAAATAAATTATAAATTTCTTCAATCATATCCTTTAAATCTATCCTCATAAGAAATGCACCCATTTCTAAGTTTTCTTTCACTGTCATTCCTGCAAAAACATTTTTTGTTTGAGGTACAAATGATATTCCTTCTTTAACTCTATCCTGAGGAGATAATTTAGAAATATCCTTGCCATCAATCTTTACTGATCCAGACTTTAAATTAAGCAGACCTAACATAGCTTTCATGGCTGTAGACTTGCCGGCTCCATTAGGTCCTAATATTGAAACAATTTCACCTTTGTTCACAGTTACTGAACAGGAATTAATAATATCTGGCCCATTTCCATAACCGCCTGTCATTTCAATTCCCTCAAAGTATGCCATTAGTTTATATCCTTAAGTTTTGAACCTCTGCCAAGATAACTTTCGATTACTTTTTCATCTTTCTTAGCTTGATCTACAGATCCTTCAAATAAAACTGATCCTTCAGCCATTACGATCACAGGATCACATAATCTTCCAATAAAATCCATATCGTGTTCAATCATGCAAAAAGTATAGCCCTTCTCTTTATTTAATTTTTCGATTGCTGTTCCAAGATCCTTAAGTAAAGTTCTATTTACGCCGGCTCCAACTTCATCAAGTAATACGAGCTTTGCATCTACCATCATAGTTCTTCCAAGTTCTAATAACTTTTTTTGACCACCTGAAAGATTGCCCGCTAATTCATTTGACAAATGTCCTAAGTTCAAAAAATCAACTACCTCTTTTGCTTTTTCTTTAACAGCAGTTTCTTCCTGAGCCACCAAAATAGGTTTGAATAATGCAGTCATTAGTTTCTCACCTGATTGATTTCCAGGAACCATCATTAAATTTTCTAAAACAGATAAATTTGAAAATTCATGAGCGATTTGGAAAGTTCTGAGAAGTCCTTTTGAAAATAATTCATATGATGGAATATCAGTTATATTTTCTTGATCAAAAGTAACTTTTCCACTTGATGATTTCAAATTACCAGCAATTAAATTAAATAAAGTAGTTTTGCCAGATCCATTTGGTCCAATGATACCAGTTATAGTTCCTCTCTTAACATTTAAAGAACAATCAGACACAGCGGCTAAACCACCAAAATATTTTGACAAATTACTTATTTCTAAAATATTTTCAGACATTAAAATTATTTATTAAGTCTTTTATGAATACTATTTAACGTTTTTTCTAATAACTTATAAAAACCAGCATTAGTTAATTCTTTTACACCCTGTTCGTTAAGACCTTTTGGCGTTTGAGACTCTTTTACTAAATATTTTAAATCTTCTTTAGAATTTACAACAGCATCTTCTGACAATGCTAAAAATAAAGATGTAATATATTTTTGAGCATTATCTCTTTTTACTCCACGTTTAACAAGCCAATCAGTCATAACTCTTAGCAACTCATAAAAAGGAGCCATCATTCCAGAAGTAGACCAGAAATTAATAGAAGATTTTTCATTTTTAATCTCTACAGTTGTTCCCAATTGATTAAAGAATTTTTTTACTTTTAAATTAGGTGGACAAATAGGTACTGGTCCTTTTTTTAATGATATTGGGGGTAATGGTATTGCTCTTATAATTTTTGCTTTTACTTTAATAGATTTTTTTAACTGAGATAAAGTAATTGTTGAAATGAAACTAATAATAGTATGTCTAGATTTAAATTTTAAATCTTTAATAATTTTCTCACCCACTTTTGGTGTGACTGATAAAAATATCCAATCACATTTATCAATTATCTCTTGATTGTCTTGAGAAATTTTAATCTTTTTAAATTTTCTTTTTAAAGTTTGGGCAATTTTCTTATTTCTTCGTGAAATTAAGATTTTTTTATATTTAATTTTAGATTTACAGATTCCAGTAATTACTGAAGAGGCAATTTTTCCTGTACCGATAAATCCTAAATTCATAAATTTTGATTACTTTATATTGATTATATTGAATTAATTAACAAAAAAAGAGCCTCTAATTCTAAGCAATTCTCTCTTTAATTCCTTGTTTTCTTCAAAAGGTTTTCTTCCATGCAGCCAGAAATAATTATTAGCTATAACAGAATTTCCAACAGGCAATGTTGTGATAATTTTATTTTCACTTTCTTCTAACCCATCTGATAATCTTTGTAAAAAATTTCCTTGTTCCATATTTTGAGGTTCTGGAAATTGATCTATATATGAAATACGAGGTCTACCCTCCTCATCTGATGAAAAGACTGGATGTTCAACCTTATAATCTATATTTTTACTTTTAGGGGAAGCCCATGTAAAATTTTGTTTACCAACCGGATCATTATAAAGATCATTGCAGTGCTCCCAATCGTCTAGATGCAACATTGCTGTTTCGCCACCTTTTACATTATGTTCATTTATTTTCGTCATTATTAACCAATCTGTAGTTTCTTTTACATATGTTCCATCAGTATGAAGATCCATATTTCTGTAAGCTTTTCTTAAATATGAGTCACTATTATCTTCATGTTTTACTTCAAATCTTGCATAATATTTTCCAGCCATTGAATCATGATTAGGCATACCAATCAAATGAGCTATGGCAGTAGAAAGTTTTACTAAAAATATATCATTTATTTTTGAAGAAATATTTTTAGGACCAATTATAAAACATCCTGTAGATCTATCTCTTAATATCTTATTCATCAATTCACTTAATTTATTATCAGTTAAATCATCTAAACTTTTTGCAATAGTAAATCTAGTAAATGGTTTTAGCTCTAATGCAGTCAAATCAAATTTATTAAAGGGAAAGATCAGTTTTTTTATTATTTCATCATCTAAACTAATATTAATTATTCTTTTTGATTTTTCATGCTCTTGAATTTCTAGACCAGCTATATTTTGCATAATAAATTCTAAGTTAACTTTCTAAATAAATCAATTTTATTTAAACATAATTATTTAAGATTGCCATACATGCAGCAGAAAAAATTGTTGGATATACATAATTTTTTTTTGAAGCAAAAAAAACAATTAAAGATAAAATTACAACAGCTAATCTGCTCAAATAACTAGCATCTGTTAAAACTCCTACTGGAAAAATAATAGTTCTAGCAATCAAAGCAGCTAAAGTAGCATAAGCTAAACAATTAAACCATTTGAATAGTTTTGATGTTTCTTTAATACCTTCGGAGCTTATGGCACCTAAAAATCTTGATAAAAAAGTTGCAAGTGATGTAACAAGAATTGCATAAATAATATTAGCTGACATTTAATTCTCCAATAAAATATGCGATTGTACCACCAACCAATCCACCCAATAAAATTGACCACTCAGGTGATATAAAATAAAAAATTGGTCCCAGTATTGTCCCAAGTAAAACTGATGAAGAAATTTCTATAGACTTAGAAGCACCAACCATCATACATAAAAAATATATAGGATTTAAAATAGCTAATCCCATCATCAAATCTTTATTTAAATACTCTGATGAAAAAAAACCAATAAAAGTACCAAGTACTGCTATACTCCAAGTGGCACTACCAATTCCTATCCAATAATCAATCCTCTGTTCCTTAGGTATTGATTTATAATTACTTTTCATAATTAACCAGGCTGAAACAGCAATAAAATGGCATGAAAAATAATATTTCCACTTTGGTTGATTTTTATGCATCATCAAAGGAAATAGTGATACTGCCATTGGATAAAGCCGAGCATTTACAAACCAAACAGCTAAAAAAATATTTAACAAAGAAGCACCAACTAATAGCGACTCTGCCATCACCAATGATCCTGGTAAAGCATAAGTTAACATTGTAGAAAAAATACTTTCTTGAATATTAAATCCTAAATTTTTTAGAAGAGCTCCAATAGCAATGAAACAACAGCCTAATGCAATAGCAGGACTATCATGTGCCAGTATTGATTTATAACCTTTAAAGAAAAATTCTCTATTAATCATTAGCCACCAAGAAATAGTCTACCAACATCTGGATTTTCTAATAAATCATTTCCTTTTCCAGCAATAGCGGTTTGGCCAGATACTAAAACATAACCAATATCAGCAAACTCTAGACCTTTCTTAGCATTTTGTTCAACGAGTATGATTGTTTTTTTTTCGTTTTGTTGAAGATCTCTTAATATTTCAAAAACCATGTCTATATATCTTGGTTCTAATCCAATTGAAGGTTCGTCTACCAATAACACCGATGGTTTCATAACAAGAGCTCTAGATATTTCTAATAATCTTCTCTCTCCACCAGACAAAACTTTTGCTGGTTGACTCCTTCGGTTTCTTAATCTTTCATATTTTTCAAAAATCTTTTCTGCTTCTTCGTATGATTCATCTGTTTTATCTTTGATGTACCCACCCATTAATAAATTTTCTTCAACCGTCATGTCTGGAAAAACAGAATTATCTTGAAGAATATAAGCTATACCTACTGACTTAAGTTTTTCTGCAGGTGTTAAATCTGTAATTTCTTTACCTTCAATTTCTATTTGACCAGAAAAAATATTCGTAAATCCATAAATTGAATGAAGTATCGTAGATTTACCAGCTCCATTAGGACCAATTAAACATAAGGACTGTGCTTTGTTTACAAATAAATCAAAGTTATGCAAAATTTCCATTTTCCCATATCCTGCGCTTAAACCTTTAATTGTTAAATGAATATCACCTGAAGATAATTTTTTTAAATCATCTGCTGTTGGAGCTTTTCCTAATACTTCATATTGATTTGACATTATTGAGCTCCTAAATATGCATCGATAACACGTTTATCATTTTTAATTTCATCTGGAGATCCATTAGCTAACATCTTACCGTGAGCTAAGCAGAAAATATCTTCTGCTAATTGCATAATCACTCGCATATTATGTTCAATCACTAATAGAGTAATTCCAAAATCTTGATTAACTTTAATTAATCTATCAATAATTCCGTTAATTAAAGTTGGGTTAATTCCTGCTGTTGGTTCATCTAATAATAGCATCTCTGGTTCATTCATTAATGCCATAGCAAGTTCTAATAATTTTTGTTGTCCAAATGACAAGTCTCCTGCTCTCAACTTTCTTTTTTGGTATAAGCCTACAAAGTTTAATAAATTTTCAGCTTTTTCACTTAAATCTTTTGGAATTTTTGAAAATATAGTCATTATATTTGAGTCACTATCTTTATGACTAATGAGCATGTTTTCTACACAATTTAGCTTGCCATAGATTCGAGTTTGCTGAAAAGTTCTTAATAAACCAAGTTTTGCAATAACAGGTACGGGCAATTCTGATACTTCTTTGTCATTAAATTTTATAGAGCCATTATCAATCGGGTATGTTCCAACAATAGAATTGAATAATGTGGTTTTTCCTGATCCATTTGGGCCAATCAAACCTACAATTTTACCTTTTTCAACATTCATTGAAATATCAACATTGGCCTTAACCCCACCAAATGATTTACTCACGTTGCTTACTTGTAAAATGCTCATTTAAGTTCTACCTGTGCTTTTCGATCTGCTTCATCAATCACTTCTCCAAATCTCTCTGGGTATTTTTCTCTTAACCAACCCATTATCCCCTCTGGGAAATAAATTACAATTACAACAATTAAAACTCCAAGAGCGACGTACTGCCAACCCAAAAAGAAAGTCCAGAAACCCTCTTTAAAAATATGAAATATAGTTGCACCTATAATTGGGCCCCACAAAGTTCCTTTGCCACCTAAAATTGCCATTAAGACCATGAATACTCCCATCTCTCTTCCATCAAATGCAACATCCGTTGAGTCAATGTACCCAACTAATCCTCCCATGATTCCTCCTGCTAATCCGCAAAAGAAAGCAGATATCATCCAACCAATAATCTTATATTTCATAGTTTGGATTCCCATTGCTTCAGCTTTGTCTTCATTGTCTCTAATAGCATTTAGAATCAATTTAAACCGAGTAGAGTAAATTGCTTTTACAGATGCAAAAGTCAGCACTAATACTAAAAAACTTAAAAAATAAAAAAATTCTCCACGTGCTTCTAGATCTCCAACTTCAGGAAAAGGAGGAGTTGTAAAACCTTGACCTGCTCCAATAATTTCTATTCCACCTGAAATCTCACCTGCAGCAACACCCAAACCTAAAGTGCAAATTGCAAAATAATGTCCTCTCAAGCCTAGAATTGCATATCCAATTAGCCCAGCAACAATTGTTGGAACTATTGCTGCAACTAAAAGTCCAACAGCCATACCTTGAAAAAATTGGTTAGGTGTATGTATAAAAGTTTTTTCACCCCCACTTTCTGTCCATTCTGCAAGTGGAAAAAACATCCCAACTTGAACCGAAGCACACAGATACATTCCTAAACCATAAAAAAGAATATTTCCAAATGTGTTATAGCCCATTTCACCACCTTGAATATTCCAAGTCAAAGCTAAGACAATTAGTATACAAAGAATAGATAGCTGTACTTTAAAAGCAGGTAAAATAAATGGTGCTAGAACACCAAAAATTAATATTGCTGAATATAAAATAATATTTTTATTCATTATTTTAAATACTCTCTTTTTTTAGACAATTTAAATCTTCGATAAACTAGAATTAAAACTAACAATAAGAATACTGAACCAATTCTAAATTCTGTTCCAAGAATATAGTCAGCAAATTCTTCAAATACTCCTAGACCCATGCCTGAAACTGCAACACCAGGTAAATTTCCTAATCCAGCAATAATAACAATCATAAAAGATCTTATTGTGTAAGGCAGTCCCATATAAGGATGAATTGTAAATGTAATAGCAACTAAAGCTCCTGCTACACCACAAAGTGCTGCATTTATCCCAAATGTAGCTGCATAGACTTTTTCAGTATCAACACCTAAAATCTTTGCTGCTCTTGCATTTTGTGCTGTTGCTCTAATTGCACGACCTAACTTTGATTTTTTCATATAAATAACAAGACCTATTGCAAAAATTATACTTATAACCGCCGAAAATATCTTTGAATTCGGCAATGTAACAGAATTATCAAACAACATTGTTGTTCCGAATCCAGAATTTGCAAGGACAACATCTGCGCCAAATGCAAAGTTCATTAATTGCATGAAAAGTATACTTATTCCAAAGGTAGCTAGTATCGAGATGAACAAATCTCTATCTACAACTTTATTAATGACTAATTTATAAAGACCTACACCTACAAAATACATTATAGCGGGTGCAACTATTACTCCTAAAGCTGGATGTATCCCTGATAAATACATAAAATAAGTAATATAACCTCCAAGAATCACCAAGTCTCCTTGAGCAATATTAATAATATTCATTACTCCCCATTGAAGAGCCATTCCATAAGCAATAAGTGCAAATAAAATTCCAAGTAATATTCCATCCAGTGAAGCTTGCACCATTAATATTGGTACCTGAAATATAAGTAGATCCATAAATTTTTTGAAACTTTTTAATTAATTTGAAACCTTTTACATAAAAATGCCCCCTATTACTAGGGAGCATTTAATATATTAGATTATCTTTGAGACCAAGAAGGAATTGGATGTATCAACTCAGCTGAAGCCCATTTAGTAGGAGCTACAACTTTGTTTTCACATTTATCACCATCACACATAACTTGGAATAATACCATTGGCTTATCAACATTCTGACCACCTTCAGCAAATTTTATGTTTCCATAAAAAGTTTGCATATTAGTATCAGCAAGAGCATCTCTTACTTTGACTTGATCAAAAGAGTTTGCTCTTTCAAAAGCATCTTTAAATACCAATAAAGCTGCTGAAGA
>Ga0315315_10005043_pt1 | contig 12183 bp, 12 predicted proteins | sample M140m3416metaG_FD_203699 | JGI IMG/M metagenome (GOLD analysis project Ga0315315, IMG submission 203699) | Ammonia-oxidizing marine archaeal communities from Monterey Bay, California, United States - M1 40m 3416 | ecosystem: Environmental > Aquatic > Marine > Intertidal zone | place: USA...
AAGTTAATGATGTTTCTCTAAATTTCGGTACAGTACTGGACGTGCCTGTTATTATGACCAATCCGTGCGGAACTCCCCCCCCCGAATTGTGCGTCGAAGAAGCAACCTATTCAACGACACTAACACAGGGCAGCAGTCCAGCTGGATATGATATCGCGTGGCAAAGATGTTGTAGGAACCCTTCCATCAGCAACCTCGCAAATGCAGGGGGCACTGACAACCCAGGAATGACAGCAACAATTCACATTCCTGGAAGTTCTGAAACAACAACAAACAACAGCTCTCCAGTTTTTCAAACATTTCCTCCCGTTGCGCTGTGTGCAAATTTTGAATTCTTTTTTGACAATGCAGCAATTGACCCTGATGGTGACGATCTCGTGTATTCTTTATGTGCACCTTTTGATGGCGGTGGACCGAATGGTGGTGTAGGTGGTTTTGGAAGCCCAGTCCCAAACCCTCCATCAAATCCTCCATATACGCCCATTCCATTCAGTGCACCATATTCACCCAACTACCCCATCGCTTCTGACCCAGCATTCTCTATCGATCCACTGACAGGATTCATTACTGGCACACCAAATATACCTGGACAATACGCGATGGGAATTTGTGTTGAAGAATTTCGTGATGGAATTAGTTTGGGGAAAGTCGTACGGGATTTTCAGTTTAATGTCACTTTATGCGACCCAAACATCGTCGCTTCAGTCACCCCTCAGCAACCTGAACAGCTATGTATTGGAGAGACGATTCAATTTGTGAATGAATCCATTAACGGAGAAGATTTCCTTTGGGACTTTGGAATCGATGGTACGGACATGGATGTAAGTACAGAATTAGAACCTCAGTTTACATATCCCGATGTAGGAACATACGAGGTTACATTGATTGCAAATCCAGATTGGCCTTGCGCAGATACATCTTCACAAATATTTGATGTTTTCATGCCGCTAGACCCTGTCATTGAGATCCTTGATTTTAATTGCATTACCGGCACTGAAACGTTCGACTTCAATGTCAATGGCACAATGAGCCCCGAGGCAACCTATTTCTGGGATTTTAATGGAGGCAGTCCCAATTCTGCAAACATCGGCTCACCAGAAGGAGTTGATTTCGGAAATTCGAACTCATGGGACATCTCATTGACTGTAAACAATCATGGTTGTACGGCAGAGGCAGAATTTGAATGGATTGCCCCACCTGAGCCGACTGCCTCGATCGAAGACCAAACTGGCTTTTGCCAAGGACTCACGTTCTCATTTGAAAACAACTCCCTAAATTCAGAGACTTATCTTTGGGATTTCGGATCCCCTTTTGGTGGAGACACATCGACAGACATTGAACCCGAATTCACTTACGCAGATTCAGGATCATATATAGTAACGCTGACAGCATACGCACCCTTCACCTGCCCTTCCACCGCAACAGCAAATGTGGATATTTACTATTTGTTACAACCGGATTTCGATGTACCAGATCCCAATTGCTTCTCAACACACAACTTCTCTTTGACGGGAACCGCATCCATAGATGTAAATACATCGTACAGCTGGGATTTTGGGGGAACGACAGTAAGCGCCCAAGTGTCAGAAACGAACGTCTCGAACCTTGTGTATGCAGAGCCTGGCATCTACGACGTCACTTTGACGGCAGAAGTCCCCGGACTTGATGGTTGCCAGCAGTCATTCTCATCTCAAGTAGAAGCAATCCCAGACCCTACAATAGACTTTTCCGCAGGACCTATTATGGGATGTCCTCCTCATCAGGTTTCTTATACAAATCTGAGCTCAACGTCAACAGCGACATCTTATCTGTGGCATTTTGGTGACGGGACAACGTCAAACGCTGTAAACCCAGTCCATCTGTATTTATATTCCGGAAACTTTCCCGTGCTACTGGAAATGACCACCGGAGGCTATTGTGCAAGAAATCTGGACCTGCTCGAGGTCGATTTGGTACAAACTTTCCCCATTCCATTTGCAGCATTCGATGTCGACCCCAATGTGGTCGATATACTCGACCCTGTCATTAACGTCGATTATCTAGGTGACCAAGATGTTGATTGTTTTTACAATTTTGGTGATGGAGGAAGCCTGCAAGGTTGTGACGGACAATATACCTACAGCGATGGTGGCATTTACGACATTACGCTAACTGTAATTAACGAGGCGGGATGCACGAATACAGCAATAGGCGAGGTAAGTATTAGCGGCTCTGTATTTTATGCACCTACAGCATTCACCCCTGATGGTGATGGTTTAAATGATGTTTGGCTCCCCGTCATACTCGGAGTCAACGCATATCGCGTTAAAATTGTAAACAGATGGGGTGAACTCGTTTGGCAAACCACTGACCCTTCAGTGCCTTGGCAAGGTGAAAAAGGAGATGATGGGAATCACTTTTGTCCAAATGGACTATACCTCTGGGAGGCAGTATGGGTAGACCAAATAGGATATCCAAGAACGAAAAGTGGATCTGTGTATCTAACAAGATAACTTTATACTTAACTTGTGGAATTCAAAAACCACATAGAATACTAAACTGAGAGAGTAAGATGTCAGAAAACAACAACGACAACAGAGATAGAGAAGAGTTATATTCAGTTAGAGTTAGAGCTGGAAAGCGTACTTATTTCTTTGATGTCAAAGAAACAAGAGGGAAAGATCTTTACATGACAATCACTGAGAGCAAGAGAAACTTCGACAACAGTGGAAATGTCAATTACTCAAAGCACAAGCTTTTCTTGTACAGAGAGGATTTTGAAAAGTTTGAAGACGGCTTTATTGACGCGACAGATAAAATCAAAGAATTAATGTCGACTGGAGATTTCCGCGATCCGATTGCAGAGAGAAAAGCAAACGATACAGAAACTCAAAAAGAGGAAGGCTCAGAAGCGTCACCCGCAGCTGAGGACTCCGTTTCTAGCGATCCTCAGGCGCAAGAAACAAACAACGAGACCGACAGTTCTGATGACGAAGTGAATTTCGAGGACCTGTAAAACATAATGGCACCTTTTAACGCCTGACTTTTTCCACATCTTCTTCACGTAATAGGTGCTTAATCCTTTATAGGCATAGGCTTTTGTGTGTACAACTTTATCTGGAACACACCCGATCAAATGATATCTTAGCGTAAGCCTGAATTAAGCTCAAAATATATTCTGATGGGAAAAATTATTGCAATCGCAAATCAAAAAGGAGGTGTTGGGAAAACAACAACTGCGATAAACTTAGGAGCATGCTTAGGTGTACTTGAGTACAAAACCTTACTCGTAGATTCAGACCCGCAAGCAAATGCAACAAGCGGCATAGGTCTAGATCCTCATACGGTTGAAAATGGAACCTACGAAGTCATTCTTGGCAAATCAAACATCGAAGAATGTATCCTATCTACCAGTTCACCAAACCTAGATATATTGCCTGCGAATCTGGATCTTATCGGTGCAGAGATCGAGCTTGTGGACAAGAAGCAGCGTGAAAGAAAACTTTACCATGAACTTGAGAAGATCAGAGACAACTATGATTTCATTGTCATAGACTGCTCTCCAAGTTTGGGACTTGTGACGCTTAATGCGCTCACTGCTGCTGACTCAGTAATGATCCCTGTGCAATGTGAATATTTTGCATTAGAGGGCTTAGGCAAGCTGCTTAACACAATTAAAATAGTCCAAACCCAACTCAACCCGCGACTCGAAGTAGAGGGAATTCTATTGACGATGTATGACACGCGCCTTAGACTGGCGAACCAAGTCGTTGAGGAAGTACGAATTCATTTTGAAGACCTTGTCTTAAACACTGTCATACACAGAAATACCAGACTTGGAGAGGCGCCAAGCTATGGCGAATCGATCATCATACACGACGCAAATTGTAAGGGGTCTGTGAATTATCTAAACCTTGCAAGGGAAATCCTTCAGCGTAATGAAATGACAAAACTTCGAGATGACGAAAAGTTTCTTAAAGACCTTGTGGGCTAGTCGCTATGTCAAAAAAGGTGAACATCGGAAGGGGTTTGGGAAAGGGACTGGGAGACATGCCAGACTTTAACAATGTCAACGCAAATCGAACATCAAAGATTTCCGATATCATTCGCGATATCGATAAAACTGAACTTGAAACGAAAGACCTAGAAAAAGAAGCGCTCAAGACCCAAATCTTATCTGGAAACGGCATCGCTTCCAAAGCGTTTGGCAAAAAAGAAGTAGACAAAAAACCACGTTTTATCGGTCAAATGGCTGGGAAAATCGCAATGATACCGATTGGTGACATTGTGAGAAATGCAAACCAACCACGAGAATCATTCGAAACCAGTTCTCTCAAGAAGTTGGAGAACAGCATACGAGAACTTGGCATTATTCAGCCAATCACGGTTCGGAAAATCAGTGCACTCAAATATCAAATAATCGCTGGTGAACGTCGTTTCAGAGCGGGTCAAGCTGCAGGACTTGAGGAAATACCCGCTTATATTCGCGAAGCTGATGACGTGCAACTGTTAGAGATGGCATTGGTAGAGAACGTCCAACGACAGAACCTCCACCCTATTGAAGTTGCAACATCTTATCAGCGACTCATTGAAGAGTGTCGCTTAACGCACGCGCAGATATCGTTACTCGTGGGAAAGGCCAGAGTCTCAATCACAAATTCATTACGTCTTTTGGATTTGCCAGAAGAAATCAAAATAGAACTTGCAAAACGGACACTTTCACAAGGGCATGCCAAGGCACTGCTTTCGATCACAAACGATCCAGAGAGACAGATTCTCATCATGAATCTTGCAATCACTCAGAAGTTCAGTGTGAGACAAACTGAGAATCTCTGCAAAAAAGATGGAGGGCGTAAAAAAATAAGTCAAGCTCCTGCTGACAAGCGTAGAAAAAGTCTCGACGAAGAGCAAGCTCAGAGCATCTTAAAGCTAAAGTTCGGGAATGGGACAAAACTTAAGCCCACACGAGATACTTCAGGCAGAATAGAATTACACTACAAGGACATGAATGAATTACAGGAATTGCTTGACAAGCTGACCCAATAATTCAACTTCGCAAGCACGACAAATGCATCCTATAGCAAAATATCTATGCGTGATGTGCATAGGTGCGCTTTCTTTTCTCGAAACATCAGTATATGCTCAGGAAACAGATGTGTTAACGCAAGAACAATTGCGCGTAAAAAAGACGACCAAATGGGCTGCAGTACTGCCAGGATCCGGTCAGGTTATCAATAAAAAGAGTTGGAAAGTTCCTATTGTACTTGGAGGCCTTGCGACGAGCGGATGGTTTATCCTAGAGAACACGAAGCAAATGAATCTTTTTCTTGAAAATTGGGGATATGAAACAGATGACGACACCACTACGAACAGCACCTTGACTGACAGCGATGGAGATCCATATACCCTTTCCGACCTCGAAAATGGCGCTTATGTATATAGAAGGAATAGAGATTTATCTTACCTCGCATTTTTGGGGGTCTATCTCCTACAAATTGTAGATGCCAATGTGGATTCACATATGAAGTTCTTTGACGCCAGTGAGGATTTAAGTTGGAAAGTGATCCCACCAAAATTATCTCCTAACAATCTCCACTCACCTTGGCAAGTGGGCTTAAGTCTTCAAATCAACAACAAATGAGAGTCGCTATCATTGGATATGGTAAATTGGGTGCGGCTGTGGCTGAGGTTGCCGAGGCCAAAGGATGGACAGTCGTTGCGCGCATAAATAGGGGCGATAAATGGACGGCCTCAGGTTTGGGGGCGGACATCGTGTTTGAAAGTTCAACTCCCCAGGATGCCGTAAACAATGTCTTAAAATGTATCGCCGCAAATTTACCCGTTGTGATAGGCACAACAGGATGGCATGACAGATTGGAGGAAATAAAGGACGCAGGTGGGACAGTCTTTCACGCGACCAATTTCAGTATTGGTGTACACCTTTTAAACGAGATGTCAGCATACATGACACGGACAATGAACAAGTTCCCCGAATATTCAGCCCACATCAAAGATTTCCATCACATACATAAGCTAGACGCTCCAAGCGGTACCGCATTGACACTTCGGGATGTCGTACGCGCAAATGGTGGAGACACGACCATTGATTCTGTGCGTGAAGGAGAAATTGTAGGTATTCACGAATTGTCATGGAATTCGGAGGTAGATGTACTTGCTTTGCGTCACGAAGCAACATCAAGACAAGGTTTTGCGTTGGGTGCTTTTCAAGCGCTTCTTTGGCTCAGTGAGAAACACGCCAAGGGAGCAAGAGGAATTTATAATATGAACGATTTGATTTCTAAAATACAATGAACTTAATCCCCTGGATTTTACTTGGAATAATATGTGCTGAGCAACTGATTTTCGTCCCTGCTTTAATCAAGAAATCCGGAGTTGGAACGCCATGGCATGGTTACATACCGGGCTTAAACAGCTTGGCCATTCTTAAAATTATTGAAAGACCATGGTATTGGATTATTTTTCTTCTCGTTCCCGGAATCAATCTTCTGATGTTGACAATTATGCATGTCGAACTTTCGATTGTATTTGGCTTGAGAACCACACAAGACCAGTGGTTTATGGGGCTGCTTCCTTGGGTTGCTATTCCTAAATTGGCACTGGGAGAAAACACATACATTGGCCCCAGAAGTTGGAGTAAGACTCGAAAATCTACGTTTAGAGAGTGGGGTGAGGCGTTGCTCTGGGCGACAATTGTAGCGAGTGCATTTCGAATATTTACGTTCGAACCCTTTACGATTCCTACAGGATCAATGGAAGGCAGCATGCTCGTAGGTGATTATTTATTCGTAAACAAGATGAGTTATGGGGCCAAAGTCCCACAAACGCCATTCACCCTCCCCTTTGTTCACAACACCCTCCCAGGATCGATGACACCTAGTTACACATCTTGGCTATCTCTTCCTTATTTGAGATTGCCCGGGGTTAGAAGTGTAGAACGCTATGATGCTGTTGTCTTCAGCTTTCCTCCAGGAGACACCATTTTTGTAGACAAAGAATTGGCCGGACATGATTATTATGGCATTCTTAGAAGAGAAGGAATCCGTGCTGCTGGAGGAGACATTGAAAAGTTCGCACTCAACCCCGAACAGTATATGCGTATTGTCCGTGAAAAGGCATTTATAAAACCAGGCCTGTCAGCACGACCCATAGATAAAAAGGAGAACTATGTGAAGCGCTGCATAGGCCTTCCAGGAGACTCTCTCTCTGTCATAGATCGACAAGTCGTTATTAATGGCAAGGCCATCGAAAACCCAGAGCATCTACAATATGAATACCAAGTGCAATTTTCCAGCCCGATGAAGGCGAAAAGAGCGATGAAAATGCTTGGATTAACCAACGTCGACATAGGCGCATCCCAAGCCACTTCAGATGGGATTTCAACCTTGATTTCATTAACAAATAGCGAAGTTGAAACTTTGGAAAACAGCGGTGGTGCAATAAGCATCGATTTAATGAGTACTGTAAATCGCAAGGGCCGGATGGACATTTTTCCAAATACATACAAGGAAGAATTTAATGAATGGACCCCAGACGATTTAGGACCTATCTATATCCCTAAAGCGGGACGAACCATTGAACTGAACGAAAGAAATTTAGACATGTATCGCAGAGCTATCTCAGCTTACGAAAACCATGATTTGGTCGAGAAGCCTGACGGGACAGTGGAAATCGATGGCAAAACAGTAACAACATACACCTTTGAACAGGACTATTACTGGATGATGGGTGACAACAGGCATCGATCCGCTGACTCACGTATGTGGGGATTCGTCCCTGAGGATCACGTTATAGGAAGGGCTTCGTTCACATGGTTTAGCAAACAGAATGTTCCCCAACATGGAGAATCAAAAATTCGCTGGAACCGCATGTTTAAAACCGTCAAGTAAGAAAGCCGTTGATTGTTCTTCCAGCTTGTCCCTTTCCCAGTTTGGCATGGTGCCAAATCGCATACAATACTGATGCTCCAAGTCAAGATATTGTTGTAGATATTCATGAACATTTTGTGAAACAAACCATGCGTAACCGCATGCTACTTTCAAATGCCCAAGGCGAGATGATGGTTACGCTTCCTGTTCATCGTCGAACGGCATCCTCAAGAGCGCTTTCTGACATACGTTTTACTGAGGACATCAGTCCTACAATTTTAATGCGCCATCTCAGAACTGGATACGGGGCTGCCCCCTACTTTGAACATTTCGAGCATTCTTTAATTCAATTTTTTGAGACATATGCCAAACCAGGCCTCCCCCTTCTTGACTTCAACTTGGGGAGCTTAAGATGGCTGGAAGATGAATTTGAATTAAAAAGTGTCGCGTCAAGTTCGAATTTTATGCGACATTCTGATCTGGAACACCCCTCAAATGACTTTCGTACAAAAGAAAGCTTCACTAGAGAAAACTGGACATTCGACAGATACCCACAGGTCTTTGAGGATCGAAATGATTTTATAGGAGGATGCTCCGTTTTAGACGGCATCTTTCACGGTGGCCCAGAAGTAAAAAATTGGTGGATGAAAAAGGTCACAAGACTATCTTCGCGCCATGAATGACACTGAGTTAATTAGAACATCCTTATTTCAGAATCACCTCGACCTTGGTGCGAAGATGGTGGCTTACGCCTGCTATGAAATGCCCATCTCATATGCTGGACTTAAAATCGAACACCAAGCTGTACGTGAAGACGTTGGGATGTTTGACGTGAGCCACATGGGAGAGTTTACGGTGAAAGGACCAGATGCGACCGCACTTCTTCAATCAATCACATCAAATGATGTCACAATACTGGATGATGGAAAAATACAATACAGTTGTATTCCCAACGGAACAGGTGGCATTGTGGATGATCTACTTGTATATAGAGAATGTGAAAATGACTACCTCTTGGTTGTCAACGCCAGCAATAGATTGAAGGACTGGGCGTTTATCAACGAGAAGGCTCAAGGACTAAACGTCACGATAGAAGACACCACGGAGGACTGGACGCTTATTGCACTTCAAGGGCCAAAGTCGACCGAAAAACTAAGGCCACTCATGGATGTTAATCCTGGTGACTTAAAATACTACACCTTTATGAGGGCTGACATTTTGGGCACAGAGTGCATTGTCTCGGCAACTGGGTATACAGGCGCCGGAGGATATGAACTCTATATCCCCAACAGCAAAGCATCGGAAATATGGAACGCTTTATTGAATGACCACGTTACGCCATGTGGATTAGGCGCAAGAGATACGTTAAGAATGGAAATGGGCTTTTGTTTATACGGCAACGATATCGATGAAACCACAAATCCAATAGAAGCAGGGTTGGGTTGGATCACAAAATTCACAAAGGAATTTACCGACAGAAAACGTTTGGAGGACATTAAAACTGAAGGACCAGCAAGAAAAATGATCGGGCTGAAGGTTTTAGGGAGAGGAATACCTCGACAGGGATATGAAGTGGTCAATGAATCAGGTCACATTGTAGGCGTCATTACAAGTGGAACGATGAGTCCGAGTTTAGGGTACGGGATAGGAATGGCATACATTGACAAGACCTTCGCAAAGCCCCATCAAAAACTCTCAGTAAGAATCCGCAACAAAGATATCGAAGCAGAAGTTGTGAGATTCCCATTCCTACAAAAAGACAAATAAATGCAATCTGAACTCCCAAGAATAGAAGCTTGCTTTTCCCCACGTGAATTTGAACAATATGAAGAAGGGTTTGAATTGATTGTCGTCATAGACGTATTGAGGGCTACATCTGCCATCTGTGCTGCGATAGAAAATGGCGTAAAAGGAATCATTCCAGTAGACAGTGTTGACGAAGCAAGGGCGTATCTTAAGAAAGGGTATCTCGCAGCTGCAGAGAGGGAGGGGCAAATTGTGGAGGGATTCCCCATGGGAAATTCACCCATTTCATTTTTAAACCCAGAACTTAAAGGGGAAACAATTGTTCTCACAACCACCAATGGAACAAACGCGATTAAGATTGCTGAGAACAAAGAAACTGTCATTATCGGGTCGCTGAACAATCTTGGGGCGCTTACAAAATGGCTTATTCGCCAGGAAAGAAACACGTTGGTATTGGCATCTGGATGGAAAGACAAGTTTAACCTTGAAGACACCATTTGTGCAGGAGCAATCATTGACGGCGTTTTGGAAAGCGGAAAGTTCGCATCTAAAGAAGACAGCTCTGTTGCCGCAAAGTTTATCTATCGATCAGCAAAAGAAAACATCTTTTCATACTTAAAAGCGAGTTCTCACAGAAGGCGTCTTCGCAAGCTCAATTTAAATGCAGACGTGAATTACTGCCTCACACCAAACAACTTAACGGCCATACCCATCTTAAAAAATGGCATTTTAGTTCCTTTAAAGGACGTTGAAAACAAAGTGGAAACATAGGGATAAGGTTTTAACTGCAGCTGCTGTAGTGACATGTTTAAGCTGGGGGTTCACGCCACACCGTGAATTACATGCTGTAGCGATCACCGCACTCCCCTCACCTGTTTTTGGTTTTTACAAAGCACATCAGCACGAATTAATGGTGAGGGCTGTAGATGCAGACAAACGCAAACACGGCGTCAAGGAAGAAGCTGCAAGACACTACATTGACATTGACCACTATTCTGACGGAATATCACCATGTGGATGGCACGAAGGATGTGAACGCTACAGCGAAGACACATTGAGGTCAAGAGAAATTCTACCCTGGAGTATTGAAAGGGTATACAATCAGCTTGTCGTTGAGATGTCAAATTGTGGCGCAAGGGATAGTTCTGCAGCCAGTCTTTCTCGCGTCCTTAGACTCTCTGCCGACTTGGGCCATTACATCGGAGATGCACATGTTCCGCTACATACGACCTCAAATTATAACGGTCAATTGACAGGCCAAATAGGCATACATGCGCTTTGGGAAACACACGTCTATGAAACATCGAGACCGAACTGGAACGGACATAAAATAGAGGCTTTATATATCTCAGATCTCAGAAATTGGATTTGGTCTAGAATCATGTCAAGCAATGCAAACGTCGAAGAGGTACTCCGCATGGAAAGGGCCGTTAGAGAAAGAGTTGGTGCGCCTGACGTATGGGGATATCGAACAAGAGGCCGAACACTAAGCCTCATACCCACTCCAGGATTCTGTGAAGAATACAATGACTCATTAGATGGAATGGTCGAGGAGAGATTCTATATGGCTGCAGAGGGTATCGCGTCGGCGTGGTATTCCGCGTGGGTAGATGCGGGAGCACCAGATTTGGAAAACGATTTAATTAAACCTAAAAAAAGAAACCTTATGAGTGAATTAGGCCATTTTCTGCGAGCGCGTTTTCCAATCCAGAAGGAGCGCGTTGGGGAAGACCTGTATTTGCATTGACAAAAGCAAGCACAACATTTGCCTCAACTAACAAATTCTGTTCGTGATACACATGAAAACAAAATTCTAATTTGGCAGTAGGAGGCCTTACAATATGCGTTTCAATTCTTAAAACCTGGTCATATCGGGCTGGGACCTTATACTTAACGCTGAGATCGATTACGGGAAGTAAAATGCCATTTGACTCCATTTCAGAATACACCCAACCTATTTCTCTTAATGTATCCACTCTTGCTGCCTCAAGCATCGGAACATAAGCACCATGATACACCATATCCATTCTGTCAGTATCAGAATATCTGACTCTGTGATTGATACAAAAACGTCGCTTATCGCCTGTTTTTTTCCAAAAAGAAGAAAAGTTATGATCCATAAAACAAAAATAATGGCCTTTTCAACACAAAAATGATGCATAAAAAAAAAAAAACAAACAACTTAAAATGGACAAAAACGGGATTGTTTATATAACACGTCAAATCGTCAATTCAGTGATAATTATTTCCTATCAAATGTTAAATTACTGTTTTTCAAATACTGAACAACAACTTCATAAACCTTTAGGATATTATAAATTATATGAATCATATAATCTATATAAAATCATTGAACATAAACTGATTTTCGTTTTCAAACTTTTTATAAAAACAATAGATGATGCATTTTTTTTTACAATTGTTTTGTCAAACATTGCACTCTCAAATCACACGAAGTAAAAAAGGAATTTATGGAACAAGACCACAACAAAGTTTGGGCAGACTGCCTTACTGTTATCAGTGACAATATCAGTACTCAAGCTTTCAAAACGTGGTTCGCTCCGATAAAACC
>Ga0315315_10005044_pt1 | contig 12182 bp, 10 predicted proteins | sample M140m3416metaG_FD_203699 | JGI IMG/M metagenome (GOLD analysis project Ga0315315, IMG submission 203699) | Ammonia-oxidizing marine archaeal communities from Monterey Bay, California, United States - M1 40m 3416 | ecosystem: Environmental > Aquatic > Marine > Intertidal zone | place: USA...
ATATTTTCTTTCTAATCTGATGTATCTTAATTTAGGTTCATCATATGATAACTCTACTAAATCTTTTGTCTGTGGTATGTTACGAGGACAATGTATTTCTACATTTATTAAAGACCTCATATATGCGATATCCTCGTTTGTTTCATGTGCTGGGCCTGCAGGAGCATAACCTAAAGCAACACCATTAGATAATATTGTAATGGGATTATTAGGCATTGAACAGGAATATCTTATCTGTTCAAAACATCTAGCAGCCCAAGCAGCCATCATGTAAACATATACTTTTTTACCATTAGCAGATAATCCAGCTGCTAAGTTTATACTATGTTGTTCTGATATACCAGTCCATATAAATTGTTCTGGCAATTCTTCTCTCCATTGGTCTAAAGCAGATGCTCCCATATCAACACTAATTAATATTACATCCTTATCTTCTTTAGCTATTTTAAATAATTCATCTATAAATGTATCTCTCTGTGTCATGATAAATTCTCCAATCCGATTTTAATATCTTCTTCACTTGAGGGAACGATAGTGTGATATTGCCACTTTCCTTCCATGTAACTTACACCCTTACCTTTAGTTGTTTTAGCAATTATTACTTGTGGATTCTGTGATGAAAATGTGTCTCTCAAATCATCATAATCATGACCATCTATCTCAACTACATCTCCTACAAATGATTTCATTTTGTCTGCTAAAGGTTCTAATTTTAACATCTTCTCAGTTTCACCAATAGTACCAAGTCCATTTCTATCAATTATTATTCTAAGGTTACTTAGATTATGGTGTGATATATACATAAGACTCTCCCAAACAGAACCTTCGTATAATTCAGCATCACCCATCACTAAATAAATATTCTTATCTCTATCAGCCTGCGCTAAACCTGATGCGTATCCTATACCATTACCCAAAGAACCACCAACAAAATGACAACCTGGTATTGTCCAATCTGAGTGTAGTCTTAGTATACCTTCAGGCCTACAATATTTTTCTAACTCATCCTTTGGAAAGTAACCTAAGTCTGCTAGTATTGGATATATTGATGGTGAACCATGAGCCTTACCAAATATTACAATATCTTCTTTATGATTGAAAATTGTTTTGTCATCGTAAAACAAAGAAACCAATACATCTACTGGCGATAAAGAACTATGTAAATGTCCTATACCATCTCTAGTCTTAAATTCAAAGACAGTCTTCCTAACCGACTTTGCTATCTTCTCTAATTGTTTATTATTCATATTAATCTCCTAATATTTTTCTTTTTAATTTTACTTTGGTATTTTCAATTATATTATTGACTGCTATATCACCATAAGTTTCTTTGACCTTAGTTAAAAACTTCTTATCGGTATGATAGATAAGATAAGCCTCATCTCTAAACTTTAATATTTCTTCTGGCGTCAAACTATCTGTAGGTAATGGTTTTGTAGTGTAAGCATGAAAAGAATACCCAGCATAATCTTCTGGTAAATCATAACCTATCTCAACTGCGTCTTTATACAACTGACTTCCTGGCAATGGCATAGCGGCATAAGCATTCCAAGCTATCGTGTTTAACTCTAAACTCAAGTCTAAAGTTTTTTGCATTGTCTCATGAGTATCACCTGGTAATCCAAACATATAATTTGCTATAATACCTATATCAGCATCATGTATTTGATTTACTACATCTACAATATTAACATCTTCAAATTTACCTTTAGAAACTTCTAACCTAACATTCTTATCAGCGCTTTCAATTCCTAAACACAACCATTTAATACCAGCTTTTCTCAATAATTTTAATACGCCAGGTCTTCTAATCGTATCAACTCTTGAATAAGCCCACATTCTTAGTTTGTCTGCATAAGGTCTTTCTGATAACATTTCTGATAAAGGTACATAATATTTTGGATTCAATAAAAACATTTCATCAGCTATTCTTATAGTCTCCACACCCATCTCATTAAGTTTGTCAAATTCTTTTATTATAAATTCAGGCGACCAAAACCTCATTTTATTATAGTTACCAGCAACACCTATCTCGTCAAGGTCATCTCTATTCAGTATATTAATCATACAAAATTCACATTGAAACACACAACCTAATGAAGTGTAAAGAGCAGCATATGGAGTTCTTTTTTCATGGTCATATTCCCCATGCCACATTGGTGAACGATATAAATCAAATGGTTTCTCTTTGTATGGTAGTAAATCCCAAGCATAACCTGGTAAATCCAAATCCATTCTTTCATTAGGAACTATTTTTGATGGTTTGGTAAGGTAAGGTTTACCATCTTTAATAAAACCAATACCATCTATAAATTCTAGTAAAAACTTATCATTTAAATCATCTATCTTTAACAAATCCCATAAAGAGTAAACCCCTTCGTTTGTAAAAATAATATCTATACTTGGTTCCTCTTCTAAAACTTTGTAAGGAAGTGCTTGAACATGTGAACCAACGAATGAAATAGGTGTATCTACACCTTTCTCTTTTATCAAGTTAGCCAACTTAACAGCACCACTCATCTGAGTTGTACCCGAGTTGACATTTTCTCCATATACACACACAGTAATTAGTCTTGGATTGAGACTTTTTATACGTTCTACTGCTTCTTCTCTCGATATTTGTTCTGCTAAAATATCTAATATTCCGACTTTGTAATTTTTTGAACGACAAGATTGTGCTAACAATAAAGCCCAATACGGAGTTCCTATACCCGCGTAATCGGTAGATAACCCTTGATATACATCTTTAGAACTGCCTGGATTTATAAACAGTACATCAACAACATTTCTCATAAAAAAATCCTCCATTACTGGAGGACACTTAACTAAAAGTGCCCCCGATTTATAGTCTCGAAGTGGTCGGTTGGGTCTTTGGAAATTGACATAAGTCTCACCTGTTAGCACCACATAGACTTTGTATATTAATATATATCAACTTCTTTTAGAAAATACAAATATTTTTTTAAAATCGATTACCTCTTGGGTATTTATTTAATTTACGAATACTATCTATACCCAAAAAGTTTTCTCCTTGATATTCACAGTTGTCATATACTGCTCTTATTATATCGGTATTACCATTACCTTTTTCAGACTCTTCAAAATCAGCCAACATAGCAACAACAATATCGTTATCTGTAGGCCATTGGTATAAATCATAGTGACCAGACCTACAACCATAATCCTTCCAATGGCTATGAAAGTTATTGACAATATCCATATTTTCAGATGAAGAAAAATACCAGTAATCTAAAACTGTAGGTCGATTCATATTTGGTGGATTACTCTTAGGTATGTACAGATTATTGAGGTCTTTGACTTTAGAAAAAATCAAATCTTCAAAAAAACCAACATCAAATCTAGACCACATAACTACATCATAAATAAAGTCATTTTCTTTTTCATATTCTGATTTCAAATCATTAACTTGTTTTGCACCAAACCATCTGCTCTCTATAGAATGCTGTCTGATATCATCCTTATTAAAGATAATCTGTTTTTCAAATTTATATTTTTTTGGATTATAAGTTTTCACTATTTGATTTTCATATTTGGTGTCCCAGCTATGAATGAACACATCTACATTATCATTAACATCTATAATATGTTTTTTATAATGATAATGTCCTATTCTAAAATCAACATCTTGTTCCCAACTATATCTTTTTTTATTGGTATACAATTTACCTACTATACCACTTAAACAAAGGGCTATTCTCATACATACCTCACTATAAAATCACTACAAACACCAGCACAATCAGAAATGTCTATGTTCTGTAATTCTGGCAAAACACATATAGACTGTTCTGTCAATGGAATGGTTGGATTAGTCCAAATATAACCTTTTGATGTCAAAGTAACATTATCATTTTGATGGAAAAAACAATGAGCTCCTAAATCTAACAACCTTTTTAGAGCATCTATATTTTTAGCATGACACCAAACTTCTTTTTTCAAAAAGAAATCAGGATTGACTCTGTACTGAGGTCTATTATGTCCTGTCCACCAAGTATCAGTATACCAAACATCTATTTCTACATCAAATCCTCTGTCTATAGCTTCTTGACAATATTTATCACTATTTTCAAACTCTGAATTAACACCATCAATATTACCTCTATGAGCTATTAAAATCATTTTCCCAAATCCTTTATAAATCTTTCAAGCTCATTGGAGTTTCTTACAATATTAACAGCATCACATGTAGGATAAGGATTAGAGGTTCCATAATCATTTATTATAGTTCTATTTGCATGAAACAAATCAAATATGATATTATGATACTTAATACCTTCTGTTTTTAATTGATTTAATGTAGTTACTCTTGCATCGGATGTTCTAGCAGTCGTTAATATAATACAAACTTTTCCTGTATCGTATAGTCTGTTTAGAAACTCTATATTCTCTTTAATACCTTCGGTTTCTCCCCAATAGGGCGGCGTGTATTTACCTGAGCTTTTTACTAATGTCCCATCTATATCTACAAATAAAGTTTTATATTGCCTAACGTAATCAAACCAATCTTCTTTTGTTCCCCAATCTATGTAATCAGAAACTTTGATTGGTTTAAATTTAAACCCATCTTCAATCATTTGTTTTATAATATCAGATAAGAATAGCTTATTTCTATTAGACATTTGCTCAAAGTATTCACAGTAGTCTTTACTATCCTCAAAAGAATAGCTACCACATCCAAATGTAGAGGATATGACTCTTTTCTCAACTAAATCAGAAATGTACCCATCCTCTCCAATAGTCATGTAACTTTTGTTTGATGGATTAATAGAAGTGGTATCGTTTAAATCATAATAACACATAAAGTTACCATCTTCAATTCCATAACTAAATCTATTATCAACTTCTTTTATTATTATCTGACCTTCAATGGAAGCTTTTTTAATGACTTCATACACAGTGTGTGGTTGGTTATCGGTTCTATCTGATAATATAACCACCTCAGCTTTATCCTTTATACCAAGCTCATCCATACACATATCTATAGCATGACGACAATTGTACTTTTCTACATGTTCATTTAGAAAACCGAAGTAAACTTTATCCACATTATCAAAATCAAAGTTTTTAAGTGCTTCTACAATCATCCAATTTCCTTTTGGATGTGTTAACATCCACTTCGGTTTCAATCCCTCAAATCTAGTGGATAAACCAGCAGCAGTTACTATTAGATTCTTCATTATATTTCCCTTTTCTTACATACTAATATACCAAAATCTCTAAAGTACAAGTAGTCGATGTTAGTTCTCATAAAACAATTCAAAGCGTGTTCTGGATTTTCAACTATCGGCTCTCTATCGTTAAAACTCGTGTTTAATAATATGGGAACTCCTGTTTCTTCATAAAACTTTTCGATAAAATTATAATACCATTCATTATCATTTTTAGTAACAGTTTGTAGTCTAGCCGTTCCATTCAAATGAACGACTGCTGGAACTCTATCTTTTACCTCTTCTTTCCAATCCAATACCGTAGTCATATACGGACTGTCCACATCTCTGTAAAACCAATCACTAACTTTATCTCTGAGTATAGATGGAGCAAATGGTCTGAACCATTGTCTATGTTTTACCTTTTCGTTTATTATATCCTTCATCTTAGGGCCTCTCGGGTCACATAAGATACTTCTATTACCCAGCGCTCTACGACCTGACTCCGAACCACTACCAAATACTGATATTATATTTTGTTCCGTCAATAGTTTTACAACCTTATCATCATCAGTAGATTCAATAGTTAGTTTTTCTTTGTTTTTATCTAAAACTTCTTCAACATCTTTTAAATCATAGTCACATCCTAAATATGGTGTACAACTATCGTTCCATTCTACTCTTGGATTTCTTAGTATCTGATGATAGACATACTGAGCAGCTCCTATTGCTAAACCACCATCGTAAGGTACGGGACAAATATATATCTGTTCTACGTTTGGAAACCAATCATACATCTTGCCAATCATTACGGAGTTCAATACCACTCCACCTGACATACAAATGTTTTTTGGATTATACTTCTCTATGTATGGAGCCATTACTTCTTTACAAATCATTTCAGTCGCTTTTTGTATACCAGCAGCTACATCAAAAGCATCTTGTTCACTCTTATCAGCTACTACTTTGTACTTTCTACAATTGTCCATAACTTTTACAGACCTTCCACCACCACCAAGAGCAAAACCATCATAAAAGTCTTTCCAATATTTTTCAGAGTCGCCTGTGGAAGCCATAGCCATAACAGTTCCTGCAGCTAATCCATGTGGATGTCCGGCTGAAAGTCCAAAAATTTCTTTAGTATAGATTCTCCAAGGTGAACCAATTGTTAATTTCTGCATTGGTATACGTTCTATAGGTTCAATATCTAAACCACTACCTTTCCAAAAAGTAAATGATGTAGAAAAGTAATTACCTTCCCCTAATTCAAGAACATCTTTTTTATCATCTTCCCAATCCAATTTATCTGTTCCACTACCATCAATCGTTATGATTAAAGACTCATCATAGTTACTTGAAAAGAAAGCATTAGCAGCATGAGATTGGTGATGTCCTATAGCGTATAGTTCACCATTATTTTTTTTGATAATCTCTCTCATTTTATTATCGTACTCAGAATGATTTACAGGTTCTCCACGATGTCTAGTATTTAAATTACCATATGTGAAATACTTTATATCATCAAAGTAATCAGATGGTAATCTTTCAAAAGACATTTTAAGTCCATCACCAAGCGGTTCTTTCTCTCTTATAAATCTTTCTAACTCTTCGTGAATTATTGGTACACCATTTTCTAAAACACAATAAGAAACATCATGTCCTGATTGAAACCCTATTATTTTCATATACTAACCTTTTACTTTATTATAAGTATAATAACTTATTACTAAATACAATTTTTTCTCCAATTAGATACCCAAGCATCTTCTGTGTAATGCATATCAAACCGTTTCTTCATAGTATCAACACATAATTTGTAAAACTTTTCAGTCTTTAACTTTTCAGCCATTCTTTTTGCCTCATCTAAATCCCCAACTTCTACAGTAGTCAAGGGATGTAATATTTCTTGTGTATCTAACCCTTTATATCCAATACAAGGTATCCCATGAAATGCACAATTCATAGCAAATGTACCAGCTGCATGTGTTCTCATTAGATGAACTCCTATATTAAAATCACTCAACTTATCAATCCAATCTCTCCAACTCATATAAGGTAGATAGTTTATATCTTCAATCATACTTTCTTGTTCTTGTTTTCTACCCATCGATGGCGCTGATATTGGATATCCCATTTCTCTAGCAACCATATAAGAATCAAATCCACCATACCAACTTACAAAATTACCACCGATTATTACCTTTGGATTATCGTAAGACTTTGGGCTTGGTAAATCACCGTAACTATCAATTAGTTTTTCTCTTCTAGTAGTCAACCCATCAGTAATCATAAGACTTCTCATAACTCTTACATCCTTACAGCCCAAACCTAAGTAATAACTGACATCAGATTCATTGTGACAATAAACCCAATCAGCACTAACTACGGTATTGTAGTAATGAAATTGTTGTTCTACCGAATAGTCTTGAAAAAACCAATGTGGGCCTTCTTGCATTACGGATACTTTATCACAACAACTTCTAAATAAATCTAAATCTATGTTTGGATTATTCTTTGGTATTATAACGATACCCAAATCAAACTTCTCATTTGGTATATTATTTATGTTGTAGTGTGGAGCATCTAATGCCATCATCCAACCATACTCAGTTCTAGCATTTGGAAAGTCTCTTGGTATCTTACCATTTACCTGACTCTCTGAAAAAAATACTACTTTCATTAAAAACCTATCTTCTTTCCTCTACTGAATGAAAAATTATTCTTCATAAAATAATTATCAATTACAGATTTATATTGACTATTTTTTAATTCTGGTTTTAACCATAAAAACTCTTGAACTACCTTTTTATCTAAAAAAGGATATCTGGTTTCTATACCATAGATACCCGATGTATACTCTTCTTTAGCTATGTAAGATTCCTGACTACTATAATAAAAACTATTCCAAGGAAATATAGATGATAAATCTTCAGGAAATTTACCACCAAAGTTACTATGTTGCGTAAACCTCATACCATTAAAACCATAATCAGCGAATATCTCATCTGCACCTTGACCAGATAAATAAATCTTTCTACCCTCTCCGATAGCCTCATTACATATTAAAGATATCCAAGCAGCTCCTCTATCATCACACAAGCTCCAATTTTCAGTATAATCACTAGCAGAGGTATTTATTGTCCATTTAAAATCTTCAGAATGTTCTCTTATAAATTTCCTATGAAACTCTCTAACATCTACCGATTTGTACAAATTTTGAACTTCAGCATTTTCTGACTTATTTATCATATCATGTCTGTAATTTAAAACATTCATATCCTCTATATTTTTCCAAGTCCCTCTTCCAACCACACTATAAGCTTTGAAAGAAACATTTTGTTTAAGTAATTCACAAGCTATGGCTCCGCTGTCATAACCAGAGCTTAGTCCCATAAATATTTTCTTATCTGTATTTGAGGTTCTTTTTCTAATCGAATCTTCAAAAGAAGTAATCCAATCGTCAAAGTTTTCCTTGTGTTGATTCAAATCAAAATCTACTATTGTAAACTCATCAATCTTTTCGTAAGTAGATGCTCTGAAAACAAAACAAGTGTTAGGCTTCATCTTTTTAACATTGGTGTGTCCTATATCGTCTAACGATGTTCTATATGTAGCGCATCCAAATTCATCTTTATTGTTGGAGTAAAATAATGGTTTAGTTTTAAATGGGTCTGTAGCTATTACAGCCAAATCTTTATTTAAATCCATTAAAAATAGAGAAAACTCACCATCTAATTTTTTGACAAAATCAACACCATATTGTTTGTACAAATCTATTATACAATAACCATCACTAGAATAGTCACCAAAATCTCTGAAGTTATATATTTCTCCATTAAACAGAAAAACTATACCATCTTCGATAAATGGTTGTGGTGTAAAGTCTCCTGTTATACTTAGCAAATTGTGGATGAATGTAAATCCATTTGATTCATCTTCAATTATTTTAGTCTCATCAGGTCCTCTGAATTTCATAAAGTAATTTGTCTTTTCAAACTCTTTTATTTTTTTATTAGTGAACAATATACTACACATTGTACAACTCTTTGTAAGTTCTTTGCATCCAATAACTAGCATCTCTTCTCTTTGGATTAGCTGGCATAGCATTGTAATGATAAACCCAACCAGCTTCTAAAAAATAAAGTTCATCTCCCATCCAATGTTGTAATTCATCATCTAGCAAAACTATATTCTTTCTCCATAAATCTTGTAAGTTGTAGCACGGTGGTAACACTCTCACATCTACATTATGTTTATCCAACATAAAATTTAATATAGTTTGGTCTGTGCCGGCTTGAATTTCAGATATAGCTATTTTTATATCTATATGGTTTTCTTCATAGTATTTCTTCATCTCATCAAAAAATGGTCTGTGATTTTTGTTTACAATCTGAAATCCACCATTGATGTATCTATGTGGTTTAATTCTGTGTCCGTTGAAAAGTCTGTCACCAAAACTCCGAATACTTCTAATAACCCACTCATAACAACCATCGTTCATCACACCACAATATTTACCATCTGTTTCATTAAAGAAATTAGGACAATCAGGATGTACGATCGTGTCAGCATCAACCATCAGTATCTGATTGTACTCTATTTTATTTTCTTCTAAAAAATCAAAGAGGTAATACCTCTGCCAAGTTATCTTCATATATTCTATTGGATACAGTAAGTCTTCCCACACCAGCAGCTCACAATCATATTTATCACAGAAATGCTTCCAACTTTTTACAGAGTATTCGTAAGACCTATTCCTTCTGTTACCTAAATCAATACTTGGAATAAAAACTATATTTTTCATATATAATCCACTCCCCATTGCTCTTCTGTCATTTTGTTAAATGGATAACCCTTATGGCTCTCCATCTGAAAAAACTTTCTTATACCTTCCCAATCTAATTTATCTCTATCAGTATGTTTATTTTTTCTACTAAAATAAAATCTTGGTTCTAAAAAATTGTATCCATTTACATTGAAACTATAGTTCTGAATCAAATCATCATCTCCTTGTGCATCAAATATTCTGAACTTTCCTTTATTTAATTCAAATATTTCTACACCATTATCTCTAATAAAACCATTATTACCACCGAATAATTGTTTTCTAGCTTCAGATGATATTACAATATCTACATCGTCATTTTTTCTTATTCCCATCAAAGCTAATATTCCAGATTGACAAATGGTGAACTCTTCAGATGGTATTGATACATTAGATATACCACCGATTCTATTAATTAGTGGTAATACTCTATGTATATTATCACTTTCTCTTGGTTCATTATAGATTTGTTTCTCTCTCATATAAAATGGCATGTACTTTTTACCAGCTATTAGTCTTCCAATCATAGCACAAGCTCTATGATAACTATGTTTTATGTAACCATTCTCAAACTCTACAGGATTCTCCCTTAAAAAAACTTCTAATTCCTCATCATTCATCAACTCCAATGATTTATAGTAATCTTCTGTCATTTCACCCCAACCTAGCTCATGATGACTGGCTACATTCTTTCTAAATTCAGCAGTCATCGCATTAAAGTATTGCCAGTTTTCTGAATTAAGTTCTTGTTTGACATTATCTAAATTTTTTGAATTAGAGTAGAAGTTGAAAACATCTTTAACTTTAGAGAGTCTTAAATTTTGTGTTATAACTTCTTTACCACCGCTACCACCTGCAAATTCCATATTCATAAAATATTCTAAACTTATAGGTTGATACATCTCTTTAATTTCTTTTCTTTTCATCTGTCTCCATTTTTTCATTAACTTAAACCATTTGTTATTATCAATGTCCTCGTTGATAAAGTTAAAATCTAAATTATTTTTCCAAGCTACATAAGGAAAACTCAGTTGGTCGCGTTTACTACCATAGCTAACTTCCTGCCACCAATCTTTCATTACTTTAATTACCTTTGGATTTTTATGTTTTCTGATAATTATTGTGTTTCTGGCTTGTCCATTGTTTCTTGGGTATCCTTCTTTTTTATATCTTTCGATTTGATTATTTATAACATCTAAGTTATCTTTATAGTGTTTTCTTGGATGATTGTCTCCTAACCACTTTATAAACTTAGCCTCATCGTAAATACATTTTCTAACATTGAGGTTTCCAGTAGTGGTTATTCCACAAAATTCATGATTAAATACAGCGTAGTCTTTATCACCTAAATATTTGTTAACTAACTCATCAACATTAGCAGTAATTTTTATATCCCCATCTACCCAAACACTAATATCGTAATCTTCTAAATATTCGTGTGGTAATATTTTAGGTTTTTTAGAATCTCTAGCACCATCATATATCTTAGGTACTAATATTATTTTCCAATGTTTGGATTCATAATTGGGATTATCTGTGAAGCAAATAAAATCCCATCCTTTCATACTTAAATCTGGCTCATGCAGGTAATACTCTGAACCAAATATTGATGTGTAGATAACTTTCTTATTCATTCATAATACCCTTTAGTTTACCTGTTAGAAGATGTAATGATGGTGCTATATCAGAACCACTTCCTTTCTTTACATCTTGATGTTTAGATACAAAATCATACACACTTTGATATTCACCACCAACATTTATAACCCCAATCTCATCTTTTACTTTTACTATAATATTAGCAACATCCTTATGTGTTATTGAATTTCTATAAACATCATCAAATGCAACACTGTGTCTAAATGGGATATCACATAAAGAACATCTAAGTATTAAAGAATTTGATATAAGTCTCGTAATACACTCACCACCTAATTTTGACCACCCATAATTATTAGATGGTTTCACATTACTATTTTCGTCTACCATCATCCCCTCAGAAGAATTGTCGTAGACAAAATCTGTTGATATGTAAATAAATTTTATGCCATATTTATCACATATTCTAGCAACATTAGCAGTCCCAACTATATTGGTGTCCATACTCATTATTGGATTTCTATCGTTCACTTCCATAGGTTTAGTCAAAGCAGCTGTATGTATAAAATATTTAGGGTAATCAGGTTTCA
>Ga0315315_10005046_pt1 | contig 12181 bp, 14 predicted proteins | sample M140m3416metaG_FD_203699 | JGI IMG/M metagenome (GOLD analysis project Ga0315315, IMG submission 203699) | Ammonia-oxidizing marine archaeal communities from Monterey Bay, California, United States - M1 40m 3416 | ecosystem: Environmental > Aquatic > Marine > Intertidal zone | place: USA...
AAAAACCATTGGTTTAATTTTTTTCTTTCAACTGTAGCCCCTGAACGCCAACCTTTGCCATCTATTACTTGCTCATTGGCCAATACTGTTTGGTCAATTGGATCCCAGTTTACATACTGATCTTTTCTATATACTAAACCCTTATCATATAAATCTAAAAAAAATTCTTGTTGATGTTTGTAATATTCTGGTGTGCAAGTAGAAATTTCTCTATCCCAATCAATTGATAGACCTAGTTTTTTAAGTTGCCTTTTCATATTTGAAATATTTGACTCAGTCCAAGTTTTTGGGTCTAATTTATTTTGTCTAGCTGCATTTTCAGCAGGCATTCCGAAAGAGTCCCACCCCATTGGATGTAAAACATTATATCCTTGAAGAGATTTAAATCTTGCTAGAACATCTCCAATTGTATAATTTCGGACATGTCCCATATGAATTTTACCCGAAGGGTAAGGAAACATCTCTAAGCAATAAAATTTTTTTTTATCTTTATTTATTTTACTTTTGAAAGTTTTATTTTTATCCCAAAAATTTTGCCAATATTCTTCAATTATTTTAAAGTTGTATCTTTCCACTAGCGTTAAAGTAAAATTTATTTTTAATTTATTTGGTAATTTTAATTTATTTTAGTTCTTTTTTTTTTCTTTCTTTTATCATTTGTGGTTTTTTCATAGACAGCAGCTTTTTTTAAAATTTCTTTTTTAAGCTCATCAGCTAAATTGCTTTTTCTTTCATTAATAGTACAATTATTTGTTGATTTACACATTCTATAAAAAATTTTTAAATCTATTGAATCTGATCTAATTTCATTTGTTAAAAATCTTATGTTAATTTTAATGCTTTCGTTGGAGTTTTGATCATCTGAATACCAATCAGTTACTATTATTCCGCCACTATAATTTGCTGTTATAAGTGGCATAAAATCAATTGTATCTAAAGTAGCTCTCCATAATTCGTTTGAGCTTGCAAACTCAAAATTTGTATTACCTCTGCCTTTCACTTTATCCATTAATACAAATCCTTTTCCTTCCTCCATATTTTTTTCAACTCTTTTTTCGGGTTGTGGAGGGTATTTTCTAGCATCTGCTCCTGGCAATCCTCCTCCACATGAGGCAAGAAGCATTGATGAAAGTGCTATAAAAGTTAAGATTTTAAAGGTAATTTTTGACATCATTTATTTAGGTTTAAGGTTAAAAAGTTAATTAATATACTGTTAAATACAATATTTTCAGCAAATAACAATAAACTATTGCAAAAATGCAACACTTTTGGAAAATCTAACAAAAATAGGGTAAAAATCCAGAATTATGTAAATATAGTGCTATTTAGATACTGTTTATTATTAATAATAACAATTTAAAAGGAGACTATAATGAACAAATTTAAGAAAATAGGTTTATCAGCTTTAGCTGCTTCACTTGTTTCTGTATCAGCTAATGCAGAAGTAAGTGTTTCAGGTGGTGCTAGTATAACTTTTACAGGTGGTGGCGATCACGTATCTGGAAATGGTTGGAGCATGAACGATGCTCTTGACTTTTCTTGGGGCGGAGAATTAGACAACGGAATGACTGTTGATCTAGCTATGAAAATCGACAGTAGCGATAGTGCTGCTGGAGCAGGTATCGATAATAGAAGTTTAAAAATCGGTATGGATACTGCTGGAACTTTAGAGTTCTGGGGTAAAGCTGGAGACAGTGTAATTTCTGCACATGACGATAAAATGCCTACTGCATATGAAGAGTCATTCGATGGTGCTGATGGACCAGGACAAGGTCATACATCAACTAACATGTTCTACTACAGCAACAACAGTGTTGAAGGTGTAGGTATAGACGTATCTTATACACCATCAGGTGGTGATACTTCTAAAGAAGGAAGCATGGAGTTCGGTATCGAAGTAACAGCTATTGAAGGTTTAACTCTTGGTTTTGCTTCAGGTGAAGATAAGAGTGGTGGAGCTGGTGCTGAAAAAGATAACACAATTGCTTACATTACGTATGCATTTGGTCCAGTAACAGTTGGTTACCAACAAAATGAGTCAGACGACGCGACAGCAGCAGCAGCATCTGCTACTGCAGGAGCAGCGCCTGCTTCAGGTGACGAAGACTACACTGCTATGGCAATTTCATATGCTGTTAACGAAGACTTATCAATCAGCATAGGAAAATCTGAATTAGATTATGAGCTTGCTTCTGTAGATAATCAAGAATCTACATCAATCAATGCTTCATACACTATGGGTTCAATGTCTTGGAGTGTTCAGCATGCTGACCACACTAACGCTAACGGTACAGCTACTGAAGATTACAAAGAGTACGAAGTTGGACTTGCATTCTCATTCTAATTTAGTTTAGAGAATATAATTATTACAAAAGGGCCCCTTTATAGGGGCCTTTTTTTTATTTAAAATATGAGATACCCGCAAAACCAAAAGAGTTCGTTAAATTTAACAACTTTATATTTTTATTTGAAATACCACCTAAGGCAATAATCTTTTTTTTTGTAAAATTACTAATTGATCTAAATCTATTAATTCCTAGATAATTCTTATTCTTTTTGAATATTGAAGATAAAAAAATAACTTTTACACTTTGAAGTTCTTTGATTTTGATTTCTTTATTATTGTGAGCAGAACCAATTAACAAAAAATTTTTTTTTACAACATAAGATAAGTGGCTTGTATTCTTATTAAATGCAGGTATGTAGGCTCCGTCTAAATTGAGATTTATAGCAAGTTTAACATTATTGGATAAAAAAAATTTAAATTTATTTTTTTTGCAGTAGCTTTTTATTTTTAGAATAAGGTTAATATCAATTTTTTTGTCGTAGTTTCTATAGATTATAGCAGTATTAATAGTTTGTTTGTCTAAATATTTTGTATCAAATTTGTTTATAAAGTAATATTTAGTTGGCAATTTATTATGCATAATTCAATTCAAAATTTAATTAATATACAAAAAATTGTTAAAGATAAAACAGTAAATTCAAAAGAAATAAAATTACCAAAAATTATAGCAGTATCCAAGACATTCAAAATTGATAAAATTTTACCATTAATTGATTATGGACATTTAGATTATGGAGAAAATAAAGTTCAAGAAGCAATTGATAAATGGAAAGAAATTAAACTAAAACATTTAAATATTAGATTACATTTAATTGGAAAATTACAAACAAACAAAGTTAAATTTGCATTAAAATTATTTGATTTTATTCATTCAGTAGATAATAAAAAACTTGCAAAAAAAATTGCAGATGAAGAATTAAAACAAAATAAGAAAGTAAAGATTTTTATTCAAGTTAATATTGGTAACGAAAATCAAAAATCAGGTGTTGAAAAAGAAAATTTAAATAAGTTTTATGATTATTGTAAAGAATTAAATCTAGATGTAATTGGCTTAATGTGTATACCCCCAGCAGAGACAAATCCTAATAGTTTTTTTAAAGAAATGTATTTTTTATCTCAAGAATTAAATTTAAAAGAGTTAAGTATGGGTATGTCATCAGATTATATTGATGCTATAGAAAATTCCTCAACATATTTGCGAATTGGTTCCGCTATTTTTGGTAAAAGAGATTAATATATTTTTATTTTAGTATTTTTATTTATTATTTTTAACAAAATTAAAAAATCATTTTTTTTCATAGCTATACATCCTGCTGTAGGACGATAATTTTTTGTAAGGTGAATAAAAATACAACTACCTTTACCGGCAATAGGTTTTTTAAAATTATATTTAATGGGAATTAATAAATCATATTTATAGTCATTTCTTAACAGTTTTTCATGCCGTATTTTATTGGAAACTTTGATTAATTTATTATATTTTTTTTTTTCTTTAACATCATTACACCAACCCATATTTTTTTTAATTTTTATACATTTCAAGGTGGTTATTGGTCTATTTATTTTATCTTTTCTAAAATATAAATTTTCGATTTTATAGACTCCCTTGGGAGTTTTTTTATCACCTTCAACTTTATTTTTTGAAAGACCTTTTTCCCCTATACAGCATTTAAAACTAAAGCTATCTATTTTAAGTGTATGTTTATTTTTTAAAAAAATTGTCATATTCTTATTCTATATGAATAATAAAAAATTATTAATCTATGAATTTAATGAATTAGTTAAGATATTAGCTGAAATAAAAGATCAGATTGATTATGATATAATTGAATTTAATCAATCAAACTTATTATCTAAAGAATTGTTTAATGACAATAATTATTTGATTATAACTAAAAATAAACTTTCTAATTATAAAAATCAATTAATTCTTAAAAGCTTACCAATTAAACTTATTAAGTTAATAGAAAAGTTAAATATAGCTTTTTTAAAATTAAAATATAACCAACAATCAGAAATTTATATTAGAAATTATAAGATTAATTTAAATTCAAGAGAAATGTTTTTTTTGAAAACTAAATTAAAATTAACAGAAAAAGAAACAAATATAATTATATATTTATTTAATTCCGATAAACCAGTTAAAATTGATATATTACAGTCTGAAGTTTGGGGTTATCAATCTAAGTTAGAAACCCATACAGTAGAAACACATATATATAGACTAAGAAAAAAAATTTTAGACACTTTTAGTGATAATGAATTTATTATTAGTAAAAAAAATGGCTATCAAATCAAATAAGAAAAATCCAATGGCTAAAGACCTGTTTACCAAAAAGTATAAGCCAAAAGTAGTTAAGCCTAAAAAGGGTAAGGGAAGTTTTAAAAGAAAAAAAATTTAAGTTAAAGTCTTGCACCAATCTGTTGTATTACTCTTGATGACATTTCGGTACCCTTTTTCAAACATTCTCTTACTGATAATTCATTAATGTACCCATGAAGAAATCCCGCAGCAAATAGATCGCCAGCACCTGTAAGGTCCATAATTTTTAGATTTTGTTGGACACCACTTTCAAAAATTTCTTCACCATTAACTGCTACCGCACCTTTTTCACCTCTTGTTATGATTACTAATTTATTAAGTTGTTTTGAAAAGTCTATAACTTCGCTAAAATTTTTTGCTTCAATTAATGAAGTAATTTCTTGTTCGTTAGCAAAAGTTATATCAAGTTTGTTTTTTACTAAATTTAAAAAATTAGCTTTATGCCTTTCAACACAAAAAAGATCAGAGAGCGACATAGCTACTTTATTTGAATTATTAATAGCTTTATCAAAAGCTTTTTTAGGCTCCCCTTCATCCCACAGGTAACCTTCTAAAAATATTATCTCACTTTTTTTAATTGCATCAGAACTAACATCATTTTCATTAATTTTTCCTGCTGTTCCTAGAAATGTGCACATTGTTCTCTCAGAGTCTGGAGTAACCAATATTAAACAAGTGCCCGTAGGTAATTCTTCCTTCTTTTTTGAGTAAAAATATTCTACTTTTTCTTTTTTTAGACCTTCTTCGTATTTATCACCAAAATCGTCATCAGAAACTTTTCCTATAAAACCTACTTTGTCACCAAGTTGAGATAATCCAACTATAGAATTTGCTACAGAACCTCCAGAAACAGTTTTTTCAATTTTAAGATTTATTAATAAATTTTTGAATTCATTTTCATCAAAAAATAATTTCATTGTGCTCTTTGTAAGATTATTCTGTTCAATAAAACTATCATCAACTTTACAAATGACATCGACTATAGCATTTCCTATTCCTAAAATTTTCATATTATGCTTTTTTGGTAATAACAGGTTTTTTTCTATTTGGGTAGCAAGTAGTACATATCTTACATGTTAATCCATAACATTCTCTTGCCCTACAATATTCTCTGCCATAAAAAATTATTTGTAAATGAAGCTTAGACCAAGTTCTTTTAGGAAATATTCGTTTTAAATCTTTTTCAGTCTGAACTACATTTTTTCCATTTGTTAATCCCCACCTTTGTGCAAGTCTATGAATATGAGTATCAACTGCAAAAGCTGGATATCCAAAACCTTGGGACATCACTACACTAGCTGTCTTGTGGCCTACACCAGGCAGTTTTTCAAGTGCTTCAAAGGTTTTAGGTACTTTTCCATTATGTTTCTCTAAAATTTGTTTTGACATTAAATAAATACTTTTTGCTTTAATCCTAAAAATCCCAATTTTTTTAATTAACTTTTCAATTTTTTTTCTTCCTAATTTAACAAAGTGTTCTGGTTTAAAATATTTTGGATATATACCTTTTGTTACATTATTAACATTAACATCTGTACATTGTGCTGAAAGAAGGACAGAAATTAATAGTGTGAATGTATTTTTACTTTTTAAAGGTATAGGTGCTTTGGGATAAATTTTATTTAATATTTTAATTATTAATTTAGCTTTTTGTTTTTCATTCATTATGAGAAGTTAAGCAAATCTCTCATAGAATATAAACCGGGTCTTTTATTTATTAACCATTTAGAAGCAGTTAAAGCTCCATCAGAATATAACGTCCTATCAAAAGCCTCATGATTTAATGTAATTATCTCTTTTCCACTCGAGAATTTTACCTCATGTTCTCCAATAATTTCACCTTTTCTTATAGAATTAAAATTAATTTTTTTTCCATAAGGAAAAGATTTTTTATTTAAAAATTTTTTCCCTATTAAATTATATAAATTTTTATTTTTTCCATCTGCGATGCCTTTTCCAAGCATCAAAGCTGTACCTGATGGATAATCTTTTTTATGTTTGTGGTGCACTTCAAATATTTTACTTAAGTATTCATCATTCAATGATTTTGATGCTATTTCAGTTAAATACATTAATAAATTTACACCCAAACTCATGTTGCCGGCTTTTAAAATAGGTATTTTCTTTGAATATTTTTTGATTTGGTTTTCTTGTTTTCTATTAAAACCAGTTGTGCCAATAACGACACTTTTTTTAAGTTTGGATGCTATTCTTAATATTTCCAGTGTGCACTCAGGGACAGTGAAATCAATAATTATATCTGTTTTTTTAAAAGCCATATCTGAATTTAATTCTGGTCTAATCCCGTTAAATTTTTTATTTACCAGTCTATTTTCTGTAAGTGTAATTAATTTAAAATTTTTATTTTTTTTTGATGACTTAATTAGTTGTTGGCCCATCCTACCCATACAACCTGAAATCGCTAAATTAATTTTTTTCATTTTTGATAATTTATTCCATACTATCTCATACAAAACATACGTAAAGATACTTATGATTATTTAATTTTTCCAGAAACTTTTTGCTTTTTGAAAGAATTTTTTGATACTCGGATTAGATTTTTCGTTTTCAATTTCTCTAAATTTTTCTAACAACTCTTTCTGCTGTTTATTTAAAGATATAGGAACTTCTGTCTTAACTTGAACATACAGGTCACCATGGTCGCCCCTTCTCATAAAAGGCATTCCCTTCCCTTTTAATCTAAATTGCTTTCCATTTTGGGTGCCATCAGGTATTTTAATTTTTGCCTTACCACCATCAATTGTAGGTATTTCAATTATTGTTCCAAGTGCGGCATCTGCAATTGATATTGGAAATTCAAAGAATAAATTTTCATCTGATCTTTTAAATAAATCATGTGAATGAACATTTATAAATAAATACAAGTCACCAGTTGTACCGCCTCTACTTCCTGCCTCACCTTTTCCAGCCAACCTAATTCTTGTACCATCATCAACACCTTTTGGTATTGTTACTGATATTTTTTTAGAAGCTTGTTTTTTACCTTGACCATTACAATCATTACATGGGTTAGTTATTTCTTCTCCATTACCATTACATTGAGGGCAAGTTTGTTGAACAGTAAAAAACCCTTGATTAGATCTTATTTTGCCATTTCCTCCACAATAAGAACATCTATCAGGAGAATGACCAGGTTTAGAGCCATTTCCTTTACAAGTGTTGCATTTTTCAGTTGTTGAAAATTTTATATCTTGTTTTTTACCTTCATAGGCTTCTTCAAGAGTAATTGATAAATCATATCTTAAATCTGATCCTCTATTATTAGAATTCCTATTTCTTGATCTACCACCTCCCCCAAAATCTCCAAAAAAATCTTCAAAAATATCTGAAAAATCAGCTCCCCCAAAACCACCAAAACCTCCGCTTTGTCTGCCACCTCCATTTTCAAAAGCTGCGTGACCAAAGTTATCGTAATTTTGTTTTTTTTCTTTATCTGAGAGAATGCCGTAAGCTTCGCTTGCTTCCTTAAACTTGTCTTCAGCTACTTTGTCCCCAGGATTTTTGTCAGGATGATATTTTACAGCAAGTTTTCTATAAGCTGATTTTAATTCATTATCACTTGCGTTTTTATTAACTCCTAAGACATCATAAAAATCTCTTTTAGCCATAAGTTACTTTAAGATGATAGTTGTTGAAAGTCTTAAGCGCTTTTTTCTTTATCTTCTTCTTTTTTTTCTTCTTTTACCTCTTCAAAATCTGCATCAACTACATTATCGTCTTTTTTCCCTTCATGATTTTTATCGCTATTATTAGACGAATCTGGTTTTTTTTCTTGAGACTTATAGATAGCTTCGCCTAATTTCATTGAAGCTTGAACTAAAGTTTCTGTTTTTTTCTTGATATCTTCATTATCAGTTCCCTTCAAAGCTTCTTTTAAACTAGAAGATGCGTCTTCAATTGCTTTTTTTTCTGCATCTGTGATCTTAGATCCATGTTCTTTAAGATTTTTATCAGTAGAATGAATTAAAGTATCTGCTTGGTTTCTAACGTCTACTGACTCTCTTTTCTTTTTGTCTTCTTCTTTATTAGCCTCAGCATCTTTTACCATTTTTTCAATTTCCTCTTCACTTAATCCTCCTGAAGCTTGAATTTGAATTTTTTGCTCTTTACCGGTTCCTTTATCTTTTGCTGAAACACTTACAATTCCATTAGCATCAATATCAAAAGTAACTTCTATTTGAGGTACACCTCTTGGAGCAGGTGCAATTCCAACTAGTTCAAAGTTTCCCAGCATTTTGTTATCAGTTGCCATTTCTCTTTCACCTTGAAGTACCCTGATAGATACTGCAGGTTGATTATCCTCAGCTGTAGAGAATACTTGGCTTTTTTTTGTTGGTATAGTTGTATTTTTTTCTATTAATTTAGTTGATACACCACCTAATGTTTCAATTCCTAAAGATAACGGTGTTACGTCTAGTAGCAGTACGTCTTTAACATCGCCTTGAAGAACACCTGCTTGTATAGCAGCACCCATTGCTACGACTTCATCAGGATTAACGCTTTTATTTGCTTCTTTACCAAAAAAGTTTTTAACTTCATTTATTACCTTAGGCATTCTAGTCATACCACCAACCATTACGATTTCATCTATTTCACTTGCTGTAATTCCAGCATCTTTTAAAGCTGTTTTACAAGGCGGCAATGTTCTAGCTATTAAATCTTCTACTAGAGCTTCTAGTTTTGCTCTAGTCATTTTTAAATTGATATGTTTTGGTCCAGTTTTATCTGCAGTGATAAATGGTAAATTGATATCTGTTTGTTCTGCTGACGAAAGTTCAATTTTTGCTTTTTCTGCAGATTCCTTTAATCTTTGTAGAGCAAGTTTATCTGAGGTAAGATCAATTCCATTATCTTTTTTAAATTCAGCAATTAAATAATCAACAATTGCGTTATCAAAGTCTTCGCCACCTAAAAACGTATCACCATTAGTTGATTTAACTTCAAAAACGCCATCACCCAATTCAAGAATAGAAACATCAAATGTTCCTCCACCTAAATCATAGACTGCAATTTTTTTATTTTGTTTTTTATCTAGTCCATATGCTAATGACGCAGCCGTAGGTTCGTTAATAATTCTCAAAACTTCAAGGCCAGCAATTTTTCCAGCATCTTTGGTTGCCTGTCTTTGAGCATCATTAAAATAAGCTGGTACTGTGATTACTGCTTTTGTAACCTCTTGACCTAAATATTTTTCAGCAGTTTCTTTCATCTTTTGAAGAATGAAGGCTGAAATTTGAGATGGAGAATATTTTTTACCCTTTGCTTCAATCCAAGCATCATTTTTTTCAGAATTAATTATTTTAAATGGAGCTGCTGCAATATCTTTTTTTACAGTTGGATCATCAAAATTTCTTCCAATTAATCTCTTTACAGCAAAGATTGTATTTTCTGGGTTTGTTACTGCTTGTCTTTTAGCTGGTTGACCAACTAATTTTTCACCATCTTCTGTAAAAGCTACGACTGAGGGAGTTGTTCTTGCTCCTTCAGCATTTTCTAACACTTTTGGTTGGCTACCTTCCATAATTGACACACAAGAGTTTGTAGTTCCAAGATCTATTCCAATAATTTTGCTCATAAGTTAATTTCTCTCTTTCATATATGTGTTAATTTAAATTCTACAAGTTCCTTCAAATGTTATTATTTGTCTAAATTATCCTTATTTTCCTCATTTTTTTGATTTTTTTTTTCTGTTTTTTTTGAAACACCAACTAATGAAGGTCTTAGTAATCTATCTTTCATCAAAAAACCTTTTTGAATTTCTTGAATAATTGTTCCAGGTTCTTTCTGATCATCTTCAATTTCCATCATTGCTTGATGAAAATTTGGATCTAGTTTTTTATTAAGACAATCTATTGGTTTGATATTATTTTTTGTAAAGGTAGATATTAAGTCTTTATTAATTATATCTAAGTGATCTAGTATTTTTTTTAAAGCTTCAGTGTCTTTAAGGGTTTCGTCACTCTCTAAAATTAATTTTGATCTAGCTAAATTATCAATTAAGTTTAGTGCTTCTTTTGCAAATGAAAAACCACCATATTCAAATGCATCATCTTTTTCTTTTTCAAATCTTCTTCTCTGATTTTCCATTTCAGCAAATGTTCTAGCAAGTTTATCCTCCAACTCTTCTATTTTTTCTTCAGGGGAGCTCTCTTTTATTTCTCTATCTTCATTAGGATTTTTTTGAACTATCTCTTCTTGTTTGTCAGTCTTATTATCTTTCTCAGAAGACCCTGTTTTTTGATTATCTTGATTAAAGTTTTCTTCTTTTTCCATTTCAGCTTATATGGTAAGAAATTTGAAAATTGCTAGGTATTAATGAAAAAAATCTTTAAATTGCTTATAGGCACCAATAATAAAGGTAAATATAAGGAAATAAAGGATTTATTACCAAAATATATTAAAACTTTCTCAACAGCTGATTTTAAGCTTAAAAGTCCAAAAGAAAATGGGCTGACTTTTCAAGAAAATTCTCTCATTAAATCTAAATATTTTTCAAAAAAAACAAAACAAATATGTCTAGCTGATGACTCAGGACTTGAAATAGATATGCTAAATAAAAATCCAGGAATTTATTCTGCTAGATGGGGTGGTAAGAATGCTGATTTCAACAAAGCTATAAAGAGAGTTTATCGAGAACTATTTAAAAAAGATAAAAATTGGCAACAAAAAAAAATTACAGCAAGATTTATCTGCGCATTATCAATTTATAATTGTGATAAAAAAATTACTTCTGTTCAGGGGAAAGTTGAGGGCCGTATTTCAAATAAACCAAGGGGGAAAAATGGTTTTGGTTATGATCCTATTTTTATTCCAAAAAATAAAAAAAAAACTTTTGGTGAAATGGATTTATCTCAAAAATATAAAATTGATCATCGTTTTATTGCATTTAAAAAAATTAAAAAATTTTTTTAAGTTTTTGATTTTCTATTTTGTAAAAATTTAATATATGATTAATCTTATTATCTTTAATATTAAAAATACCTATCTTACCCTTGAATGAATTTTTTTTTCTAAAAAGTTTGTTTAAATTAGAAAGACTTGTTTTCGAAGATAGATAGTAAACAAGACCAACAAGATCATAGCTTAGTAAAGATAAATGTGAAGGATATTCATTAAATTCTTCAAAAAACTTATTTTTATAATTATCGAAATTGATTTTATTTATTGATGGATAATATATTGGTTGAATATCTGTTTCGCTCAATAAGCTTTCATCGAACCATTGATTTAATGTTATAAAATATTTATTTTTTGGTGATACATCAGTATATAAAAGCGAAGTACTTACACTTTTTAAACTTTCATCAAAGTCAGCAATTATTACAGCATTAAAATTTAAACCACCTAAAGTGTATCTTTTTTCCAATCTTTTAATTTTTATTTCTTTATTTAATTCATTAGAATTTTTAATTCTATAAATTTCATCTTCTAAATTTTGTTTCCTAATTTTATAATTAGTAATTTCCTCGATTTGATTAGTCAATTTAGTT
>Ga0315315_10005048_pt1 | contig 12179 bp, 8 predicted proteins | sample M140m3416metaG_FD_203699 | JGI IMG/M metagenome (GOLD analysis project Ga0315315, IMG submission 203699) | Ammonia-oxidizing marine archaeal communities from Monterey Bay, California, United States - M1 40m 3416 | ecosystem: Environmental > Aquatic > Marine > Intertidal zone | place: USA...
CACTATGTTCGCAAACAAGACCGCCTGCGATGTTTGCGGTTTCAGCGATATGCGAAGGAGAAGCTCCTGAAGCCAACATCAGTGCGGCTGTCGCAATGACCGTGTCACCAGCGCCACTGACATCGATTATCTTGCTTGGACGGCAAGGGAAATGAGTGTGGACCTCACCCTCAGATGGTGCGTGAACCCACATGCCGAAGCGCCCTAGTGTCGTAAGAGAAACAATCGGATGTATTTTTTCATGTAATGCGTCTATCGCAGATGGCAATCCTTCTGGAATGTCGACCGCGCGTTTGAGACCTTCACGGAGTTCTTTGAGGTTTGGCTTGAACAAATCAACGCCAGGATAATTGAGAAACCCCTTGAATTTGGGATCTACAGCAACAGGGATGTTACGTTTTTTGGCTTCTCCTATGAGCCCTGAAATTAATGCTTGCGTGAGGACGCCTTTGTCATAATCCTCAAAAATAACGACGTCGATTCTATTATTGTCTAGAATAGAAATGCAAGAAGAAAGGAGGGATGCAGAAAGTTCCGAAGAGATTTCTTCACCTGTTTCTTCATCTACCCTGAGCATATGCGCTTCATCCTTGATAATTCGTGTCTTCACTGTCGTCGGTCGTCCCTTTGAAATCATGCACCCTTCGACGCCCATTCCCCGCGCTTTGAAAAGTTCAAGCAAACGAATCCCTGCGGGATCTTCTCCTATTACAGTTGCAAGATGAACGTGTGCACCCAGTGCTTGAACATTGCGTGCGACGTTTGCCGCTCCACCTGCTCTCTCGTCCCGACCCGTCATCAGGACAACAGGCACAGGTGCTTCAGGGCTGTTGCGTTCCACTTTTCCAAACAAGTATGCATCCATCATGACATCACCTACCACAAGCGCGCTAAGGTTAGAAATGTTGTGTAGTGCTTCTTGTTTGGTCATGTTTGTTTGAGTCAAATGTTTGACGTCACCCATTGTCAATTATGAAAGTTTTCTGACGGCAGCATCTATCCTGCGAACAGCTTCCGCCAGAACCTCATCTGAAGCTGCATAACTGATGCGAATGCATTCTGGCGTCCCAAAGGCAGCACCACTCACTGTAGCGACATGTGCTTCTTCAATGAGGTACATGGCTACATCTTCGGAGTTGTTAAGTGTTTTGCCCCCATAGCTTAGGCCAAAAAGATCGCTGATGTCCGGAAACAAATAAAACGCGCCCATGGGAAGGTTGAGTTTTATTCCTGGGACTTTGCTTAAATCGGCATGCATCGCATTTCTTCTTCTGAGAAAGGCTTCGAGCATAGAGTTTGCAATTGAGGGGTCTTGATCAACGGCTTCAGCTGCAGCTGCTTGAGTAATGCTACACGGTGCAGATGTAAATTGTCCTTGTATTTTTGTGCAAGCGGCAGCGATCCATTTGGGTGCGCCCATATATCCAAGTCGCCAGCCGGTCATTGCAAATCCTTTTGAAACACCATTGACAGTGATCACTCTCTCAAGCATGCCAGGTTCAGCAGCCAAGCTTGCATGTCGTGGCGTGAAATTGATGAGTTCGTAAATCTCGTCAGAGATTGTAAATACCTGGTCATGCTTTCGCAGTACGTCAGCGATTGCTGCAGTTTCTTCTTGGCTATATACTGACCCTGAAGGATTGCAAGGTGAGCTATAGATGACCAGTCTCGTTTTCTCATTAATCGCAGCCTCTAGCGCTTCCGGATTGATTTTGTAGTCATCCTTAATGGTCGTAGGAATAATCACGGGAATTCCCCCTGCGACTTTGACGATTTCCTCATAGCTTACCCAGTAGGGTGCAGGAAGGATAACTTCGTCCCCTGGATTGACTAAGCTTAATACAACGTTTGCAAGAGATTGCTTTGCGCCTGTACTGACGACGATTTGGTCTGGCGCATAGTCAAGTCCATTGTCTCTTTTGAATTTCTTTGAAATGGCTTCTCTTATTCTAGGTGTCCCAGGAACGGGTGTGTAGTGGGTCTCATTTGCATTGATGGCATCAATCCCAGCTTGTTTTAATACAGCAGGCGTATCGAAGTCGGGTTCTCCCAAAGAAAGTGAGATGACGTCAACTCCAGACGCTTTGAGTTCACGAGCCATTCTAGCCATGGCAATCGTTGCAGACTCAGACAGGCGATTAAGAAGATCAGAAGTGCGGTTTTCCATTAGAAGTAAATAAAGCGATTTTTCAAGCCGTAAAGGTAGTTATTTCCTCGGAAGGAGTGCGAGTCCAAGCATAGTAATTGCGCCATTTACAGGAAGCAACGAAAACCCGAAACTAAAGCCCCAATATTTTGATAAAAAGTACTCAAGTAAATAGCAGACAATAGGCGAAGCAATAGCGACAATGGGAATCAATTTTTCTCTTGGTTTACTTTTAAAAAGGATGCCGAAGAAAAACAATCCTAGAAGGGGGCCATAGGTGTAATTCGCTGCTGTAAAGAGCGCAGCAACAACGCTTGTGTCATTGACAGCCCTAAATGCCATGATTGCGATGAACAGCAGTCCTGCCATTCCCAGATGAATTGTCTTTCTTATTTTCTCGGCTTTTTCTTCTTCCATTTTTTGGGTACCGATGAGATCAACACAGGTAGAAGTGGTGAGTGCCGTTAACGCCGAGTCAGCCGAACTGAATGCAGATGCAAGCAATCCGATGAGGAAAACGCCGCCCGCCATTGGCCCCAATGATCCACCCAGGGCGAGTGTTGGGAAAAGCCTGTCCGTCGCTTCGGGAATAGAAATCCCTTCTGCCCCTGCATGTAGATATAAGAGCGCGCCAAGTGACAGGAATAAGATGTTTGCAGCGAAGAGAACAACAGCGAAACTGGCCATGTTTAATCTCGCGCTTTTGAGATCTTTACAGGCGAGATTTTTCTGCATCATATCTTGGTCGAGTCCAGTCATTGCAATACACACGAAGGCGCCAGCAAGAAAGTGTTTTACAAAATGATTGCCTGCTTTCCAGTCATCAAAGACGAATATTTTTGTCATTCCACTGGACTTCACGAGTTCCGGAATTGCTGTCACAGATGCGCCATTTGCATTTGAAATCGCCAGTACAGTAAGGATGACGGCAGTGAGCATGCATGCGGTTTGTACTGTATCGGTCCATATGACAGTGGCCATTCCTCCCTGCCGTGTGTAGGTATAAATAATGGCAATCACTACAGCGACAATTGCTGCAAAGGCCCAACCAGGAACACCCCCTGTGCTGTTTGAAAAAAAAGGCTCAAGGATGGCAAGTTCCACGACGATTGCCACAAGAAACAGTCTGAAAGATGCCCCGATGACTCGGCTTAAAATAAAGAATGATGCGCCCGTTTTATAGGCGCCATTGCCGAATCTTTGGTCCAAGTATGTATAGATGCTTGTAAGCCCTAACCGATAGTAAAGAGGGAGAAGAACAACGATAATAAAGAGATAGCCCACCATGTAGCCCAAGACCATTTGAAGGTAGGTGAAGCTTTGTGTATTCACCCAGCCAGGAATGGAAATAAAGGTGACACCGCTCAGTGAAGCACCGACCATTCCGAAGGCCACAACATACCAAGGCGCTTTTCTTCCGGCCAAGAAAAAGTCAGACGCTTTTTTATCCCGTCCAGTGATGTGGCCGATTAAAAATAACACCCCAACGTAAAGGCATGAAATGAGAATAAATGTAGTTGCTGACATGGCTCCAAATTTACATGTTAGAAGACCGGCATTGGCGTTTTATATTTACACCGTGCAACAACTCCCTTCACGGCTCATTGAAGCCGCCGTCGATCAGATTTCTACTCTGCCTGGTATAGGCCGTAGAACCGCATTGCGACTGGCTTTGAGTCTGCTTAGACGTGACAGTGAAAGGGTGAGGTCATTGGCTGAAGCCATCGTCGCCATGAGCGAAGGGGTGAAGCCGTGTGACGTTTGTCACAACTTAACGGAACAGGTGACGTGTTCGATTTGCGCTGCGCCCACCAGAAATAGGAACCTCATTTGTGTGGTTGAAGACATTAGAGATTTACTTGCAATAGAAAATGTAGGCTCCTTTCGGGGGGTGTATCATGTTTTGGGAGGCGTCATTAGTCCGATGGATGGTGTGGGTCCATCGGATTTAACCATTGAGCCATTGATTCGCAGGCTTTCCGAAACAAACTCCGATGCCGGAATTGATCTTTCTGAGGTCCCTGTATCAGAAAGCACCACAGAAATTATTTTTGCATTGCCAGCTACAATGGAGGGTGATACGACGGCGTTTTTTTTGTACAAAAAAATGGTGTCATTCGACATCAAGATCACGACGCTCGCTCGTGGTGTTGCTGTGGGAGAGGCGTTACAACACGCTGACGAAGCGACTCTTGCACGCTCCATGGATAACAGGACTTTATATGAGGGCTAGAAAATGAAGTTATCTGTAATTATAGTCAGTTATAACGTTGAGCATTTCCTTGCGCAATGCCTTATTTCTGTTGAGAGAGCGATTGAACATTATTCAAACCAAACGTCGTCGCACCCCTCTCAAATTGATGTTTTTGTAGTCGATAACATTTCGGTGGACGGAACATGTCACATGGTGAAGGAGAGATTTCCCTGGGTGACTTTGATTGAAAATTCTGAAAATGTCGGGTTTTCTAAAGCAAATAATCAAGCGATTCATATTTCAAATGCTGAGTATGTGCTCCTTTTAAATCCCGACACTGTCATTCAAGAAGATACATTTTTAAAATGTATCTCCTTTGCCGATGAAAACCCCAAGCTGGGGGGGATGGGCGTGCCCATGTTTGATGGTTCAGGGAAATACCTTCCTGAGAGTAAAAGGGGGATTCCAACTCCTTGGGCATCCCTGAGTCGGATTTCAGGTCTTTTCCGTTTGGCACCGAAAAGCAAGCACTTGAACAGCTATTATGCAGGACATTTAAGTGCAGATGAGAATCACAGAATTGACGTGCTAAGTGGCGCGTTTATGTGGATGCGTAAATCGGCGTTGGATGAGGTAGGTGTCTTAGATGAAGATTTTTTCATGTACGGAGAAGATATCGATCTCAGTTGGAGGATCGTGAAAGGAGGGTGGGAGAATCATTATTTTACAGGCACCAGAATCATTCATTATAAGGGTGAGAGCACAAAGAAGGGCTCTCTGAATTATGTGTCGATTTTTTACAAAGCCATGTTGATTTTTGCGGCCAAACATTTTGAAGGTTCTCAAGCCAGATCATTTAACTTTTTAATTCGTATTGCGATTTATTTCCGGGCATTTATTTCTGTATTACGTCGCATAGTCACGCGAATGACTTGGCCACTTTTAGAAGGCGTGTTTCTTCAAATCGGGCTTTTCCTACTCCTTCATTTTTACGCAAATTATTCGGGCATTCAATATGACCCGTATGCCACAAATGTGGCGATGTTGATTTATTCATCTATATGGGTGTTTTTCCTTTGGGTTTTTGGAGGATATGACAAACCATGGATTCCGCGAAGGGTATTGAAGGGCATCGCTGCTGGTTCAATTGTTCTTGTTGCTGGTTATGGTTTGCTTCCCGAAGATTATCGTTTCTCGCGTGCCATTTTGCTTTTGGGTGCGATTTGGTTTTTGGCAGTCGTGATGTTAGGTCGTATTACTTTTGGCCTTTGGCGTTTTGGGGCGAAGCCCAAATCAAGACTTATCGTAGCAGGTAAGGAAGAGTCACGTTCCATTAAGCAGCTATTGGACTCTATTGAACTTAGGGAAGGTATTTCAGAAGCGACACATGTGATCCCCTCACATGAACTGAATACAATTGTAGATGTCGTCAGAGTGCATTCAATTGGAGAGATTGTGTTTAGTGGCCGGGATGTCAGATCTAAGGATATTATTACCGTACTCGCTTCTCTTTTAGATAAGACAGTCGTGTGCAGAATTGCCTGGACTGATGACGGTTATGTGATGGGTTCAGGAGGGCCAGGCCCAGACCCTGTAACCGAGTTAGACAGAGCAATGTATGGTCCATCAGCCCGTCGCTCAAAACGTATTTTCGACCTATTCACATCATTCATTCTGCTGCTTGCTATCCCTTTGCTTTTTGTTTTCAAGCGGTCTGACTGGATTGCATATTCATTTAGGGTATTCCTTGGTAAATCGACATGGGTAGGGCTAGAGGGTGTCCACAAACAAGCTCGTCCCTCCATTATATATGCTGTTAAAAATGATGACGATAGAGTAAGAGAACGTCTTAACCTTGCTTATGCGAGAAAATACAATTGGTTTGAAGATCTTAAGCTTGTCCTAAACGCATTACTTTTACAATCTGTAAACTGATTAAATGGCAATTATTGATATTCTCCTCCCAAAAATGGGTGAAAGTGTGGCTGAAGCAACGATTATCAACTTTTTGGTTGATGCAGGTTCTAGCGTTGAGGCAGACGAAGCGGTCGTAGAAATTGCGACAGATAAGGTTGATAGCGAAATTCCAGCGCCTGAAGATGGCGTGCTGTTGGAGTGGCTTGTCTCAAAAGACGATGTCGTTCAGGTGGGAGATCCCATTGCGCGTTTTGAAATAGGTGGTGACGCAGTTGTTGCGCCTGTTTCACCAGCTGAAGAGGTCATGGACGATGTTGATTCTGCGCCATCAGAAGTTTCTAAGCCATCAGTCGTTGAACCAGTTTTGTCTGTAAATCAAGCGTTAGATTCCGTTTCAGCTCCTGAAAGAACAGGTGATTCAGGCAGGTTTTACTCTCCGCTTGTCAGGAGTATTGCGAGTGCGGAAGGGGTGGGTATGCAAGAATTAGAAAAAATCTCAGGAACGGGTTCTGAAGGACGGGTCACGAAGAAAGACATGTTGGCCTATTTGTTGACACGGGTGAGTCAAAGTCAAGGATCTAATATCCCTGTTAAAGAAAAGCCATCTTCGCTGTCGCCAGTGATTTCAGAATCCTCAATGGATGCACATTCTTCCTTTAAATCCATTTCTGGTGGGTACGAAGTTGTTGAAATGGATCGGATGCGCAAGCTGATTGCCAAACACATGGTTGATTCGGTACATACATCACCTCACGTGACTTCTTTTGTGGAGGCAGATGTGACGAATTTGGTCCTATGGAGAAACAAGAACAAAGACAAGTTTCTTGAGAAATTTGGAGAGAAACTAACGTTTACCCCTTTGCTCGCTGAAGCAATAATCAAAGCAATTGGTGACTTTCCTGGTGTGAATGCGAGTGTGGACGGTGACAATTTGGTGATCCATAAAGGCATACACTTAGGGATGGCTGCGGCACTTCCAAGTGGAAATTTAATTGTCCCCGTGATTAAGAATGCGGATTCATTCAATTTGCAGGGATTGACAAGAGCAGTAAATGATTTGGCCAATCGTGCGCGTGCTGGACAACTTGGTCCAGATGACATTGCAGGCGGCACTTATACCATGACGAACGTGGGAACGTTTGGCAATGTGATGGGGACACCAATCATCAATCAACCGCAGGTGGGCATTCTTGCATTGGGAGCGATTCGTAAAAAGCCAGCTGTAATAGAAACACCGGAAGGAGATATGATTGGTATTCGACATATGATGTTCCTTTCTCACAGCTATGATCACAGAGTTGTTGACGGTCAGTTGGGCGGTCGTTTTGTCCGTCGAGTCGCTGATTATCTAGAGAATTTTTCGTCAGATCGACCAATAGAAGGATAGCGCATATTGAATTTCATAAAGTGTAAACAAAGTCCACTTATTTAAATTAATTAAGTGCTTAACTTGTGAGGATGTTGAAACACCCGATCTTAATTGTAATTATTTGTTTTTTCACGATTGTATCGTCAAATAATATTCTGAGTCAAACCCGTTTGAAATCTCAGCGTCATTCTCTGTCTCAGTCAGACAGATTGGTGTTTGATCAGGCGGCTATGCTTTCTGAAGAAGGTGTCTATCACGAAGCGGCAAGGGTATGGAAGGGGCTCGTAGATGATTATCCAGATTGTGGGAATTACAGATATCACTATGCTGTTTGTATGTTGAAATCAGGTGCGCCAGTAACCTCAGTGAACCAGGAATTAACGCTTGCCATTTCTTCATCAGGTTCTTTAATTTCAGGTTCAGGTGAATTTAATGAAGATCTATGTGAAGCGCCTGTTGACGTTTTGGTGTATGCTTCTCAAGTAAAAATGTTGCTTTTGGAGTTTGAGGAGGCGCTCAGTTTGTTGTCTCAATTCAATGACGAAGCAAAAAAATGGAACCCACTTCGACGTACCGCTGATTTACTTCTTACGAATATTGAAACGGCCCAAAACCTTATTTCGCGTCCCATTGATGTCCAAGTGAGGAATATGGGGCCGCTTATTAATACGGCGTTTGACGACACCCATCCAGTGATTAGGGCAGATGAAAAGCAACTGTTTTTCTCCTCTCAAAGGGCCAGGTCAAATGGGTCAAATCATGGATCTTTCGACCCGAACACAAAAGATCATTATGCAGACATTTATATGTCTGAACGTGACTCAACTTGGGGAGAAGCTGAATGGGTCAACATAGGCCTTAAAAAGCACAAATTTGCCTTGGCCATTTCGCCTTTCGGGGAGAATCTTGTGGTTGCCCATGTAGATGGTTGGGATGAGCGGGTGTTTCATTCAAATAAAAGAAAAGGCAAATGGCAAGACGCTGTTTCCTCGAGGGTCATTCCCAATGCGCCATCCGAAGGTGTGATTGTGTTTTCGCCAAACAATTCCATCGCGATCATGAGTATCTCAGATAGAAAAGGGCGGACTGGCTTTGATCTTTACCAGTTCACCAAGCTGTCAGACGGAAGTTGGTCAAGTCCTGAACGCATCGATGGTCTTATCAATTCTGACAGAAATGAGGTGTCACCGTTTATTTCTGCTGATGGCACTTTGTTTTTTGCATCGAATCGTCAAACGAGTATGGGGGGGTATGATTGCTATCGCTCCGTGTTTGAAAATGGAATATGGAGTGATCCGGTAAATTTGGGATTCCCTATTAATACAGTAGATGATGACAGATATTTCGCTATTTCTGCTGAAGGGTCACGCGCGTATATCGCCTCTCGACGAAATCGTCCATTAAATGACTATGACATTTTCGAAATAACGTTCACTGAAGAAACGCAGCTCGTGAATGGCAATGTTATGCTATTAAACGCTCTTTTGGAAGTGAACTTTGATCGCATTACGCTGACATCTTTGCAGTCTGGTAATACGGATGATGTCATGGTTTTCGAAGACAATGAACAATTTATGCGTGCGATTATATACGGCGGTCAATCATACAGAATTGATTACTTTAAAGAAGGTGCTATCGTTATGGCAGACACGATAGAAATTGCGACAGATGCGGGGTACCATTTGTATACATCCCCCATCGATTCCTTTGAGGGAGGTATTTCTGGTGACGGGACATTGCGCGTTGAGAAAGTTATTGAACCAGAACCCGTTTTGATTGATGCTTCAATGTCATTGGAAGATTCACTTGAACTTTTAAGTTTGTCTGGTCAGGCGCCAGAAGAAGACACTTGGATTTCTTTTTTCAAACTCAAGTCACTTCAAATTCACACGCCTGACATTGACATTACTTCAATGGCAGATGAAGTTGTAAGAAGGATCAATGAAAAAAGCCATCCGCAACTGTTTATTTCTTCAAGTGCATTCAGAAATGAAACAACATCCTTTGAAGACGCGAACACCTTATCGGGGAAGCGCTCAGCAAATGTCTTCATCAGACTGAAAAATATGTTGTCTAGTCAAGGATATAAGAATAAGGTGGATTACACGTTCTTGCCTCTTGAAATAAAGGTTGTGACGGACTCAGGCGAAGACTCGCCTGATTACGTCTCAATACACATCACATCAAGTCCTCAATAATTACGATCACGACAATTAACATGGGTATAGAAGAAGGATTAAAAAAGCTAAATCTCAAACGACCGCTCGTTGTATTTGATTTAGAAACCACCGGAGTTCAGGTAGGTACGGACAGAATAGTGGAGATTGCAATGATTAAAGTTTCTCCAGATGGAGCCATCGTCAGAAAGCCAGAGAAAGCAGGGACGGAACATCGGATTCTCGTCAATCCAGAAATGCCTATTCCCCTTGAGTCTTCTTTGGTTCACGGTGTTTATGATGATGACGTAAAACACAAGCATACATTTGGTGCGATCGCACCTGGTTTGGTCAAGTTTCTGCAGGATTGTGACCTTGGAGGTTTCAATTCAAATCGATTTGATGTTCCCATGCTCGTTGAAGAATTCCTGAGAGTGGGTGTCGATTTTGGCATAGAGGGGCGAAATCTTATTGATGTCCAAAACATCTTTCACAAAATGGAACAGCGTACGCTTAAAGCCGCGTATAAGTTTTATTGCGGAAAAGAATTAGAAGGTGCTCATGAAGCTTACCCTGATACTGCTGCGACGCTTGAAATTCTGGTCGCTCAACTCGATAAATATGCAGACCAGTCAATCATTGACACCCGAGGAGAAACAGTAGGACCTATTCCAGGAGACATGGAGTTGCTCCACGAATTCTGCCAACGTACGAAAAATGTGGATCTCGCGGGACGTTTGATTTATAACGATGCGGGAGAAATAATTTTCAATTTTGGAAAACACAAAGGCGTGTCCGCAATTGAACTACTCAAGCGAGATCCGGGATATTTTGGTTGGATGATGAAAGGTGATTTCCCGCGTTACACAAAGAGAGTGCTCCAGCAAATAAAAGACGGGGAACTTAAATAGCTGTCAGTGAAAATAGCCGTTCTCGTATCCAACGATCTTTCTTTTGACCAAAGAGTAAGGAAAACCTGTAAAGTATTAGTCGATGCGGGGCACGAACCCATCCTTGTGGGGCGACTCCTTTCCGACTCAGCGCCATATGAGGGTCCAGGTTCTGCAATAAGATTTCCTCTCAAATATTCATCAGGCATTTTTTTTTATGCTGAGTTACAATGGTCGCTTTGGAAGTGGTTGAAGACCGCTGATATCGATGCAATATGGGCGAACGATCTTGACACACTCCTTCCAGCTTTGCTTGTCTCAAGAAGACGCAAGCTTCGCATCGTGTATGATTCTCATGAATATTTCACGGAAGCAGCGGGGTTAACTGGACGGCCATTGCGCCGTTGGGTTTGGCTTACAATTGAAAAATATTGTATCCCCAAATTGAAGAAAATGATTACTGTGAATGAATCTATCGCTGCACATTATAGAGCGCGTTATGATATTCAGGTTGATGTACTTCGGAATATGCCTGTGTTGTCGGATGTTCCAGATATTTCTCCTCGGAAAGCTTTTGAAGCATTTAATATTCCAACAGACCTTCCTATTTTGCTTTTACAAGGCGCTTTTATGGACCGGGATCGGGGAACAAGTGATGCCGTCGACGCTTTGGAACGCATGACCGATGTGCGACTGGTATTGGTGGGAGCAGGAATTGAATTCGAAGAATCCATCAATAGGATGAATGATCCGAGATGGTGTGGACGACTGCATTGCATACCACGACTCTCATATGAAAAGCTTAGGATACTCACAGCCTCTGCCGACGTTGGGCTTTCGTTAGACAAAGGAATGCATGCAAATTATCTTTTAAGCTTGCCAAACAAACTGTTCGATTTCATTCATGTAGGACTTCCTATCGTTGCAAGTCCTATGGTTGAAGTAAGGCGTGTGGTGGAAGACAATGGGGTAGGGGTCGTGATCGAAGATGTCACGACAGATGCGATTGCCAGAGCGGTCTCAAAAGTGCTTTCAAGTCCCCGAGAAGTATGGTTTGAAAAATGTATGGTGGCAAGAAAGAATCTTCACTGGGGCACAGATTCCTTTTTAATTCTGGAGCATCTGGAAGGTTAAGACATTTGTTTTTTTAACCATTTGAGACGGGTGAAAGCATGTTGTACGATTTGGTCTGGCATGGAGGGAAAAATGGTTCGCTTCATGGCTCTTTCTTCTTTGTACAGTGAATGTGTGAATGTCCTGCTGACACCTCCAGGCGCCACTTCAGCAATCACGGTGTCGAAACACCTGCACGTGACGCCCCGTTTCCAGAGTGTGAGATGTAAATGATAATCCGCCAAGACTTTAAATTTTATATCATAAGGTGTATTGCGTAGGAGATCACTTGAATAAATGACGCCTTGATGATGTAATGTGTTTCTCCACTTTAATGCAGAATTCCAAACGGGTTGATAGAATTCTGGGACCCCTGACTCTCTTGGTGGAAGAA
>Ga0315315_10005050_pt1 | contig 12178 bp, 15 predicted proteins | sample M140m3416metaG_FD_203699 | JGI IMG/M metagenome (GOLD analysis project Ga0315315, IMG submission 203699) | Ammonia-oxidizing marine archaeal communities from Monterey Bay, California, United States - M1 40m 3416 | ecosystem: Environmental > Aquatic > Marine > Intertidal zone | place: USA...
TAAAAAATTTAATTAAAGGATATGAAAGTATTAAAAAAATTTCATTAAAAGAAAAAAAATCTTTAAATATTTTGTGTCGTGGTGCAGCGATGAGATATTTTTTAACCAGACTCTATGATTACACAAATACACCTAAAACAGCATTTATAAAAATTAAAGATCCAAGAGAATATTATCAAAAACTTGTAATACACAATAATTTAAAAACTTATAAAGATTATTTAAGATAATGATTAAAATTTATACAGATGGCTCTTGTTTAGAAAATCCAGGCAATGGTGGTTGGGCAGCAATCATAAGTGAAAATGGAAATATTAAAAAAATTAGTGGCAGTGAAAAAAATACTACAAACAATAGAATGGAATTAATGGCTCCTATCAACGCTTTAAAAAATATGGATACAAAAGATAAAATTGAAATTTATACAGACTCTCAATATGTAAAACTTGGAATAACTGAATGGATAAATTCTTGGATGAAAAACAATTGGAAAACTTCAAAGAAAGAAGATGTTAAAAACAAAGACTTATGGCTTCAGCTATATAATCTTAATCAATCATTCAAAATTAAATGGAATTGGGTTAAAGCCCATTCAGGCAATCCATTAAATGAAGAAGTTGATTTATTGGCGAAAAAAGCAGCTGAATTAAATTAATTTTAAAAAATATTCAGCAGCAGATATTTCGCAAGAGCCAGTATCTTTTTCCTCTTCTAATTTTATTACTTTCATATTGTCTACTAACATTGTGTATCTGTTTGATCTAACACCTAGCCCTCTTCCGCTTTTATCTACTTCAGCACCGATTGCTTTAGTAAAGTTTAAATATGGGTCTCCTATCATTACAATTTTATCACCTACATTATTTTCTTTACCCCAAGCGTTCATTACGAATGGATCGTTGACTGACACACATATGATATGGTCAATGCCCTTATCTTTAAATTGCTGATGTTTATTTACGTAACCTGGTAAATGTTTAGCAGAACAAACTGAAGTATAAGCTCCTGGTAACCCAAAAATTATAACTTTTTTATTCTTCAACAACTCCTCAGTATTTTTTATAGTTGGCTCACCTTTTTCTAATACAAAAATTTCAGAATTTGGAACGTTGTCATTTTCTTTTAGCTTCATTAAATTCTTTCTTTTATATGTTGTTTGATATTATTTAGATTATTATCGATAATATCATAATTTTCTTTTTCATTTAAAATAAAACTTAGTTCACTTGGCAATTCAGCTTTTATGTTAATTGCTTTTTTAATTGCATCAGGGAACTTACAAGGATGAGCTGTAGCTAATACAATATTATTACCTTTAAGATTTACTTTGTCAAAAGCTCCATATCCAATTGCACTATGGGGATCTAAAACCTTATCAAATTTTTCATAAACAGTTTTAATGATTTTTAAAACCTCATTTTCGTCCATTCGAGATGATAAAAAATCATAATTAATTTTCTCTAAGTTTTCTTTATGGATTTCATATTTTCCTTTTTCTTTGATGCTTTTCATCACATTAATTGTTTCTTTATCACTATGATTATTTAAATCAAAAATAAGTCTCTCAAAATTACTGGCAATCTGAATATCCATACTTGGCGAAATTGTCTCTAAAACATTTTCTACGTTATATGAACCATTCGTAATTGCTCTATGCAAAATGTCATTTTGATTTGTTGCTACAACAAACTTATTAATTGGTAGACCAATTTTTTTTGCAAGATAACCTGCATATACATCACCGAAGTTTCCTGTTGGAACTGAAAAATTTATAGGTTTTTTGTTATCTTCAATCAAAAAATAACTATAAAAGTAATATACACTTTGAGCAATAATCCTTGCCCAGTTAATTGAATTAACGCCAGACATTTTAATTTCATTTGCAAAAGTTTTGTCTGTAAACATTGCCTTAACTAAATTTTGACAATCATCAAAACTTCCCTCAACAGCAATATTATAAACATTTTTTTCTTTACCAGTTGTCATTAATTTTCTTTGAACTGGAGAAATTCGGTTATTAGGGTGAAGAACAAAAATGTTAACATTCTCTTTTCCTTTAACTGCATCAATAGCAGCAGCACCTGTGTCTCCTGAGGTAGCTACAACTATGTTTATTTTTTCATTTTCATTCTTTAGATAATATTCATAAAAATTTCCTAAAAGCTGCATAGCAATATCTTTAAAAGCTAAAGTTGGTCCATGAAATAACTCTAGCACAGATCGATCTCCAATTTTGACCAGATCAACTACATTTTTTTTCCTAAAAACTGAATAAGATTTATCAATGATTTTACTTAAGTCATTCTCGCCCATAAAATCTTTGATAAAAGGGTAAATAATTTTTTTTGCTAAATCTGTGTATTCAAGGTTTTTAAATTCTAACAATTCTTTTTGATTGTATTTATGTAATGATTTTGGAACATATAAGCCTCCATCATCAGCTAATCCTTTAATAAAAACATCCTTAAATTCAAAGCTTTTTGAGCTATTTCTAGTGCTTATGTAGTTCATTTAATAATTTTTTTTTCTAAAATATAAATATAACAAAAGAATTGAAATCGCTAATGAAAACCAAGTAATCGCATATTTTTTATGATTATTAGAAATATTAGAAGTAATTTTTTTTGGCTTAGGAAATCGATAATTGCCATCTAAATAGATTATATAATTTGAGAACTCTTTACCAGTAAACGTTAAGATATCCTCTCTGTTTAAGCTAAACCAATAATTTTCTTTTATATCATTATCTGGTTTAAAAAAATTTTTTTTTCCTTGTAATCTTAATGTTCCAATAATGTTATTTTCATCAATTAAATTTATCTCATCAGACTCTTTTTTTTCAAAAGGTATCCATCCCCTATTAAGTAAAAAATTTTCATTATCAATCAAAATTGGATTAATAACCTCAAAACCTGGGGTTCCGTTATCATTTAAATTATATAAATAAATTTGTTTATCAAAATCAATTGATCCAGACGTTTTAATTTTTAAATAATTTTCTTCAGTAGACTTGGTTAATTCTACAGGAGGATTTTTTAAAGAATTTTCAATTTCTAAAATAAGGTTATTCTTCCAATCGAGACGAATTATTTGCCATGACCCTAAGGCAATAAAAACTAATATAAAAAAAATTATAAATACCGAAAATAAAAGCTTATGTTTCAAATGTCAAAAATTAGCTTCCCCAAATATAAATAGCAGCAAATAAAAATAACCATACCACATCAACAAAATGCCAATACCAAGCTGCAGCTTCAAAACCAAAATGATGGTCTTTGTTAAAATGTCCACGTTTGCCTCTAAACAAACATACGGCTAAAAATATTGTACCTACAACCACATGAAATCCATGAAATCCTGTGGCCATATAAAAGACAGAGCCATAAATATGATCTGAAAATGTAAATGATGCATGATGATACTCGTAGGCTTGAAGTGCAGTAAAACATGCACCTAAAATCACAGTTAAGGTTAAACCTTGAATAAAGCTTTTTCTATCATCCTCTAATAGAGCATGGTGAGACCATGTTACAGTAGTTCCTGACAATAACAAAATTAAAGTATTTATTAATGGAATATCCCAAGGATCAAAAGTTTTAATATCTTTTGGAGGCCAAACGTTTCCAACAAATTCATTTGGAAAAAGACTAACATCAAAGTAAGCCCAAAACCATGCTACAAAAAACATTACCTCAGATGCAATAAATAAAGTCATTCCATAACGATGATGAATTTGAACTACTGGTGTATGATGACCTTGATGCTCTGCTTCAATTACCACATCTCTAAACCACATGTAAGCTCCATAAATTAATAGAGCAAGTCCAAGATACATTCCCCAGGAAACCTCTGTATGAAAATAATAAACTGATCCCACAGCTAAAACTAAACATGAAAAAGATGTATAAATAGGCCAAGGACTTGGATCTACCAAGTGATAATCATGTTTTTTTTCAGCTGACATTATTTTAAATTATGATTGTTTATAGTAATCTGTCGAGAAAAAAGTATACGACATAGTTACATCTTCTAAGTTTTTTACAGTTGGATCATTGACCATTTCGGGATCTAAATAAAAAGTCATCACATATGTGGCTTTCTCACCAGCTTTAAGTGTTTGTTTTTCAAAACAAAAACATCCTAATTTGCTATAATATTTTCCAAAACTTGCTGGTGACACATTAAAACTTGCCACTCCAGCCGAAGGTTCATTGCCATAGTTTTCTACTTCAAATTCGATTTTATTTACCTGACCTACTTTTACATCAATAACATTAGTTTTTGCTTTAAATTCCCAAGGTAAGTTATTTACGTTAGTATCAAATCTCACACTCACTACTTTATTTAAAACTATTTTTGGCACATTATTGGAAATTTGCGTAGTCCCTCCAAAGCCGGTTACCCTACAAAATAAATCATATAAAGGTACTGCTGCATAAGACAAACCTAACATGATTACAAAAATTCCAGCTAGTATTAATGGAGTTAAACTTTTTTTTTGTATCATATCGATCTATCAAATACCCCTGTATTATACAAAGTAAAAAAGAAGAGAAAAATCATAAACATAATTATCGCTAAAGCTGTAATTATATTTTTCTTCTTGGTTTTTTTATCTGGTGTTATCATAAAATTTTATCAATCAAAAAAAGAACAAACACTAAAAATAAATAAAGTATTGAATATCCAAATATTGATTTTGCTTTTTTTGGGTTAAACTTGTTTTTCCGATAATTATATAACTCGTAACATAAATAGTTATAATAAAATGTTAATAATAATGCCGGCAATAAAAATGTCAGTCCAACAAAGTTTATCACATAAGGAAAAATAATTACAGGTAACATTAATAAAGAATAAATAAAAATATTTAATTTAGTACTCTCAATACCATTTGTTAATGGAAGCATTGGTATATTTGCTTTTTTATAATCATCTGACTTGTAAAGACTCAAAGCCCAAAAGTGTGATGGCGTCCAAAAAAATATTATCATAAAGAAAGTTAATGGTTCAATTGTTATAGATCCCGTAGCAATAGTCCAACCAATTACTGGAGGAAAAGCTCCTGCCGCGCCTCCAATTACAATATTTTGTGGTGTTCTTCTTTTAAGCCAAATTGTGTAAACGAAAACATAAAATAAAATTGTTAAAAGCAATATAGCTGCGGAAATTCTATTCGTAAAATAATCTAAAGCAACTACTGAAATTATAGAAAGTGTGACACCAAAAATAAGTGCTTGGTTTTTATTAATTTTTCCAGTTGGTATTGGACGCAAACAAGTTCTTGTCATTAAAGCGTCAAGATCAGACTCATACCACATGTTAAGAGCTCCAGCTGCACCAGCTCCTATGGATACTAATAAAATTCCAATTATAGCATCTTTGGTAGAAACTAAATTTGGTGCTGTCAATAATCCAACTGCACATGTAAAAATTACTAACGACATTACTCTAGGCTTCATTAGTTTAAATAACTCTGAAAAATTAAATAGATCTTCCTGACTTAAAGTTTTATTTTTCAGCCTTGAATTATTCATCAGTTTTAACTCTTGTAATTAGCTGTGTGATTTTTGTGCTTGATCATCCTCAAACTTTGGTAGTTCCTCAAAAGTATGAAAGTTTGGTGGAGATGGTACAGTCCATTCTAAAGTTGTAGCTCCTTCTCCCCATGGGTTTTTGACCGTTGCCTTTTTTTTTGCAAATGAATAAATTAAGTTAATAAAAAATACTGCTAATCCTGCAACTGCAACATACGAGCCTATTGAAGAAATATAATTCCACCCTGCAAATGCATCCGGATAATCTGCATATCTTCTTGGCATCCCAGCTAAACCCAAAAAATGCTGTGGAAAGAAAATTAAGTTTACACCTATAAATGTTAACCAAAAATGAAGTTGTCCCATCCACTCTGAATATTCGTATCCAGACATTTTTGAAAACCAATAATAAAAGCCTGCAAAAATTGCAAATACGGCACCTAGAGATAAAACATAATGGAAGTGAGCAACCACGTAATAAGTATCATGCATTGCAGTATCTACACCTGCGTTTGCCAATACCACTCCAGTTACGCCACCTACAGTAAACATAAATATAAACCCTAATGCCCACATCATAGGTGTTTTGAATGATATTGATCCACCCCACATGGTTGCAATCCATGAAAAAATTTTAATTCCAGTGGGCACCGCAATTATCATTGTTGCAGCTAAAAAATAAGCCTTCGTGTCTGTGCTCAAACCTACTGTATACATATGGTGTGCCCATACAACGAATCCAACAATTCCAATAGCAACCATTGCATAAGCCATTCCTAAGTAACCAAAAACTGGTTTTTTAGAAAATGTTGAAACAATATGACTAATCATTCCAAAGCCTGGAAGAATTAAAATATAAACTTCTGGATGACCAAAGAACCAAAACAAATGTTGAAATAAAACAGGATCACCTCCTGTTTGAGCCTCAAAGAAAGCGGTTCCAAAATTCCTATCTGTTAATAACATAGTTATTGCACCAGCAAGAACTGGTAAAGATAATAATAGTAAGAATGCTGTTACTAAAATTGACCAAGCAAATAATGGCATTTTATGTAATGTCATACCCGGGGTTCTCATATTCAATATTGTAGTAATGAAATTTACTGCACCCAAAATTGAAGAAGCTCCTGCTAAGTGTAAACTTAAAATTGCAAGATCCATCGCAGGACCTGGTTGACCCGCTTTAGATGATAAAGGAGGGTATATAGTCCAACCTCCACCCACTCCTTGTGCGCCTGGAGGGCCATCAGCAAAGATTGATAGAATTAATAATGTTAATGACACTGGTAGCAACCAGAATGAAATATTATTCATTCTTGGAAACGCCATATCAGGTGCACCAATCATAATTGGTACAAACCAATTACCAAAACCACCTATCATTGCCGGCATCACCATAAAGAAAATCATGATTAAACCATGACCTGTAACTAAAACATTATACAAGTGATAATTTCCACCTAAAATACCATCACCAGGATGCATCAATTCCATTCTCATTAAAACTGAAAACGCTGTTCCTATTACACCTGCAACAATTGCAAAAATTAAATACATTGTACCGATATCTTTGTGGTTAGTTGAGTATGCCCAACGTTTCCAACCTGATGGTGTATGATGGTCGTCTTGTGATGCTGTTTGTGTATACATATTTATTTACTCGCTAGTTTTAATTTATCGTTTTCAATTTCTTCTTTTGCAAATTTTACCCGCGCTTCTGATAGCCATTCCTGATAATCCTCTTCACTTACAACTTTAACAGTAATTGGCATAAATGCATGTTTAATTCCACAAAGTTCTGAACACTGACCATAGTACGTTCCTTCTTTTTCTGCTTTAAACCATGTTTCATTAATTCTTCCTGGAACCGCATCTCTTTTAACTCCAAAAGATGGTAAGGCCCATGCGTGCAGCACATCATTAGCTGTGATTAAAACTTTTACAACTTTGTTTACAGGTACAACAACTTCATTATCTACTGCTAGTAATCTAGGTTGATCGGCTCTTAGATCTTTTTCTTCTACCATATAAGAGTCAAAGATAATATTTTCATCCGGATATTCATATCCCCAGTACCATTGATAGCCTACAGCTTTAATTGTAAGATCAGCTTTTGGAATAGTATCTTGTTTATATAAAATTTTAAATGATGGAACTGCCATTACTATTAAAATTAAACATGGAATTAAAGTCCATAAGATTTCAACAGTTACATTGTGTGTCCTTTTTGATGGATTTGGATTTGCCGAAGCTCTAAATCTTACACATGCATAAAGCATTAAAAATAAAACAAATACACTTATTGCTATTATAATTGGCAATAAAAGTTTGTCATGAAAAGCTACAATCTCTCTCATAGACTCTGATGCTGCTTTTTGAAAACCAAGCTGCCAGTCAACTGGTTGATTAGCAAAAGCTTCTAATGCGAAAAAAAGACTAGAAATTATTAATAAAATTTTTTTCATTTACCTAGGTATATAAAGCTCTTTTATGAAAATTACACTTTAGATTTAGCGACAATTTATCAATTAATCACATAATTTATGATTGAAATCGCGGATATCACTGCAGTTTCTGATCTTAAAATATTCTCATTAATTTTAATAGGCTGAACATCTTTAAAAGATAGAATTTTTTCTCTTTCAACTTCAGAAAAATCACCCTCAGGACCTATAATAATACAAACTGGTTTATTTGTGAGTTTTGATTTATTAACTTTTATATTATTTGAATTTAAATCTGTAAAAATTAAATCTATCATATTCGTTTTCAAAAAACTATCTAAGTTTTGAGACTCTTCAATTATTGGAACATTAATACGATTAGATTGCTCACTTGCTTCTATAACTATTTTTTCTAATCTTTCTTTGTTAATTTTTCTAACTATTGTCCGATCAAAAATAATTGGTAAAAATTTTGTAACTCCAAGCTCTGTTGCTTTTTGGATCATAAAATTTTGATAATTAGATTTAATAGGAGAAAAAGCTAACCATAGTTCTTTTGTATTTTCTTTTTGTCTTAATTGCTTAGTAGTTTTAAATTCAACAATATTTTTTGATATTCTCAAAATTTTTGCTTCCCACTCTCCATTTTTATTAAATAAAGAGAAAACTTCATTTTCTTTAACTCTCATTACCTTGGTTAGATAATGAGATTGAGCCTTATCCAATTTTTCAATCATCTTAGAAGATAATGTTGATGAAAAAAATAATCTTATATTACTCATTTATGTTAAGTTAGTTTATGAAAAATATTAAAGCAATAATTTTTGATGCTTATGGCACACTATTTGATGTCAATTCTGCTGCAGAAAAAAGTAAAGATAAAATTGGAGATAAGTGGGAAAGTTTTGCAAATTATTGGAGAACAACTCAATTGGAATATACTTGGCTGCGAAGTTTAATGAATAGACATAAAGATTTTTGGCAAGTTACAGAAGATAGTTTAGATAAATCAATAAATGCTTTTAATATAGATCCTTCAATGAGGAATGAATTGTTGGATTTATATAAAGTTCTTTCACCTTTCAAAGAAGTGCCTGGAGTTTTAAAAACACTTAAAGAAAAAAAATTTAAATTAGCAATTTTATCAAATGGTACTCCTTCTTTATTAAATGAATTAGTAAAGAGTAATAATTTAAATAGCATTTTTGATGATCTCTTTTCAATTGAGCAAGTAGGAATTTATAAACCTAATTCAAAAGTTTATGACATACCTGTTCAAAAATATAGTATAGAAAAAAATGAAGTAGCCTTTTTAAGTGCAAATACTTGGGATGTTTCAGGTGGAGGAAATTATGGTTATAATGCTATTTGGGTAAACAGAAATAATAATATTTTTGATAATTTGGACTATAAACCTAATTACGAAATCAAAGATTTATCAGAACTGATAAGCCTAATTTAAGTCGGACATTTAGCACATATTCAAATATCTGTTTTGATATATAAATTTACAAATGTGGGGACATAAATAAAAGGAGAAATATGAGTGAAAAAAAAGATGTGTCTTTTGAAATTTATTCTGACTCAGAAAAAATGTTAGAACAAATAGTAGATAAATATGACCTTCCAGATCAATCAAAAGCTTTAAGATGTTTGCTAGATTACGTTGAAGAAAAAGAAACTGATTGGGATGATATGTTCGCAACTGTTCGATGTAATAGGTGTGGTTAACAGTGTTGAATATTAAATTTTAATACTTATTTTATTTTAGAGTAATGAAAATTGAAATTAGCAAAATTATTGACCCCATTCCAGCTTCAGATGGAGCAGGTGTAAAATTAAAAAGAAGTATAGGTGTTGAGCCGAATTATTTTGATCCATTTTTAATGTTAGATGAATTTGGTTCTGAAAAAAGTGAAGATTATATCGCTGGTTTTCCCCCACATCCACATAGAGGAATTGAAACTGTAACTTATATGCTTGCAGGGGATTTTGAACACAAAGATAGCACTGGTGGTGAGGGAAGAATGACAGCAGGAGATGTTCAGTGGATGAAAACAGGAAGTGGTATTATTCATTCAGAAATGCCTGCAATGAAAGAGGGTAAACTTCATGGTTTTCAATTATGGATTAATATGCCCGCTAAATTGAAGATGAGTAAGCCCGAATATATTTATATTGATTCAGATAAAATGAGTATTCATAAAGATAATGATAAACAAGTAAAAGTCATAGCTGGTAAATTTGAAAAAGTGGAAGGCCCAGTAAAAAGACATAATGTTGAACCAGTTTATTTTGATGTTGAACTTAATAAAGATAAAGAATTTAATTTTGAATTACCTTCTACTCATAATTCATTTATTTATTTAATCAGCGGAGAAATAGAAATTGGTGAAAAGAAACACGATAATGTTAAAAATAGTACTTTAATAATATTATCTAAAGGTGAAGAGTTAAAAGTGAAGGCTAAATCAGATGCTAAATTTTTAGTGATTTCAGGAAAACCTATAAATGAAAAAATTGCAAGAGGAGGACCGTTTGTGATGAACACGAAAGCAGAAATCTTGCAAGCTGTTCAAGACTATCATAATGGTACATTTGTAAAATAAATAATGAAATCAATACAAATAGAGAAATTTGGTGGACCTGAAGTTCTAGTTACTAAGGATGTTGAAACTGGAAAGCCTGGACCTAAAGAGGTTTTAATTAAAAATCTATCAATCGGTCTAAATTATATAGATGTTTATCATAGAACAGGTCTCTACCCTATTCCATTACCCAGTGGTATTGGTCTTGAGGCCTGTGGTATAATCGAAGAAATTGGATCTGAAGTAAAATTATTTAAAGTTGGTGATAGAGTTTCGCATGCATCAATGCCTATTGGTGCATATTCAGAAAAACAAATAATGCCTGAAGAAAAGCTAGTTTCTGTTCCAGATGGTATTTCTAATGAGGTGGCATCTTGTATTACACTAAAAGGAATTACTGCGGAATATTTATTACACAGAGCATATCCTTTAAAAAAGGGAGATAAAGTTTTGTATCATGCGGCAGCAGGAGGGCTTGGTCAAATTTTATGTTCATGGGCTAATGCCTTAGGTGCTGAAGTAATTGGAACTGTTGGTTCAAAAGCTAAAGAAAAAATTGCAAAAAAAAATGGGTGTCATCATGTAATTAATTATTCTGAAAAGAATTTTGTCGAAGAGGTTGAAAAAATTGTTGGTAAAAATGGTATTGATGTTGTCTATGATGGTGTTGGTATTAAAACTTTTAAAGGATCAATTGAAACATTAAAAATTAGAGGAATGATGGTAGCATTTGGTAATGCCTCAGGTTATGTGGATACAATTGATGTAAAAAAAGATATTAATGCAAAAGGATTATTTTTTACACGACCTTCAATCGCACACTACACTATTAAAAGAGAAGAGCTTGAAGAGTCCGCAAAAAAAGTTTTTGATGCTATTTTATCCAATAAATTTAAAATTGAAATTTCAAAAAAATATTCTTTACAAGAAGTGCATCAAGCACACAAAGACTTAGAAGCTAGATTATTAACAGGTCCTGCTGTAATAATTCCTTAATCTACCCTCATATCCATATCGGACATATGAAGTTTTAAAGCATTTGTTGAAATATGAATCTCTCTAATAAAAAACATAATTGAAATAATCATAGATAAGCAACAAGATCCAAAAATTATTCTAGCTATAAAAACTTCATTTAAATAGAGGCCTAGCACTGTAAGCATATTAAACAAAAATCCAAACGCAGCAAACATAATAGTCCATCTTAAGAGGGTAATTCTACCACTTAAATTAATAAACTGTTTTTTCCACTCTGGCGGAACATGATTTTCATAAACATGTTCATCATGCAGTTCTCTAATAAGTTTGCTTAATGAGTGAAATCTGTTGCTATATATGTTCATTAGCAAAGGGATTGCAGGAAACATCAAGGCTGTAACTGTGTAATCTATAATCATACGAATCAGTTTGATTATCAATCTTGCCTTTGTTATTTACAAGTAAAATTTAATGAACCAAGTAAAATTATTTATTGAGGTAACAAGACTTAAAAAACCTATTGGCTATATGCTACTTTTTTGGCCATGTGCATGGGGTTTAACTGTAGCTTATGATTTTTCAAAAAATTTTAATATCTATTTTTTTTATCTTCTGCTTTTTTTTCTAGGAT
>Ga0315315_10005052_pt1 | contig 12176 bp, 10 predicted proteins | sample M140m3416metaG_FD_203699 | JGI IMG/M metagenome (GOLD analysis project Ga0315315, IMG submission 203699) | Ammonia-oxidizing marine archaeal communities from Monterey Bay, California, United States - M1 40m 3416 | ecosystem: Environmental > Aquatic > Marine > Intertidal zone | place: USA...
ATCGTTCGTGATCCTAGTCGCGAATCTTAGAATATTTCATTTCAATCGTAGCATAGCGTTCATAGAGCACCGCTCGCTCAACCGCAATGAAATTTCTCGCGCGAAAATGTTGAAAATCGATAGCTTGCATATACATATACCCGAGTGTCCGATAAACACGTTGCGGTGTCGCGAGAAAAAGCGCACTTCGTAAAGTGCCGCATTGCGTCGCGAACGCGCCCGCGCGTCGACGTCTCGCCCCGCGCGAGCGCACGCGCGCGCGCGAACGATCGAGCGAAACACTCCCGTCCGTCTTTCGCCCATCGCGCGCATCGCGCGTCGTCGCGCGCGTCGTCGCGCGCGATGTTTCACCACGCCGCGACCGGCGCGTTCGCGCCGCGGCGAATGCCGACGCCGCGCGACGACGCGCGCGGGAACGCGAGCGCGCGCGCGTCGAACGACGCGATGCAACGCATTTCGTGCGACGCGCGCGTGGGATCGGAGGGCATCGTCAGGCGACCGACGCCGAGACTCGGCGGGAAAGGTGCGACGAGGGACAATCCGACGTGGACGCGCGGCGAGGGTTTCCTGGACGCGAACGCGAACGCGAACGCGAACGCGGACTGACGACGCGCGAGCGAGCGATGACGCAGGACCGAGCGCGCTGGAACGAGAGTTGAAGGCGATGCAACGAGGAGGGAGCGAACGGGACGGCGGGGACGCGTCGGGGCGAGAGGCGGAGCGAGCGTTTCACAGCGTGCACGATTTGGTGCACTACGCGATTTTGTCGCAACCGAACGCGTTGGCGAGCCTGCGGATGATTTATTCGATTTGTCAGCGCGCGGGGAGGATCGCGAGCAAGCATGGTGCGGGATCGAGGTTGATCACGGCGAATGAACACTGGAAATCGCAGATTAGACACGCGTTGTATACGTCGCCGAGGTTTAAGAGAATCGGGAGCGACGATTGGGGCGTCGCCGCGGGGCACTCGGCGATGCCGGATACGACGACGGTCTACGTGAGTAAGGATGAACGGAAGAACGCAGAAAAGACGCATGCGGTGAGTCGCGCTTCGACGGTTTCATCGTATTCGCATAAGTCGCTCTCGTCGCCGAAAAAGCGACGCTTGTCGACGAGCGCGTCTGTGAAGCCGGCGTCCAAGGCCGATGAATATAGATCATCCACTGAGCCGGAGACGGTTTCCATGCTCGCGCTCGAGGGCGAGAAAGCGTTAAAACTACTTCATTCGGCGAGTGGGCACTCAGGAAGCGCGCAAAGCGCGTTGTCGATGGAAGACGCCGTTGGCGCCGGATCGAGAACGGGCCGAACGATGACGAAGAGTCCGAGCCCAAGACAGCGTTCGCACTCACGCTCGCGCTCGCGCTCGTGCTCGCCCGAGCCACGTGAAAGCTCCACGCTCGTGGTCGTGGCAGGGCTATTAGAGCACGAGGGCAAGGTTCTGCCACGCGATTTTCGTCGAAACAGACGTAAACCTTTCGGTGGAGGGCATCACGCCGCCATGCCCGCGGACAGCGAGTGCCGCGTGGACCAGTCGCCCTGCCCCGTGACCGGGCTAGATTCGTACTAGCCAACCATTTTTTGCTTGATTTTGATTGTTTTGGTCTGCATCCTCGCGATGTCGAATGACATTTTGTACCATTTTTGTAGCCTACTTTTGCGGAGGGAAGAGCTGACCGTAAAAAAGAATTCTTTTGCAATGAAGAAATTTTTTCATTAAACGACTCGTTGCCGTTGTCCTACGTTTCTATCACGCGCACGCCCCGAGCGATGCGCCTTGTACTGCCGCCTGAAGAAGTTCTTTGGGCGTCATCTTATCGCTCGATCCCGTTTCACGCCAACTCGCCTGCTTCGATCTCCACTCGCGCGCGAGCTTGGCGAGACGCAAAAATCGTTCCTCCTCGCTATCTTCAATCGCTTTAATCGTCGAGTAGTGCACGCCGGTGTGCGCTTCTTCATCGGGCGATACTTCCGGTGCCTCCATGCGCGCCTTGATGTTCCTCTTACGATGCAAACCCTCCAATTGCGCGCTCAAAGCGTCGTGCGCCGAGTTCGTGCTACTCCTACTCGCCCGCCCTTTCCCAAACGACGTCTTCGCGTTCGAATCCATCGCCGCGATCTCCTCCGCGCTCGGTATCCTCTGCGCCGCGATCGGCTTAATCACCCGTTTACCGCGCTTCTTCGCCGCCCCCAGATCCCCAGCCTTCATCCGATTCAACTGCGCCGCCACCTCGCCGCGTCGCTCCTCCTCCGTCTTTCGCCTCGACGTCGCCTCCTCCCGCCCATCCCCATACCGCGCCTTCCACCGCCAATCGTGCTCCGCCCACTCCACGTCGCCCTCCCCTAGCACCGCCGCCGCGCTCGGCGACCCCTCGCGCTCGAGCAAAGCCACCCGGAGCGTTCGATACGCGCTCTGCGCGCGCTTAAACGCCTCCCCGCTCGCGTCGCCCGCGATGTCCGGGTGCGTTCGCATCGCGCTCGCTCGAAACGCCCGTTTCAGTTTCCGTTCATCCTGCGCGTCGCCCATCGATATCTCTAATTCCGCGCACGCCTTCTCCACCGCGTCTCGCGTGCGTATCTCGCACGTCGTCGTCGTCGTCGTCGTCGCGCGTCCACCCCGCCTCGCCGTTCGTCGCGCGTTCCCGCGTTCCCTCGCGCTCGCGCGCGGGAATTCGCGCGCGTTCGACACCGCGCGCGCGAAGCTCAGGCGCATCGTCGCCCGTCGCCGCGCGTCGCCGCGCGCGAGGCCGTCGCGGCGTCGTCCGCGGCGCCCCGACGCGGCGTCCGAGGGGGGCGCGAGGGGCGCGCAGTCGGTCCGTGTGTTAAAGTGCCTCCGTGGTCTCCCATAAACGCCCGCGCACTGTTTGCCGAGCGCGGCGGCGGCGGTCGGTCGTGGAACGCGATGGAAGCCATCGGACGTCGCGATCGCACACGGCGACGCGCGCGCGATCGCGCCATGACGACGGCGAACGAGCTCAAGGATGTCGGCAACGGGCATTTCAAAAACGGCGCGTACGACGACGCCGTCGCGGCGTTCACGCGCGCGATCGAGCTCGACGCGACGAATCACGTGCTGCACAGCAATCGAAGCGCGGCGCACGCGGGCGCGGAGCGATGGAGCGACGCGCTGCGAGACGCGGAGCGCACGATCGAGCTGAAATCTGATTGGGGGAAGGGATACGGACGAAAGGGCGCGGCGCTGTTCGGCGCGGGCGATCTGGAGGGGGCGCGAGAGGCGTACGCGGCGGGGCTGGCGCTGGAGCCGGAAAACGCGATGCTGCGGAGCGGATTGGAGGACGTGGAGTTCGCGATGAAGCGAAAGGGAGAGAGCGACGCGGGGATGAATCAAATCGGAGACATGTTCCGCGCGCCGGATCTCATGGCGAAGTTGGCGATGAATCCGGCGACGCGGGAATACGTGAGTCAACCGGATTTCTTGGCGATGATGGAGGAGGTGAAAAGAAACCCGTCGGCGCTTAATAATCACCTGAGAGATCCGAGAATGATGAACGTGTTGAGCGTGGCGATGGGCGTGAAGGTGATGAGCGGCGACGACGCGGCGAAGGAGTTCGGGGAGCACGAGGCAGATTCGAAAAAGACGGAACCCGCGCCGAAGGCGCCGGTCGAGGAACCGGCGAAAGCGCCCGAACCCGAGGTCTCCGAGACTCGTAAGCAAGCGTTGGAGGCCAAGGAGGCGGGCAACGCTGCGTATAAGAAGCGTGATTTTGACACCGCTATCGCGAATTACGACAAGGCGATAGAGTTAGATCCCGAGGACGTATCGTTTCTGAACAATCGCGCGGCGGCCAACTTGGAGAAGGGCGATTTGGACGCGTGCATCGCCGATTGCGAATCCGCCATCGAGAAAGGACGATCGATTCGTGCCGACTACACCATCATCGCCAAGGCGATGACTCGCAAGGGGAACGCGCTCGTGAAGCAGGGCAAGCTTGAGGCGGCGATTGACACGTACCAGCGCTCGCTCACCGAGCACCGCACCGCGGATACTCTCAAGCGATTGAATGACACGGAAAAGGCGCTCAAAGACGCCGCGACCGCGGCGTATTTGGATCCAGTGAAGGGAGAGGAAGCGCGCGAGCGTGGTAACGCCTTTTTCAAGGATCAAAAGTTCCCCGAGGCGGTGAAGGAGTACAGCGAAGCCATCGCTCGGAACCCGAACGATCACAAGGCGTACTCCAATCGCTCCGCCTCGTACACCAAGCTCGCCGCGTTCAACGAAGCGTTGAAAGATGCGGAGAAGTGCATCGAACTCGAGCCCACCTTCGCGAAGGGTTACACGCGCAAAGGGCACGTGCAGTTTTTCACCAAGAGCTACGACGACGCCGTGGAGACGTACACCGAAGGCTTGAAGCACGACCCGAACAACGAAGAACTCAAGGATGGTTTGCGACGGTGCCACGAGCAAATCAACCGCGGCGCGATGGGACAGCTCAGCGAAGAAGAGATGAAGGCTCGTCAAGAACGCGCGATGGCGAACCCGGAGATTCAAGGCATCCTGAGCGACCCCGTGATGCGCCAAGTCTTACAAGACATGTCCACCGATCCCAAGGCGGCGGCCGAGCACCAGAAAAACCCCATGATCATGGCCAAGGTGCAAAAGCTCATCAACGCCGGCATCGTGCAGGTTCGATAGCGCGCTAAATTGAATACATCATCATCACAAACATTTTTTACTCGCGTCGCGTCGTCGCTCGTCGTCGCGCGCCCGTCTCAATCCTCCACGCTCGCCGTCCCGCGCTGCGCCGCCCATCGATCGTACGTCCGCTGCGCCGCGTCATCGATCCCTCCTCCCACGATATCGATCGACCTTCCGATCGTCATCGTCGCCGCTTTCGAGAACCCCGGAATCGCTCTCAGCAACCGCGGCACCTCCGCCGCGATCTTCACCCGCACCTCCGTCTCCACGACCGTCTCCGTCGCGCTCGACCGCGATTCATCGATCCCCACTCGCGCGTCGATGTGCGCCCACACCCCCATCGTCGCGAATCCCGGCGGCAGCTTCGCTTTATCGCCCGCGAATCGCAACTCGTCGCCCACCAACCGCGCTCGCCCGTCCACCCGTCCCGCGCCGTCCGCCGCGATCGCCTCGATCGCGAACGCCGGCGCGATCTCCCACGCCAGCAGCGCTCTCGGCGCGACCGCGACGTCGTACGCGCGTCCGCCCCGCGGTCCTCGGTGCTCGCGCTCGCGCGCGTCCGCCGCGCCGAAGACGAGCTCGACAAAGTTCGCGGGCTCGGCGAGCCACGCGCGCACGCTCGCGTCGCGCCCGCGACCGGCGTCGCGCACCGCGAGCGCGATGACGCGCTCGACCGCGAAGGCGTCGTAGCCGGGCGGCGGCGCCGGCGGCGGCGCGTCGACGTCGATGACGTCGCGCGAGGACGACGCGCGGCGGCGCGACGGCGCGCGCGCGACGCGGCGCGGGACGGACGCGGACGCGCGCGGCGCGCGAGCGACGCGGGGCGTCGCGCGGACGCGCATCGCGCGCGCGGCGAGCGCGCGGCGAGCGCGCGGCGCAGTGCGCGAGGCGAGCGCGCGCCGCCGCCATTTCGCGACGCGACGCGAATCGTCGAACGTCGCGCGAGCGCTCGATCGCGCGCGAAAGCGAGCGAGAGAAGGACGCGCGGGAGCGACGCGCATGCCGCGATTGCCCGAGCGCGCGCGCGCGCGCGAGGGCGAGGACGAGGACGAGGAGGACGAGTACAAGGCGGTCGGCGAGGGCGAAGAGGAATCGAGCGATGACGACGACGACGACGACGACGCGATGGACGCCGATCGAGGCGACGGAGAGGCGCGAGAGGCGCGGCGTAAAAGACCCGAGGTGTGGCGACCGGGATCGGCGGAAGACGAGGACGTGGAGCTGGAGTACGACGAGAGCGCGTACGACGCGCTGCACGCGTTTTCGCACGAGTGGCCGTGCCTGTCGCTGGACGTGATGAGGGATGATTTAGGCGAAGGAAGGGAGGTGTTCCCGCACGAGATGACGATCGTGACGGGAACGCAAGCGATGGAGGCGACGAAGAACGTGCTGAGCGTGATTAGGGTGAGTCGGATTAAGAAGACGCGGCGAGACGCGGACGCGGACGAGGACATGGAGGCGAGCGATAGCGACGACGACGAGGACGGTGGGTCAGACGCGCCGACGTTGACGGTGGCGAGCGTGGTGCATCATGGATGCGTGAATAGAGTGCGAGCGATGCCGCAAAGACCGAGCACGTGCGCGAGTTGGAGCGATTCTGGGCACGTGATGATTTGGGATTTGAGCGCGCAGTTGAAAAAGGTGATGACGTCGACGAACGATTCCAAGGGCAAGATTGATCCACCGTCTCGAGTGACGCCTACGCAAGTGTTCACGGGTCATAAAGACGAAGGCTACGCCCTTGATTGGTCCTCGGTGTGCGAGGGAAGGCTCGCGAGTGGTGATTGCGCCGGGGCGATTCACACGTGGGACATGGTGCAAGGTAAGTGGGACGTCGGCGCGACGCCGTACACCGGGCACTATTCGAGCGTGGAGGACATCCAGTGGTCCCCGACCGAGCGAGATGTGTTCATATCGTGCTCTGCCGATCAAACGGTGTGCGTGTGGGACACGCGACAGCGCGCAAAACCGGCGTTGCGCGTCAAGACGCACGACTCGGACGTCAACGTTCTGTCGTGGAACAGACTCGCCAACAGCATGGTCGCCACAGGCGCCGACGACGGATCGTTGCGAATCTGGGATCTTCGCAACTTTAACGAAACCAACGCGCAATTCGTGGCCAACTTCACCTTCCACCGTGCCGCGGTGACGTCCGTGGATTGGGCGCCGTTCGACTCAGCCATGCTCGCCTCTTCCTCCGCCGACAACACCGTCTGCGTGTGGGATTTAGCCGTCGAGCGCGACGCCGAGGAAGAAGCCGCCGCGCTCGCGGCGAAGGATAACGCCGCGCCGCCCGAGGACCTTCCTCCGCAGCTCATGTTCGTCCATCAAGGCTTGAAGGATCCAAAGGAAATCAAGTGGCACCGTCAAATCCCGGGCGCGTGCGTCACCACCGCCGCCGACGGCTTCAACATTTTCAAAGCCTACAACGTCGGCCCCGCCGTGCCGTGATTCGAGCCTACAACGTCGGCCCCGCCGTGCCGTGATTCGAGCGCGCGCGCGTCGACGCATATCGCACGTCGCGCTAGAGCTCTATAATATCAATACAACACACTACGACTACCACGCTACGTTTCTACGTCTCTCGGTTCCGTCCCGAACCGCGAGGTCTCCATCTACCCCCACGCCGGCGTCGTCGAGTAAAACACCACCAACCGTCCGCCCTCATCGTTCCGCTCCCCGTATCCATCGCACAGCGCCCCCACGCGCGCGTCGTAGCTCGGCGTGAACGCCGCGCCGAGGTACGCGAACGCGCGCTCGCGCTTGATGAGTTTGCTCAGGTGCGCGACGACGTCCTCGAACCGCGCGTCCGCGCGCACGCGCACCTTGTTCTGACGCAAGATCGGCGCGTCGCCCGTGGCTTTGAAGAGCACGACGACGCGCCGCGACGGGTCGAGGTCGGGAGGCATCGAGCGAGGGTCGCGAAGTGCGGCGCGTCGCGAGCGTCGGCGAAAAGACAAAACGGCGTCGGAAGTTACAAAGCTCATCTCCTCATCTCGGGTACGGACCGTCGCGACCGTGCGCGGCGTCTAAATCGACGTTCGGACCGCACGGTACGATGGCGTGCGGGTTCAGGCTCGGATGACTGGCGAAGTAGTGCTGTTTGATGTGCGCGAAATCCGTCGCTCGTCGCAGCGCCGGCATCTGATAGAGCTCTCGCACGTACGCCCCCATGTGCTCGTATTGGTGGATGAATTTTTTGTTCGTCTTGAAGTACACGACGTAGACTTCGTCGAATCTGATCAAAGTCATGAAAAGTCGAACGTCGGCTTCGGTGAAGACATCGCCGGCGATGTACCGCGAGCGCGCGAGCAACTCCTCGCATCGGTCCAACGCTGAAAACAGATTCTTCACCGCTTCGTCGTACGCGCTCTGCGATACGGCGAACCCGCACTTGTACACGCCGTTGTTGATATCATCGTAAACCCACTGATTGATCTCGTCGATCTTGGGACGTAAGTGCTCGGGATATAAATCCACCTCTCGCGCCGCGTCGCTCGAGCAAAAATCTTGAAATTTTGTATTCAATTCTCTCAATATCTCGCTGCTCTCGTTATTCACGATCGTTTTTCGTAAAGTGTCCCAAATCAAAGGCACCGTGAATCGCTGTTCGGTCGGTGCGCCACAGATCTCGTACAAATCTCTCACGAATTCCGCGCCCTCGCACGCCGTCGCGGAGCACCGAGCGTCGGCCTCAAACGCTCCTCTCCCGCTCGGTCCCGTCACGACGGTTCCCGGCTTCACGAACCGCCATCCCGCGTGCGCGTCGTTCGGGTCGTTCGGTCGAGTCTTACCCCACACGGGATGCGTCACCGCGACGTCGAGGACGTCCTCGAGGCCTTTCGCGTGCAAAGCGGCCAGGCACCTCGTGGCCCACGGGCACGCTAAACTGACGACTAAGACGTAGCGGTGCGCCTCGGGCGGGTGCGCGCCGTTCGCGTCGAACGCGTTTCTGAACGTCGACGCTTTCCTGGCGAAAGCGCCGGTGGGGGAGACGTCGGCGACGGCGGTGCGATCCATGGCGATGAATGAATGGCCGCCGCGGCGCGGTGTGCGGCGCTCGGGACGCGTCTTCGGGACGGGGTCGGACGGTGAAATAAGTCTTGAGAACGATCGTTACAAGGAATGAGAGAACGATCGGTGCCGTGAGATATTGATAGATGCGCGCGGTGACTCGGAGAGTTCGATTCTGCGGGAGGAGACGAAACGCGGCGCGCGTCAGTCAAAGCTCTCGGCGATTCGCGTCGGGACGCCGTCGAATAGTCGAGTAGGGGCGCATCGCGGTTAATTTTACGTACACGCTTCGTCCAAGGCGGCGACACCCGGCAAGACCTTGCCCTCGAGTAATTCGAGGGAGGCACCACCGCCGGTGGAGATGTGAGACATCTTGTCCGCGAGGCCAGCCTTTTCGACGGCGGCGACGGAGTCGCCACCACCGATGATCGTGATGCCGTTCAAGTTCGCGAGGGTGTCGGCGATACCGAAGGTACCCTTGGCGAAGGCGTCCATTTCGAACACACCCATCGGACCGTTCCAGATGACGGACTTGCACTCGTTGAGTTCGCCTTGGAACGCCTTGAGGGAGTCCGGACCGATGTCGAGACCCATCCAGCCTTCCGGAATGTTGTCGACGGAGACGATTTGCGTCTTGGCATCTTCGGCGAACTTGTCCGCGACGACGACGTCGGTCGGGAGCAAGATCTTCACGCCCTTGGCTTCAGCCTTGGCCATGAGTTCCTTGGCGAGGTCGATCTTGTCGTCTTCAACGAGGGACGCGCCGACGGACTTGCCGAGCGCCTTGTAGAAGGTGAAAATCATACCGCCGCCGAGGATAATCTTGTCCGTCTTTTGCAACAAGGACTCGATGACGCCGATCTTGGAGGACACCTTAGAGCCACCGACGATGGCGCAGAACGGGCGTTCCGGGTTGGAGACCGCACCGTCGAGGTAGTCGAGTTCCTTTTGGAGCAAGAAACCGGCGACGTTCGTCTTGCAGTACTTGGTCACGCCCTCGGTGGAGGCGTGCGCGCGGTGCGCGGTTCCGAACGCGTCGTTCACGAAGATCGTCGCGCTGCCCGCGAGCTTCTTCGCGAAGTCAGAGTCGTTCTTCTCTTCTTCCTTGTAGAAGCGCGTGTTCTCGAGCAAGCACACGGAGCCGTTCGGCATGGACGCGACCGCCTTCGCGACTTCGTCGCCGACGCAGTCGTCCACCTTCGTCACCGGGCACGACAACTTCTCGGACAATCGCGCCCCGACCGGGGTCAATCGGAACTTATCCTCCGGTCCGTTCTTCGGTCGGCCCTATTTTTGCGCGCGTCGTCGTCCCCCTCGTCAGTCGCCCCTCGTTCGTCTCGATCCGATTCGCGGATAAGTGGATAAACCACCCTCTCGTCGCGCGCGCGCCGATCGCGATGATCACGCACCAAGTGCGACGTCACGAGCACCTTGGCGCCGTTCTTCGCCAGGTACTCGAGCGTCGGGATCGCCGCGCGAATGCGCGTGTCGTCCGTGATGTTCAGGTCCGCGTCCATCGGCACGTTCAGGTCGCATCGCACGAACACGGTTTGGCCCTTGAGGTCGCTCTCGGCGAGGTCGCCGACGGATTTCTTCTTCGCCTCGACGACGACGGCGGCGCGCGTCGCCGCGGGGCGCGCGCGGGGCGCGGAGAGTCGTTGGCGGGGCGCCGCGGCGGGCTTGAAGCCGGTGAACGTGGCGAGCGATTGCATGGCGTGCGGATAGTGCGGGGCGATCGCGGCGCGATCGCCCATCCGGCGCGCGCGGCGACCGACCGGATTTAGGATTTCGATGTACACGCGATCTATGTACGCGGGGCGCCGGCGTACGCGCGCGGGACGGCGAGTCGAGCGCGCGAACGCGTCGCGGGCGCCGACGCCGAGCGACGCGCGCGCGAAAGAGGACGTTGGACGCGTCGCGACGCGTCGCGACGCGTCAGGACGCGGCGGAGGCGTTGGCGGCGGTGGCGTTGGGGTCGGCGACGTCGCCGGGCGGCGCGGGCGGGGGGGGCGGCGGCGCGTACTGATCGCAGTCGTTCACGTTGGGAAGGCCGAAGGACGCGCACCAGTGGTCGGTGGCGAAGGTTTCGCAGCCCGTTTTGCAGAGACGGGCGCGGTAGTCGTCGATGCCGTCGTCGGTGTAGGAAATTCGAGGGCGAGCGCGCGCGAGCTCGAGCGCGTCGTACGCGCCTCTGGCCCGGACGGCGTCGGCGGCGCAAGAGAGGAGGGCGATCGGGCACACCTGCCAGCACTCGGTGGATCCGATGGCGTTGTTGGATTCACCCGCGGCGCACGGGATGCAGCTGTCGATGGAGGCGCCGCCGGAGAGAACGCTGTACGTGCCGACTGGACACGGCGTGCACGTCTCGGCGCGCGCCGCCGAGTAATACCCGGGCGCGCACGGCGTGCACGCGTCCCCGGCGCCTCCTCCGGACGTTCCCGCGGGACAGTCTGTGCACGAAGTCGCGGCTAACGTCGAATCGAACGTCGATCCATCCCCCGTCGCCGGCGCTCGCCACGAGCGCGTCGTCTTTTCGTAATAATCCTCCAGCGTGCTCTTCCCCGACGTCCCCGCTCCGCACGCCGTGCACCCGACCGTGTTCCCAACCTTCGTGCTAAACGTCCCCACCGGACACGGTTCGCACGTCGCCTGCCCCGTCCGCGAGTTGAACCATCCCGCCGGGCACGACACGCACGTCTTTTGCGCCGCCAGCGGCTGCACCGTCCCCGCCGCGCACGGTTCGCACTTGCAACTGTAAAACCGCGACGTCGAGTCTCCTTCGCACGCCTTACACACCGATCCCGGGCAGCATCCGACGCCGCGTCCGCCTCCCGCGAGGCACCCGTCGTCGCTGCGAAACACCGCGTCGGGCGCGTTCTCCGAAAACGCCACGAAAATCGCCGTCTGTTCCGCCGCCACGCAGTTCCCATCGCTCGCCTGCGCCTCAGCGCGCGTCACGCCGTCGCGTCCGAGCGCGAGCGCGCACGCGATCGACAGCGCGCGCGCCGCGCGCCGTCGAATCCGTCCCGCGGGCATCCTTCGAACGCGCGCGCGACCGCGCGTCGTCTTCATCGCGAGGTCGTCTTCATCGGGAGCGTCGCTCGCGCGATGCGTCGCGCCGCGACCGCGCGTCGCGCCCTCGCGCGACGCGTCGCGCGGCGTCGCGCGCGCGGCGTCGCGGTGTGCCGACGCCTCGCCGGCGGCTGCAGATCTCGACGCGCGACTTCCGCGTCGCCGCGTCGCGACTCGCCGCGCGCGCGCCGCGAGCGACGCGCGGTCGAACTTGGCGTCGCGCGCGTCGCTCGAATCGTCGAACGCGCGCGCGCGAGCGACGCGAGGGACGCGAATCCGCGGGACGAATCTGATTGCGTCGCTCATCCGAAGCGCCGCGACCGACATGTACGCGATGACGGCGGCGCTGGACTACGGCATCGTCGAGGACGACGACGGGGGGGACTACGATCTCGCGATGGACGCGCTGGCGATCGAGCGACGGGCGACGGAGTTT
>Ga0315315_10005055_pt1 | contig 12174 bp, 19 predicted proteins | sample M140m3416metaG_FD_203699 | JGI IMG/M metagenome (GOLD analysis project Ga0315315, IMG submission 203699) | Ammonia-oxidizing marine archaeal communities from Monterey Bay, California, United States - M1 40m 3416 | ecosystem: Environmental > Aquatic > Marine > Intertidal zone | place: USA...
TAACCATCTTATTATTGCTGCTGTCAAAACAAATTGATGAGTAACTGGTCGTCTGATTATTAAAAACAACTGCTGTGCCGTAGCTAATTCCTGTATCACTAACAGTGCCGACAATAGCTGTACCGTGCATTGAATTTCCTACATCGGTGTAGGCTATAACAATTTTATTATTGCTGGTGTCACAAGCTATCGAAACATCGCCTTGCCCTGAACCAATATCAGCAGCCTCAAAAACAACGGGCGAACCTACTGCTTGTGTAACAGTCCCTACCTGAGTAACAGTCCCGCTTGCATTCATAATGACAGGCGCTTTTGACGCTATCCCACTGCCACTATCGGTAGCCGTTATTTGTTTGGCACTAGCTCCCGCAGGGAGTAGGTCACTTAGGTTGCTCATGAAGTGTACTCCAAGTTAATTGCTGTCGCGGAGAGAGCTTTACCCGCCTTGACGCTACTGCTCACTGTACTTATCGTCCCATCGTCTTGGACGTAGTAATCGCTTGCGGGAGTAAGTCCTGTAACACTGGTAGATATACCACCTTTAATTGTTACGTTGCCAGAGGCCGTGTCAGATATAGCTGCGTCCGTTATGCCTATGAAATTTGAGATAGGAAAACCGGATGCGTTATAAGTTACAGCCGTTCCTTTGTCTGAGTTTCCAGAATCTTGATAAGAAACAATTACTTTATTGGCAGTGGAATCAAACGCAGTAGAAAGAAATTTTGTATTGTCATCCGCAGCAGGAGAATTTATAGCGATAGAAGTACCAAAACTTATAGAAGTGCCAGAAACAGTTCCTTCTATAACTAGAGCGTTAAAAATAGAATTACCCGCCCAATAAGCTATGATGATTTTGTTTGCATTAGAATCAAAACAAGCCGAAGTATATTTGGTTTCATAAGGGCTGTTAAAGGCTACGGCTGTGCCAAATGAAATAGAAGTCCCTGACACCGTTCCCACAATAGCTGTACCCGCAGGAGTTCCAAGCTCTGCATATGCTATAACAATTTTATTTGAACTAGAATCAAATGCTACCGATGTATAATTGTTATTAGCCGCTAAATAAACTACAGGAGTGCCAAAACTTATACTGGTTCCGCTAACCGTTCCAATAATTGCGTTTCCCGCAGTTTGGGCTCTATAAGCAATAACAATTTTATTTTCATTAGTGTCATAAGCTGCTGAAGTAAAATCAGTAGCAACGCCATTCCAAGCTACCGCAGTTCCAAAGCTGATAGAAGTACCACTGACTTTTCCAACAATAGCTGTACCGTATTGTAAGTTCCCATTATCTTGATATGTAATAACTACTTGATTCGTATCTGAGTCAAATGCTGATGACAGGTGAGCTATCGCAGCACTCTCAAAAACTACTGGTGTTCCAAAGCTTATAGACGTACCAGAAACAGTTCCAACTACAGCATAACCGTGATCAGATATTCCATTGCTTCTATAAGAAATAATAATTTTATCGGTACTGGGGTCAAAGTTAAGTGCTAACTCATACATAGCGTAAGCAGTAAAATATGTGCGACTACCAAAAGTTATAGACGTTCCAGAAACAGTCCCAACTACAGCATAACCCGCATAACTAACATCTGGATCAGCATAAGCTATAACAACTCTGTTATTTGTAGGGTCATATACAATCCCTGTTGTGTAAATATTATCATCTTGAAAAAGATTTTTACCCCCTGCTTGAGCAGACATGGCTTTAACCTTGCCATCACTGGTTAGCCCTACAGCTTGACCGTTGGATAACGTACCACTCGCTACAAAACTTACTTGCTTCCCCGCTCCCGCAGGAAACAGATCGCTTAAATTTGTCATCCTGTGTAATCCTTAATATTAATCTGTGTGGTCGTTATGGCTTGACCGATAAGTTGACCACCTGTAGACGTTGTGATTGTCCCGTCTGTCTGAACGTAGTAATCAGAACCTACAGTAAGACTTGACTGCACCTCGTTCCTAGAACCCCAAGTGTTAATCGTGCCTGTCGCTGTGTCGCTGATGGCTCCAGAGGCAATGCCTAAGAGGTTGGTCGAGGTGAGGTTTGTGGATGTAGAAGCGGGTTGGTATACAATAGATTCTGCCACAGTACCGCCGCCTTGATCGCTAAACCCTATGAATGTAGTGCTTTCGCCTACGTTTTCACAATTAAATTGATTCTGAGTATTTGAAGAGTTATAGGTAAGTGAGTTTGCAACAGAAAAAGTTCCGCCACTAAAAGTGCCATCATAGATTTTGCCGTAAGAATCAGAGGTTCTATAGGTAATCTCAGTGATATTAGCCGTAGCATTGTAGCTTGGACGAACATAAGCAGTGCCACTAGCACTAAAATCTAAAGTTTGATTAACAGTTAGAGTACCTCCTGCTGAAGACGGCGTACAAATTAAGGCTTTACCAACGCCTCCCGTTTCGGCAGTGACAATAACTTTCTGTTCCGTAGAATCATAAGTAATACCCACATATGAATTCACAGTGGAAGCTAGAATTTTTGTTTGCGCCCCAAAACCTATAGTATTAGTCCCCCCGCCCGTAGTATTTCCGACCACTGACCAAAGATTGTTTGAATCATTTGCGTATACATAAACGCAAACAGGGGCGTTCAAGTTAGAATCGTAAGTTGCAAATATTTTAGAAGCAATGCCTGTGCTACCCGCAAAGTTGTTAGTTGTTCCATAAGAAACGGTTGTTCCACTAACTTGTGCTACTCTTGCGTATTGACCACTAGAACCTTCCCAAAAGACAACAAACCTATCCACGCTAGTGTCGTATATAAGCGCAACTTGGTAGTTACCGCCCCCGCTAAAATTAACCGCAGTGCCAAAAGATATAGTCGCTCCTGCGCCAGTTCCACTGACTGTGCCTAGAGTAAGAAAACCGTTGTTATCAGCAATTCCTACTTGATCAGTATCAGGATCATAAGCAATGCTAAAATAATAAGGAGTTCCACCTGATGCTTGAATTTTTTGTGAAGCACCATAAGTCACAGTGGTTCCTGATATCGTTCCCACAACGGCGTGGGGGAAGTTGCTGTCGGAAGAATCTCTAAAAGCGAGAACCACCTGTCCACCGCCAATACCAACGGCTGAAATTACTCCGGGGTTTGTGGTAGTGGCATCAAAAGCAACTATTGAGCCTACCGATTGAGAAACACTACTTTCACTAATCGCTGTTACCGTCCCGCTTGCATTCATAATGACAGGCGCACCAGAACTAATAGCTCCGTCAGCTACAAAGTCCGTATTATTTTGACCGCCGCCAGCAGGAAGCAAGTCGGCTAAATTGCTCATTTACACGCTCCAACCAATGGTTCCATTTATGTAGGTCATCACAATTTCTGCAAAGTTTTTATCAAAAGTTAGATTAGTATTAGAACTGGCTATTTTGCTTGAGTTACGATCTACCGTAAAACTTGTAGTGGCAGCAGCTCCAGTTCCATCCTTGATGGTTACCGTGTCACCAGCAGATGGGCTAGAAGGCAACGTAATAGTAATGCCTCCCGCTGTAACTACAATATAGTCTCGATTAACCGCAGCGTAACTTGTGCTTTTAATAAGCGGAAATACAGCACCAGAACCCCCATTAGCAAAAGGTAATACCCCTGTTACATTGGCAGTAAGATCACAATATTGAGTGCCTGTTGATCCTGTTCCACCATTAGCAGTAGGAAGCGTCCCTGTTACATTAGCAGCAAGGTCACAATATTGAGTGGCTGTAGAACCTGTTCCACCATTAGCAATTGCTAATGTTCCTGCTACTGTAATCGTGCCGCTAGAAGTTATCGGGCCGCCAGAAGTGGTAAGCCCTGTAGTACCACCTGATACGTTTACTGAAGTAACTGATCCACTTGCGGCAGTAGGGCTTGCGTCATAAACGGCTGCACCTGCACCTGCTCCATCGGTATAGACCATTTTCTTTGTGCCAGTAAGCACATCTACAGTAGCTCCGGAGCCTTGCTTAATAGTTATAGTTTGGCCCCCAGTAGTAGCATTTTCAATTATCCATACTTTAGATACAGTGTCAGGGCCAAGCGTTAAAGTTCGTGTGCCAGTTAAAGTTACGCCAGAGGTAAACTTTAAATACATGGCCCGTGTGCCATCTGCTGTAGCATCTGGCATTGTAAAAGTTTCATTAGCGTCAGAAGCAACAGCTTTTGTGCCGTAACCTAAACCGTCACCAATTAGCTCTAAATTAGTATTTGTACTTGTACCCCAAGTACCGTCTTCATCACCTGTAGTGATTTCTTTTAATCTTAGGTTATTTACATATGTTGCCATTGTTAAATTCCTATCTTAGTTATGCTGCTTTGTCTTCAACCCAGTTAGCTGTTTGAGATGGCATAATTTCTCCCCATCCTGCACTTTGAGAAGGAGTAAGACCTGCCCATCCTGCATCTTGAGAAGGCACTATATTACCCCATATTAATACTGTTCCTACTTCTCCTGTAGTTTCTACTCCTGTGGGTGAAACAATAGCACCTGTTTCTACAGTTGTCGTTCCTACAAACGGCGTAGCTACTACTCCAACTACATTTACATCTACGCTTGTAATTGCATTTGCATTACCTAAATGAGTAGTTGCTTCTACTCCGGTAAGATAAACAGTGAACGGATATTCTACATCTACCGTACCTATTTCTCCGGTAGCTACCACCCCTGTTAATTCTTGTGCAGCATCTCCACCAACAGATACTACACCTAAATGAGTGTTACTTAAAACTCCAGTAGGTGAGGCTATGGCCTGAGCCGCTACAGTAGGTGTGCCTAACGCAGAAGTAGTAGATACTCCTGTTACATCAAATACAAGATCAAATTCTAAAGTGACAGTACCTAATTCGGTGGTAGCGCTTACTCCACTAGGGGTAATAATACTCCCTGTATCTACTTGGGTATAAGCTTCACCCCATCCACCCCTGCCAAAGTAACCGATACCCCATCCGCCACTTGTGTAACCGTTAGCTTCCACTCCTGTGACATTAATGTGGACGCCCGTCCCTGTAACTACCTCAATATATTCTTTAGTACCCCAGCCTCCTCGCCCAAATGCGTTTAGACCCCAACCACTGTTCGGCCCCACCGCACCTATAAGGTGGGGAAGGCCAGATGTGCCGTATGGGGCAGTACCATATGTTGCACGCCCAAATCCAGCAAGATGGATGGTGACATCTGACATCTAAAACCTCTACGCTAAACGGATTATTGCATTACTAGCGTCTGCTGTAGGCATTACAATCTTAAAATCACCTGCACTAGAAGTTTTATCTGCACCAAAATCTAACACCGCTATAGCAGGGTTAGTTCCTCCGTTGTACAGATAGATAAGCGCACCACGAGAAGTAATACTAGCACTCGACCATGTAACGTCATCAAAATCTAAAAAGGCAGTAGTGCCAGATGTAGTAGGATGCGTGCCTATAGTTAAAGTTTTTCCTAACGCCGTATAACCTGTTCCTGTTACTTCGTCACTTGTAGTGTACGCAGTAGTAGCAGCTCCTAATGTAGCACTAGAAGTATATAAAGCTATTTTAAATACTTGTCCTGTACCACTACTAAAATTAAAAGTACCGTCTAAAAGCCCTTGTTTAAACGAAGTACACATAGCCTGACTTATTGCCATTTTTTATCTCCTTAACTGGGGTTTTGGCTTGAGATTCTATATTGACCGTCTCTATAAACATCTCGCCGCATTTTACTGTCGCCAAGATTTTTTAATAGTGCTAGGGACTGTCCGTACATTTGTTGGTACATAGCAACCAAATCTGGTTCGCCTTTTAGAAAACGAATTGCTTCTACTAACGCTCCATTAAGCAGTGCAGAATCAAACTCATTTCCTAACCATGTAGTACCTGCTGTTACTATAGAGGTAGGATAATATCCATAATGAAGCTCAGTAGTATAAGCTGCATCAGGAGTTGGCCCTAATATAAAAGCCGTATCATCAAAATACCCGTAATGTTGAGGTTGTGCCGTTGTATTTGGGTTAGGGTATGCCTCTCGCATAAAGTTAGTATCTTTGTTTAGTAAAAAATGAGAGTCCCCACTACTGTCTGTAATAGCTAAAGAAAGTGGATAAAGAAGGTCAGTAGGGAAAACTAGATACCGATTACCTATACTCATTACACCAGACATATTTTTACGTAAAGCAGGTATTTGAACAGTGTTGTATATTTTCTGTTCAGCTTGTTTTGTAAACATAGCGTACTGATCGGCTGTAAATGAGTTTTCACATATATCAGCAATATTGTCTTTAAGTTCGGTATAGTTCATTTACTACCCCATTGGCCCTCTTGCCATTGTGCCTTTAGTTGCAGCTCCAGTTCCACGAACCTTAATGCCGCTGGTTTTAACGTCCTTAGTCATATACTCAGATATATTCACTTTATTAGGTCGTACTTTGTATTGCTCACTACTTATATTAGTTTTCTTACCCATACATCACCTCTTCTTAGGGAATCCCCGTTTCATATTTTTATACGCTTTAGGGCTAACTGTACTATTTTTCTTAGAACGGCTAGTCCCTGCTTTTTTCCGCGCATTAATGTTGTCGTACAAACCTCGTTTTTTCATGGTGTTGTCTCTACTGTTACTGTTCCAATAAATCCCGTACTTATAATCGGCCCATTTTCCGTAGCGGGTTGTAAGTAAGCTCGACTTTCAGGATACCCTGCAAAATCTGGCCTAGGGTCACGTACTGCTTGAGGGTCGTTAATAGGGAACGTTCCCAGCATTAACTGTGGCTGCCCCGGATTCCAACACTCTGGACATGCTTTAATATCAGTTTCTATATTTTTAACTACTAACCTTTTTAGTTCACGTAGCTTATAACGAAACCCGCAAATATCACATTCTGCAATAGAGTTTTTAGCTGACGCATACCTGCTTGTCACTTATAACTCCCGTACGCGAGGCACTAAACTTAGTGTAGCTTTTTCTCTATCTTCACCCGCAGCTAAATCCCATGCCTCTTCGTACGCCTCTTTTAACATAGGCAACCTAGGCATTAGATCAGGGTCTTTCATAGCAACATAGTAAGCTAACCCTGCTACTAAACATGGCAAAAATCTAAAGTTAACATCAGGAGTTTGAACACCACTACCTGCGTCTTGAACTCTACGCATCCTCCAATACCGAAATATATAATAAGGAGAAGGCACAGTTCCTCGGTCAGGAATAGGCCAAAATGTTACTTTAGGGTTATCTCTGGCTCTATCTACCTTGACTTGTATAGGACGCGATTGTGTTAATTTATTAGGGATAGATGCATACGTAGGAAAACTTATTCTGGTAACTGTTAAATCGCTTTGTGTAGAAACATTACCGTCACCCGTACGTATAACCTGTTCCATAATATCAATCGTGTCGGCAGGAAGATCGTAAGTAGCAGTACCTTGTACGAGGTTTATAGTTCCTTCCTCTATAGTCCACATATTAATCCCACGATTCTGCCATTCTATAGTCATTAAATTCATTGACCGTCTGGCAGTACGTAAGTCATAACCTGACCGCATTTCGCGCCCTGCACGTTCCCACGCTTCTTCAGCGATCTCAGTAAAATCCATATTGAATGTAGCAGTGCCAGAAGTTGCCATTATGTATGTTTACCTTTTGTATGACCTTGTTGCGCTATACCATCAGCACGTTTAGACACATCAGCCTGTACTACTTTTGTAGTAGTTTTAGGGGGAACTGCACTCATTAACCTAGGAGTGCTTGTACCTACCACTGTCATTCCCGGTTTGTCAGGTGGTTTTCTTTGCTCTTTTTTAATTTTGCCAGCCATGTTTTAGCGCCCTCTTCTTTTTACCGGGCCTTTCTTTTTAGCGCCTACTTTGCCGCCACCGCGCATTTTGTTTGTCATGGTCATACCACCAGCACGCATTTTTTTGGTAGCACGTTTTTTTACTGGGCCTTTCTTTTTAGCACCTTTCATCTTTTAATCTCCTGTAAAATTTATTACGTAATTTATACATCGGTTCTACATCGTACTCTTGGAAATACTTATCGTAATAGCCAATAAGTCTTAATTTCTCCGCAGCTTGTTCCAATTTGGAAAGCCGCTGCACAAACACTAATGCGTATTCAGTATCTGTTTCCGGTTCAAACTCTTCGCTATCTAATAACTCTTGTTCATCATCGTCAGGGTGAAACCCCATAACCCATAAGTCTTTGTCTTTATACGTATTTCTAGAAATACGTTTGTTAATTATGTCATTATACTCATGAAATTTGTCTTCTCTCTTTATAAACAAAGTATCAACTATAATGACTAAATCTTTGCTGTCGTCCCAATTTTTCAACGTATAGGAAAGTAACTCGTAAGACTTTTTTTCTTTAAAAACTATGTCAACTTTACCTTCTCTCCATGCTGCTTTTGCATAGGGACACGCTGGTATGCCGTTAAACTCTGGGTTACGTGGTTCTAATACGTACTTAGACCACCCCTTAATTTCTCTAACTATTCCTGTTTTCTCTTGTTGGCTAATCATTTTTTTCTTAGCAGGAATCTTTAGTCATCGACGAACTGTGCCTTATAAGCTTGTTTAACTAAAGTATCTTTTCGTTCACGACGATCTAACTCTACGCCAAAATCACGAGCAAATTCTTCTAACTCTACTTTAGTCATTTGGTTCAATTCGGCTTTGGTAGTTTCTTCAACTTCCTCCACCTTTACGGGCTTTGGGGCAGGTTTAGTTGCTCCTTTAGCACTTACTCCTGTAACAGTTACTGCTTCGTCTTTTTTAGAAGCACCACCACCCATAGCCTTTAGTTTTGCTTTAGCGTCGTTTTCTCGCATAGGGTCAAACACTACAATGTCATACTCCCCATCTGCGTTCTTAAAACCTATTTGATACACAGGTTCTCCAGTAGAAAATGTGCCGTTCTGAAACATTTCTAATTTAGATTTAGCCATAATGTGTTTTTACCCTCGTTTCCTCGCAATTTTAGTAAGCCCACGTTGTGCAACACCGTCACAACTTACTTTACCGCCCATGTTAAATTTCTTCTTTCTACCTTTGTCCATAGTAGATACGTCAGAATATTTACGTTTCTTGCCTTTTTTCTCCATAGCCTGAGCTTCGTCACGCCTAGATTTAAGGTTTTGTTGCCCTTTAGTTTTGTTGCGAGAGCCTAAAGATTCATCCTGACGAGCGTTATATCCCTGTTTTTTAACTTTTCCACCCTTTGCCATACGCGTAGCTTCGTACTCTTTTTCCCTGTTTATGCGTCTACGTTCAGCATCCGTATTACTTCCCGTTCTGTTACGTATTCTATAATCTTCATCATCAAGATTACGCATAACTCGTTTAGCATGTGCTTTACTAGGCATACCGCCCTCCTTAAAAGTTTTACCTTTGTCTGCTTTAGCAAACTCTTTACCCACACTTTGTGGGACTCCCGCTTTCTTAGCAAACTTAGGGCTGTTAGCTACTGCCGCCATAAATTTAGCTTGTTTCTTAGTTTTACTAGGCATTATCCGTACGTCTTGGTAACGGTTATAACCAGTAAATACGTATCCCCTGCGGTAGCTCCAACGGTAGTAACTACAATATCTCCCGTCTTTCCTGCTCCACTATTGTTAGGAATACCAAAGTCTGAAAAATCCATAGTATCTTCCCAATCTTGCGGAAGATTTAATAAGGGTACGTCCGTAGTTGCGTCCCACAATAACTCCACACCCATACCTATATTAGAAAAAGTTATAGTCTGAAGAGTAACTCCAGTACACGCTTTTCCAGTTTTGGGGTCAGGAGCTAAAGAAGAAACGTCAATTAAAACCGCCGCAGCTTGTCCGGTTCCGTCACTAATATTAGTAAACTTTAGGATAGCTGTACGCGCCCCGTCTTGAATTGTCTGGCTTGTAAGCGCATCTGCCATAATTTTCTCCGTAAAAGCGGGGCGAACCCCGCTATATATTAACCACTAAAAGGAGTTGCCAAAGTACCACTACCAAGGTTTACACCTTGAATATGATATTTGTTTGCGGCTATAGCAGTAATTGTAAATTCTGTTCCTGCTACACCGCCTGTAGTAGTTCCGTCAAAGACTAAAGCGTTATTGCTAGAACCATTTGGCTCAAATACATGGACAAGACCTAAACCTGCTTTGCCCTGAACTATAGAGCCTGTAAACAAATTGGTCGCCGTAGTCATTTGAATAGTGGTGTTAGCGCCAGAAGAAGTAAGAAAAATAAACTTATAGCTAATTCCTACATTACTAAGAGTATTTGGCTCTCCACCTTTATGGTACGGCCCAGCAGATTTAACAGGTGTGTCGCTGTTAATCGTAGGTAACGTAAGGGTAAGCGTAGAGTTATTGATAAGAATTGTCTTACCTGCGTGATCAGTAGGGTTAATTACAGTATCAGCAGTAAGCGCTACTACGGAAAATGGGCCTTGGGAGTAAAACCCACCCATTGAACGAACTGGGCCTTGAAAAGTGGTTAAAGCCATCTTTAATTCCTCTCATGCGAGTGGTGATGTCTGTCTGCATGAAGTCAGCCGAGTCTGTCAGACACCGTAAATGTTCTCGGAAAATGTTTGTGAATATATATCACGAGCCTTTATTTATTGCAATAAAAAGCCCCGCACAAAGGCGGGGCCAAAAACGTGTGGGATCGTTTTTGTAGGGGGAATCTAGCTCGCCCCCGGTGACCCATAAATACCTAATGGATCAGATACACCAAAGGAGTATCTTTCACGAGCTTTGTATCGGCTATTGCCTGTGTCAAAGTCGCCATCCATAGAGGTTTGCATGGGAGTACGGGTGAAGTGCTTGAGACCGTTAGGTACATCAGTCAACATATACCACCTATTGGGGTCAGTTAAATAATGATTAACAGTCCACCCCTCAGGTACAGTACCGTTATTACGCATCGCATTGATGTCGTTATCGGCTGTACTTGGGCGTAGCTCACTATCCATTAGCCTTGTTGCTACAAACTGCAACGCCGCAGGGATAATTAACTTACGAGGTTTAGCTGCAATCAACAACCCACGCTCGTCTGTCCATCCAGCAATCTGAATAACACCCGCTTCTAAAGAAGTTTCGTTTAAATCAGCGCCAGTAGTTGGACGGTTAGAGTTAGTGCCACCAGACACCAAAGGGTGTGCAGTAGAACAAAGTGGTTGCCCATCACCATAAGTAGTACCAGCAGCAAACGCATTATTTAAAATAGCTGCGCCTTTAGTCTGCTTGGTATACGCCATAGCCCTAGCTAGAGCTTTAGTGTATCTACCTGATAATGAATCATACAAGTTATCCTCAATTGCCTCTTCGGTAAGTGAGAATCCCATAGCTACCGTTTCATGCACATATCGTGCAGTCCACGCTTCTTGGGCGTTATCATAAGCAATCGCAGCGCCTTCGTTTTTAACTGGGGCGGCACTAAAGCCTGATAACTTAACTTCTTCCTCGAAAGAACGATCAGAAGCTTCAGTTTCAAAGACTTCTTGAGTTTCGTCCGTATATTTTGCGTACTCCAAACCAAACAGAGCGTTAAGCCCCGGTAGGAGTTCCTTCATTAATTGCGCTCTTGAAATAGCCATTTGTCAGACCTCCTATACGCCAGTAGCGTTGTTGTACTGGTGCATACCTGCGTTCCACTTAACAATAAGCTCAGGGTACGCATCAGCAGCAGTTGCGGTTGCAGGAACAACATCTACTACCCTTACAGGTAGCGTGTTAGTGGTGGCAGCGGAGGTAGAAAGAACAGCTACTCTTGAGTCGCCTGTGTTTGCATCTCCAGCATTCTGTACTAAAGACATATTGTTACCTATAACAGTACGTCCTACAGAAGCAATAGTAGTAGTGCCAGACACTACAGCTACTTGGAAAAGCGCATCAGGATCATCAATTACATAAGCTGAAAGATCGTCTGCTGTTGTATTTGCTGGGTAATACTGGCGGTTAATAAAACCAGACACAGAATCTGTGTAAGAAACACCTAGAAAGATACCCATAGGGGTAGCAGTCGTGGTTCCTGCGTCTTTTTCTATCGTACCGTCATTAATTATTTTAACCAGATCGCCATTAAAAATGCTTGTGGCATAGCCTGAAGCAATTTTAAAGTGCCGAACTGATCCCGCAAACACTCTACCGCCAATCAAATTGATTGGCTTTAGCCCGTATGGGCCAGATACAGTGGGATAAGCCATTATTAGCTCCTTAT
>Ga0315315_10005056_pt1 | contig 12174 bp, 22 predicted proteins | sample M140m3416metaG_FD_203699 | JGI IMG/M metagenome (GOLD analysis project Ga0315315, IMG submission 203699) | Ammonia-oxidizing marine archaeal communities from Monterey Bay, California, United States - M1 40m 3416 | ecosystem: Environmental > Aquatic > Marine > Intertidal zone | place: USA...
CGACAATAGTTTCTTTGCCATTGTGTAAGCAAACCAAATCTGTTGAGCCCGCATATAAACCCGGGTAGTGTAACATAACTTCAGAGCCATAATACTCTTCCACTGGCGCAAGACCAATCTCAATAATTTTGTCGGCCATGGGACGCGCCTCTTGTCCGATCTTTGTAAGATCAACACAGCCAGTGCCGAGAACATAGTGCTCGAGGAATTTGTGCATACAGGTACCCCGTGCACTAGATACATTCTTGATTCGCTCTGCTTCTTCTTCTCCAACTTTGGCCTTCCAGTCTTTTAGAAATTGTTTATTTTTGGTGGCTCCTAATATCGTAGTCACAGACGGAAGTCTAGAATTATCTATGTCATAAACCCTGGTCCCTGATCCGGGGTCCGTGAGCTGTTTTCCTCGTATATAGTTGTATTTATTATTCTTTTTTATTCCAGATTTTTTACCAATATTATGGTATTCAGCGATATCTTCATCACTCATCATGGGTACGTTCCAATCTATTACGAACAGACTGTTCGTAACTCTCTCTTAATTCGTCCTGTTCTTTTTTTCTATCGTATATTTTTTTACTATCTATTACTTTAGATTTAAACTTAGGAGTCCTAACCTCTTTCGCAACAGGATTAGTTTTAAATATTCTATCAAAGTTTTCTTTATATAAGTCAGTTGAGGGTCTAGATTTACCATCATATTTAAATTTTTTATTCTTCATAGTTTTCTTTTTAATTCCTCTAAATACTCACGGTTCTCTTGATCACGTAATATCTTTTCATGTTGTATGTTTTGTTTACGTTTTAATATTTTAACATGTTCTCTCCAGGCCCATGCATTAAGTTGACCTGCATACTTCATTATAAAATGTAATCCTTCGTATATAAATTTATCAAACATTATTCTAAACTCATCGCTTGTTTATATTCTTCTAACGAAACTACTTTACCATTCATCACATGTCCTGCGTAATGTTCCATGACTTGATTAATCTTTGGTAACTTTGTATGCGCCCAAGGCCAAATCAAACAACAAACATAGTATGCATCTCTAAATGTAGCACGCCATCGGTATTGCATAAGATATTTAGTACCATCTACGCGTTTACCTTTTCTAGGTTTTTTATTTAATGTACCAACACCTAAAACTTCATGGACCCACCTTAACACAGATTGATCTGTCATTGTAATTTCCATAGATAATCTTAAACTATTAGACCACCTATACCCAGGTTTACCTCGATGTTTCTTTTTCTTTTCAGGTGCTCGTTTAAAATGAATACTACCCTCACCATCAAACAATCCTGCAATGTATGCTTTGTCTGTATCAGGAATCATATTTCCTCACATGTATTAAGATAGCCATTACAATAACTGAAACTACAATACCTATAAAAAACAAACCTATCATTCTTTATCTCCTGTAAATACCCACTTCACTACTGATGTTGTTGGGTCAAACCCATCAAACTTTAGGTCTCTAGTGCAGCTTGTGAGCATCACCTGTAACAGGATCAGCATCGATATAAGACTCAATAACTTGGGACTCATCCACATATATTTCTCCTTCCGAGTCACACTCAGGGCATTGTGCCACAACGTGTTCTCTACCTTCTTCTAATACTAATTTAATATATCCATTACCTTTACAGTTAGGACATATCATTGCATGTTCGTTATACTTTTTTAATTTTTCCATTTAATTTCTTCGCTTTCTCATTTGCAATTGATTCAATGGTTTTACTGATTGATAAAGTTGCATCGGGCAATAATACCTTCGACAAACTTATCAATGTCTTGTATGTTTCATGTGTTAATGAAACATTTCTATATTTAGTTATATCGGTCATAGACCTTCCTTTCATTTATTTATGAGCAATATATAGGATATAGAGGAGATTTGTCAAGTATGAAAATATTATTAATTTTAGTTATTTGTTCACAAGTAGCAGGTACTTGTTTAGAACCCTATGAATGGCCACAAAGATTCGATAATCAGTATGATTGTTTAATGTTTGGCTATGAACAATCTACTATAAAAATGAAACAATTAGGTCCTGAAGAAGTAAACAAATATAATATGTTTATTAAGTTTTATTGTACTCCAGACAAAACTATTTGAAATTAAGGCAAGAATGTGGTAATGCAAGTCATCTCACCACAATAACCTATCCTTATTTTTTCCCTCTTTAGGATAGGTTTATCTACAAATACAACCAACTAAAGATCCACTACCATCATTCATGATGTGTAGGTTTAGTGTGTCTACGTATCCTGTTAGTTTTAGTCTTAGTATCTCGCACAGGTCCATGCAGTTTACTGGTTCCAATAAAGACACATGTTCCATCATCTGCTTTGACAACGGAATTAATTGATACAGTCCGTCGTTTAAAATTATTAGTTCCATTAGTCATCTAAAACTTTTGAGTCAAAGTTTTTTGTTCCATGTGCTATGATTTTTTTTACACCAGAACCACTCAAATCTATTTTTGCATATCTTTCCCATGCTTTTTTAATTAGATTTAATTCTAGTATTAAATTAGACCATTGTTTTTGAGTTATGTCTTTGCCAATTATTGTTAGTTTTTTTTCTTTCATACCTAGAGTCTAGGATAATTTAGGATGTTTGTCAACGTCCCTGGCCCTTGTATTTTTTAAATTGACGTCGCTTACTTTTGTTCATTTTGCACAAGCTAGGGTTGCGTCCAATCGAAGTTTTATGAAAGATAGGTTCGTGAGCTACTTTTGCGTAAAGACCTTTAGCTTTTTTCATTCAAGCCAGTCCTTAACAAATGGCACACCACCATCAGGACGTGCAGTCATGACAGGTAGATAAGTTATTTTACCATTAACATGTTGCTCTAAATCTGCGCCACAAGTCATACATCTATAAAAAGCTTTATCAAGACCTACTAAAGTTGTAAACTCATCACAAGTTGGACATCTACCATTAACTATTTCTGCCTGTATTTTTACCATTACTTTATTATTAACTTTTTTATTGAGTAAGATCCATCAATATTTTCCTCTAATTCTGCCTCACATTTTATGCAAGAATATTTAATATTACTATTAATTTTTAAACCACGTTTAGCTACACGTGCGCCTTTTATACACTCCGCATATCCAGTCTGTAGACGTGCTTCTTTCATCTCTCCGTTGACCAGCATAAGTAAAGCTATTACAACTTCTGTTACTTCATTCATTATTATAGCTCCCGTTTTGTCTAACTTTATCTTTTAGTTTTTCTACATCAACTAATAATTTTTCTAATTGTTTTTGAGTAAATTCTATGTTGACTTTGTTTGTCATGTTCTGTTCTTGATTTTTTTGTAGTTTCTCGACGTCAGAAAAAACTGCCTCCAGGAGCATGTACTGTTCCTGGTCCGTGGGCAATTGCTCACTCTTTTTGAGCAGGTCAGCCTCAAACAGCTCACGTGAAGTCTCTAACGATACTAACCTGGCAGTCAACTCGGTGTATGCGAACACGCCGGCTGCGACTAGCAGAATTAACGAGGCTACCGTCTTCATCGGCATCTGTACAGCTGCTTCTTCGGATATGTTTAATGGTTTTTTATTCATCTACTTTTGGTTTTGGTAATGGCAGTATATAATCTTTTGGTGGCATTTTCAATTTGCTTTTCTTAGGTCCTATAAGCTTATCATTCATTAATTTAACATCAGGGTTCTCTTTTTTGTAGTCATCTTTCATATCGTCCCACAAACTTTGAGAATCAGATGGTCTAGTGTTATCTCTTGCAGGAGTCACACCTCTACATTTCATAACTAACAGTCTAAAGTTTTCATTCTGTGCAAGACTAGGATTACTATTTACCCTACCACACATCTTCATCAATTCTAATTGTTGTTTTAGTTGTACGTTTTCTTTTGCTGTTTTACAGTCTGTGCCTAAATATTTTCTGTAGGTAAATCTTAAATACTGTTGTTCATTAGTGCTGCTGTCAGAATAATTATAATCAGTATCACGTCTTTCTGTGCTTACTTCCATTTCACCACATCTTACACCATAGTCGTTAAGGTATTCGTTTCTAGGATACGCAGGTTCTACAAACAATGCTAAGATTGTCATCGCCAAGATTAGTAGTCCTGTAAAATAATAATTCATCCTGAGAACCTCCATGCATTACCTGTTTAAATCCTTAATATCATAGTCGTGTTCTCTAACTTGATCGGCCAGTTGTCTATATAAATTTTCTGCCATCTGCCAAGTAGATTCTGCAGAAGTTAGTCTTGTGTTTTGATCTACAATTTTATCTTCAGCAACTTTTAAATCTCTTTTAAGATCTACGATTTCTTGCTGATTAGTGTTGATGGTATCTGTAAGATTAACAATATAACGAACGCCAGTAAATGTACCGACTAGCACTGAAGCTACTACAGGTACTAATACAAAATTCTTTTTTAATAAATCTGCTAAATTCATTTTTTCTTTTCCTCAATTTCATAGAAGAACTTATCAGTATCTTCTGTTTGCCATTGGCCCGTATCTTCTACGTTCCATTCGTTAGTTTGTACCTTCCAGTCAGGAATATTATCCTTAACAGTAAATGAAGGTAGATCCCATATACATCTGTTGTTGGGTTGTGCTGCATAGTTGCCGTCGTTCAACGCAATTATGTGAGCGCACTTATGCTCGTGCGGAATCTCTGAATGATCAGAATTTAATATATTAGCATCTGGGTGTCCCCAGTCAACGGTAAATAAATACTTACCATGATGCCACTTCTTATCTTTACCAATGTATTTGCCGGATGCGGCTGTTAAAACATCCCAAGTAGTAACAGCAGGATAATAACTAAAAGAATTCCATAACTCCAATTCATCAAGTCTACGTTCAGGAACTTTTTCTCTGTTAAAACCTCTTTGTATGAAGGCGCTAATCGGGAGACGATAAAATACAGCGCCGTTTTCCATAAGTGCATGCCATAAGATAGCACGACCTGTAAGGCTGCTAATACCGAAGATAATACAGTCTTCAACTTCGCCATGATGTTTTCTAAGGTCATATAAATACTCCTTTTTTATTTGCGCGTATTGTATAGGAATATTTGCATTTAAGTAAGCCATATTTTCATTATTTTTTCTTTTTATTCTAAGTTATTTCCAAATAACAATGTATAACTTATTCTTCTGTTTTCAAAACCTTTTTTCATAGAAACTTCATTTGTTTTATGAAAATAAGCACCATTAAAAAAAATTGCTCTATTACTTTTATAATTAATTTTAACAGGCTCTACATTTTTTGATCTGACATATTCTAAACTTTTTTCTGAGTTGTTATTCCAATCCTCTCTTGTCCATTTTTTTGGAGGTATAACTTTGTAAATATGTAGACCATTTTTTTCTGGATTTAATACACTTTCATTTGATGAAACCCAAATATTTAAATTTATTACAGATGGATCACAGTGCAGACCTACACCAGATTTATTTTTTGTGTAAAGAAAACTCCAGGCTCTTTGAAACTCTGGAACATCAAATTTATTATTTATTTCACTAGCAATTAAATCTGTTAAATAATCTTGAGTTGGAAAATAATCAATTGCAAGATAAGATGAATATTTTTGATCAAAATATTTACTGTATAAAACTCTAATTTTTAATATCTCTAAACATTCTTTAGTAAAAAAATTATCTACAACTTTAATATCTTCATGGTTTGTAATAACACAATCATCATTTAAAATTTTCATTTTATTTGGCCCCAATTAGGGCCTGATTCGTAATCTACTTTGTTAGGTACCTCTAAATCAACAGCAGATTCCATAATGTCTTTTATTTTTTCTGCATGTTCAGGGCTCTCAACAGATATATCAAGTTCATCATGCACTTGTATATGCGGTATGATACCTTCTTTGTGTAATTCTATCATAGCTTTTTTTGTCATGTCAGCTGCTGATCCTTGTATTAATTTGTTTAATGCTTTGTAAGTGTAAGCACGTTTAATCCCTGGTCCGTGTTCCAAGAGCGCTGCATCGTGTGGCAATGCTTTATGAATACCAAATTGATTAGGCTCCCACAAATGAAACCTGCATAGTCTTCCGAGTAATGTACGTATTCGACCTGAGTCTTGCGCACGACTCATTACATTATCCATCAACTGTTTAACAAATGGTACTCGGTTGTGGTACTGTCTAAACAAAGCATCAGATTTATCTTTAGATATACCTAGCTCTGCTTGTAATTTATTTTTACCCATACCATAGAACAGACCAAGATTTATTGTCTTGGCCTGCGATCTAGGTATCTCTGCCATATCAGCAACGATCGTGTGAAAGTCAGCATCGCCATCGCGATACGCATCCAATACATCGCCCACTCCATAGAGATTCTGTAAAGCTGCATAATGCACCACCAGCCTAGGCTCTTGTTGAGAATAGTCAAAACAACCCCATGTATGGCCCTCCTCGGGCACAAATAAGGCCCTAATCCGTGGTCCAAGGTCTTTGTTTCTAGCTGGTATTTGCTGTAAATTTGGATTTGAGTATGAGAATCTACCAGTCACAGTTCCGCCATTATCGGATCTAAGCTGATTGATCTCTGCATGTATTCTATCTTTATGTGAATACTTAATTATGGTATCAATAAACGTGGTATGGGCCTTGTTTATTTCACGAGCCTGGGCAATTAGTTTCACAGTTGGGTGGGGGTGATTCTGTAAAAAGTTTTTAGTAAAGGAAGGTGCAGATGTTTTCTCAGTTCTATCGTAGTCTAGTTTTAGTTTATCAAAAACTTGTGCAATACTTCTTGCTGCCCATATTTGAGTATCTATGCCTGTTGCTTTTTTTACTTGTTGGATTAACTTATCTTCTTGTGATGCTAATTCTTGCTTCATTGTATGAGCTTTTTGAACGTCCACTCGAACCCCACGAAATCGCATGGCCACCAGACAAGGAAAAAGTTCCGTTTCGAGATCAAAAATAGATTGTATGTCTTGGTGAAGTATTTCTTTTTTAAGTTCTTGCCATAACTCTAAAGTTATCTCTGCATCTTTTTCTGCGTACGCACCTACATAAATGGCAGGTAGTTTATACATTTCTGCTTTGGCGTCAACACCCCAATCTTTTGCTGCTTGATATAAATCTGTTTCATTTTTACCTTTACCAGTGTATCGTTTAGCACAGTTGTTTAAGTCATAGCGCATTTGATTTTCATCAACAAGGGCCGATGCAATCATCGTGTCCACAATTTTACCGCTGACACTTAAACCGAGCGCTTGTATCCAACACACGTCATACATGGCGTTGTGAAATATTTTTATAGCGGGTGTATTTAATACACCTTGAAACCATTTTAAAACTTTTTTACGATCCATGTTACCACCACCCTCGTGAGCAATTGGATAGTAACCTGACCAACCTGGCACGGCTACAGCTATACCCGTTACATCACCTTTACCAACTACAGAACCTGACCCCATTTTCATTAGGTCTGGATCTTTAGTTTCTAAGTCAATTGCAATTTCATCATACTTAGATAAGTCTGGAAAATTTTCTGGTGGTAGCCACTCTGTCTGTGGTTTAAATAGAGGTGTCTGCATCATAGTCCCTTTCAATAATCATTTCTAAAAAGTGTATAGCTTTCAATATGTCTTGTTTCTTTCCTTTCAGTCGATGACGACAGATATATTTTATAGCGCATCCTTCCGGGAATAGCAACTCATTCTCAACTACAAACTTGCTGGGCTGTATCGTAAATTTTTGATAGTGGGATCCGCCATGCTGCTTATCCCAAACACTTTTCTTTTTCATAGTAAATAACCTTTCTCATATTTTTTTGGTTCAATTATATGTAAATTTTCTTTTGTTCTTGTTGCACCTACGTAAAATAATCTATTCTCATCATCTGGATTTCTTTCATAACCTCGCATAGTATTTTCTGTAAGATCAGTTAGTAATACAACATTAGTTGCTTCTCCACCTTTGGCTGCATGTATAGTTGACAATTCTATCCTAGGTTTTTCGTTTAGTTTTTCGCCATTCTTTCTCATCTTTCTTAAATAATTTACTTTTGTTTGCCCTGCATTATCAAATGCTTCATACCATTCTGTTTTAATTTGCAAACCATAATCATTTGTAAGTTGGTCCATGCCATAAAAAGATCCTTTGGCCATACCTTTTATTTTTTTAGAATCCCAATTTTTAGGTCCCATAAATTTAATTATATTTTCTATTTCTTTATATGAAACTAATTGTCCTTGTCGTAAATGTTCCCATGATGTAGCTGCGTTATGTAATTCTTTTTCACTACTTCGTTTATATCTATTTTCATAATACAATCCTTGTCTATACAAAGACTCTTCTATATCTGTTAACATGTGTCTTGTTCGACTTAATATTAACCAATCACCTTTTGTCATGTCTATGCTATCTATATCAAAATGCCTGTGTAAATTTCCTTGACTAACTCTTGGTTGCCACGTTTTATCTATTCTATTTCTAATTTTATTTATTATACCCATTGCTAATCCGTGTACTTTAGCAGGTATTCTGTAAGACTGTGTTAGTGGTAGGTATTGTCCTTCTAACGCTATAAAAGAATCTACGTCTGCACCAGCCCATCTAAATATTGCTTGGTCGTCATCACCTGCAATAAAAGAATCTTTTGTTTTATTCCAAATAGATCGTGTCATATCCCATTGCATTAATGATAGATCTTGTGCTTCATCTATGAATACTACATCAAACTTTGGTGATTTGTCTGACTTTGTAAATTCTAAAATCATGTCATTAAAATCTATTAAATTATATTCTTTTTTATATCTTCCTAACTCGTTGTGTATAATTCTAAGTTGATCTCTTTCCAGGTCCTGCGTGTGTTCTTGTAAATCAAACTGTTGTTCTGGTGTAATGTTACGTAGTTGTGCTAGCTGGATAATTCGTAGATACTCACTGTCTGATGTAAAAATACCACCTTGGTCTTCTTGGTAGTCAGCGTATGTTACAGGAAAACCTAACTTCTTACCTAGGTCTTTGTAATGTCTCGGTTGCATAACTTGATCTTTTTTTAATCCTAACTTTCTGAATGCTAGTGAGTGTAGTGTTCTAAAATACGGTAGATCATCTTCTGTTAAATTAAATTTTTTAATTGCTCTGTCTCGTGCTTCGTGTGCAGCTTTCTGTGTAAATGCAAAGTAACCTATCTTGTCAGGATCTGTTTGTTTTAAATAATCATCTACTTTATTTAACAGCGTGGTTGTTTTGCCTGTTCCTGGTGGTCCTAATACTATTGTTCTCATTCAAATTGTCCTTTTAAAGTTTGCAATACTAATTGTGTGTTAGCTGTTTTAGATCCTTTATTTACATTTTTTAAATTTTGTTGTTGAGTAAGCCATTTTAAATTACTTAATCTATAATTAAAAACATCATCATCTATGTGTCCAACAACCCACTCTTTACCATTATATAAGTCTGGGTTTTTTATAAAAGCTAATCCAAGTATTCTATGCATACGAGCTAAAATAGTTTTACCACAAGTAGTTTTTAATCCTAGTTTAGGATATAGATCTGTTTTTGTTGGAACAGGATATATAATTTTTCCTGTATCATTATTTTTGACATAAGGAAATATGTCTTCTCTTTCTTTATAAAAAGTATTAACTCCACCTGTTTTATAAACAGTGTACTTACCTTTTGGTAAAGCACTATATTGTAAATCATTATAACTATATTTTTTTCTTTGTGGGTCGTACGGTAAAGAATGTAAATCTACATAATCTACATCTTTAATTAAATTTTTTTCAGTAAACTCTTCAAATAAATGTAATTGTTCTGATATCATTAAAATACATCCTTTGGTTTCAATTCTTTTTGATTGTAGTCATCTGTTTTTTTATCAAACTGTTTTACAACAAACACAGAGATTCTTTCTTTACCAATACGTTTGTCATCACAGTTACATGTTTCTTTTAACATCTGCGCCGTACGTTGATAATTTATATCCCAACGTTTTCTAATTAAAAACTGATTATAAAATCTGTCAAACACAAAATGGTGATTGCCATCACTAGTCCACACACCACCTTTTTTTAGATCGTTTTTGTCTGTTGATACTTGTCTGTTTAGACAATACTCTTCCAAATGATTTTGTAATTGGTCTTGTGTAGTCACACCTTCTGGTGGATCTATTGGTTCGTGGTTCTTCATTAGTGGATTTATTATCATGTCCCAGTCTTTAGGTTTTACTGTTGGTGGTTTAAAATCTAACTGTTCCATACATGCTTCCTGAAATAAACTTTGTTGTTTTAAAAACTTTACGTTCTCCAGGTGTAGTCGTTCACCATCTACATTAAGATAGTAATATGGTTTTTCTAATTTAATTTTTTGTAAGTCAGTCAATGCAGGAAATACTATCTCTTCACCAATACCAAACTTTCTCTCTCTACATAATTTTTTATCACACAGATTACACATTGGTGTGTCATTACATTTGTAACCCCAATCTTTTTTATCGTGTTGTCTTTTAATTATTTCTACTTCAGACTCACTTAATGGTGTTGTTGATGCTGTTGCATTAAACAATGTCATTTTACTTTTCCATTCCGCAGGCCATTTCTTTTTAGCATACACACCAAAATGAAACATAGAATTGTTTCTACCACCTTCTGGTATTTTATTTATAGCCATAAGTTCTATGCATGGTGGTGCATCATCATATTCAGATTTAGGTCTTTCTATTTTTACAAAGTCTAAATCATATTGTTTTATATCTTCGTATATTTTATAAAATTCTTCTAAAGTTGCAGCTTCACCATTTTGTTTAAATGCGTAACGTGTAGTTTGATTACCATTAAAGTATGGTAGATTTAAAAAATTACCTGTGTCATCTGCTGATTTTAATTGTATTTGTTTTGGAAAGACTTCTGATCCGCCGTATCCTAGTAGTGTTTTTATTTCCGTTAGTTTGTCTCTCATTCTTTCTGCTGCTACCGGGTTTGCGGAAAAGAGAAAGACATGGGCTCCTCCGCTCTTTGACCTGCACACAGCCAAAGGCAATTTAAATTGTTTTATCTTATCTATTAATTGTTTGTGATCAAACCCTGCGTATGAATCTATATCAACACAACCCCACACACATTGATTATTTTCGTTAATGGGTATGATACCTAGACTCTGTGTACCATTTAAATGCATGGTCCACAATTCCGTGGTCACTGGTTGACGTACTACGAATGATTGTCCTTTTAATTTGACACCATTCTCAACTGGCGTACTTACTTTAGTACAACCATGAGCTCGCTCCAATCCTTTAAATATTTTTTCAAACATATTTTTTAATGGGCGTTTCCACTCTCGCTTCGACGCCCACTCCTAGGATTCGATTAGTATGGTGTTGAGTCTTTAGTATCTTCTGATCCGTGTTTAACCTGCACCTGATCTTTACCAACACTTAGTGCAAAAGATTTAGCCATGTCATAGATTGCTTTATCTTTAACTGGTCCCATCTTTTCTACTTCCCATCCAAACCATGTTCCTTTGTCATTAGACATCTGAACGGTTGATAAGTTATAAATGTGGCTATAAGTTGGCGGTGTAAACAAACCATTTTTACCTTGTAGTTTTAAACCCATCATTAATGAATTCCATTTTCTACTAACTTTAAGTTGCGTAGACTTCATAGAAATCAAAGCTGTTGATGGTGTATCACCAAGAGTCAATACAAAATGACTTGCAGTGTTATCAAGATAGTTACCATTCGGTAATCTATCTTTGTAGTCTTTACCTCTTGTGGTTTGACTAACGATATCACTATCTGCATTGTGAATTGCAACAGGTGCACCACTGCTGGTACCTCTGTCTTGCCATTCGATGTATTGTCTTTTGTAGTGACAAGGTACAACACTAATTTTATCAAACAATTCGTTTGTGACAGTGTTGATTATTTTGCCAGGCTCTGCGCCTTCTACATACTTACCATCTCTTTTGTTTACCTCTGGAGATAGTTGACCCAAAATTTTTAAGAAAGGTAACGCAAGATCTTCTTGCGATATATTTTGAGCGCCTTGTGCTGCATCAGCTTCCATATCAAAGGTTGCTAGTGCACTATTCTTTTTTTCTGCTACTTGGTTCATGTTTATTTGTTCCTTTTTATTGTTGTCTTATTTCCAACGAACACGTTGAAAATTTCCGTTGGCATTGATTTACCTGCCTCTAAACG
>Ga0315315_10005057_pt1 | contig 12173 bp, 10 predicted proteins | sample M140m3416metaG_FD_203699 | JGI IMG/M metagenome (GOLD analysis project Ga0315315, IMG submission 203699) | Ammonia-oxidizing marine archaeal communities from Monterey Bay, California, United States - M1 40m 3416 | ecosystem: Environmental > Aquatic > Marine > Intertidal zone | place: USA...
TTGGTTTATTCAAATCATGAAAAGAGTTGTAATTACAGGTATCGGAATTGTATCTTGCTTAGGCAATAACCAGGACGAAGTTTTTAAATCACTTTTAAACTCAAAATCAGGTATTTCTTTTTCAGAAGAATACAAGGAGTATAATTTAAAAAGTAATGTTCATGGAAAACCAAAAATTAAATTAGAAGATTATGTTGACAGAAAATTTATTAGATTCATGGGACCTGGATCAGCTTATAATTATGTGTCTATGCAAGAAGCTGTTAAAGACTCTGGGCTTGAAGAAAAAGAAGTAAGTAATATTAAAACAGGAATGATTATGGGTTCTGGAGGACCTTCTATAGAAAATGTAATACTGGCAGCTGATAAAACAAGAGAGAAAAATCCAAAAAGGATGGGGCCGTTTGTTGTACCAAGAACAATGTCTAGCACTGCCTCCGCTACACTAGCAGTTCCATTTAAAATAAAGGGGGTTAACTACACAATTAGTTCTGCCTGCGCAACTAGCGGGCATTGCATTGGAAACGCGATGGAATTAATTCAGCTTGGCAAACAAAATATTGTTTTTGCAGGTGGAAGTGATGAAGTACACTTTGCAATGACAGCAATGTTTGACGCTATGACTGCATTATCATCAAAATATAATGATACTCCTGAAAAAGCTTCTAGACCTTACGACAAAACAAGAGATGGATTTGTTATATCAGGTGGTGGTGGTGTTTTAGTTTTAGAGGAATATGAGCATGCCAAGGCTAGAGGAGCAAAAATTTATGCTGAAATTACAGGATATGGTGCAACGTCAGATGGTTACGATATGGTTGCGCCATCAGGTGAAGGTGCAGTAAGGTGTATGAAAATGGCTTTAGGCACTGCCAAAAATAAAATAGATTATATTAATACCCATGGAACATCTACTCCAGTTGGCGATATAACAGAACTGAAAGCAGTAGGAGAAGTATTTAATGATTACAAACCAAAGATTAGTTCTACAAAGTCTTTAGCTGGCCACTCATTGGGAGCAACTTCTGTACATGAAGCTATTTATAGTCTGATTATGATGAAGAATAATTTTATAGCTGCTTCGATTAATATAAATGATATGGATGAAGAGGCAAAAAAATATCCCATCATTACTAAAGTAGAAAAAAATATTACTTTAAACTCAATAATGTCTAATAGCTTTGGTTTTGGTGGAACTAACGCAACTCTAGTTTTTGAAAAAATATAATTTATGAATTTAATGAAGGGTAAAAAAGGTTTAATAATGGGTGTTGCTAATGAACGATCTATTGCATGGGGAATATCGCAAAAACTTGCTGAAGCTGGGGCTGAATTGGCATTCACTTATCTTGGAGATGCTTTAAAAAAAAGAGTAATTCCTTTAGCTGAAAAATTAAATTCTAAGAAAACATTTAATTGCGATGTTGAAAAAAATGAAGATATAGTAAAATTGTTTAAAGATTTAAAAAAAGAGTGGGGACAAATTGATTTTGTTGTTCACGCTGTGGCTTTTTCAGATAAATCCGAATTATCAGGAGAGTATTTAAATACTACTAGGGAAAATTTTTTAAAAAGCATGCTGATTTCCTGCTTTTCATTTACAGAAGTAGCAAAAGAAGCTTCCAAAATTATGAATGCAAGCGGAAGTATGCTTACTTTAACGTATGAGTCTACTAAAGCCATTCCAAATTATAATGTTATGGGTGTCTGTAAATCCGCTCTTGAAGCAAGTGTTAAATACCTCGCAAGAGATTTAGGTGAGAAGAAAATTAGAGTTAATGCAATTAGTGCTGGTCCAATTAAAACATTAGCTGCATCAGCAATTGGGGATGCTAAATTTTTATATAAGTGGAATGAAGATCACTCATTTCTTAAAAGGAATGTCGATATTAATGATGTTGGAAATTCAGCTTTATATTTAATTAGCGATTTAGCTGCAGGAGTAACTGGTGAAATACACTATGTCGATGCTGGTTATAATAAAGTTGGAATGCCTAATCCAAAAAATATTTCCTGACCTGCAAAGGTATCATACATACAAAAGATAAATTAATATAAACTGTAATTTAAAATGAAAATTCTAAATAAAAAAGTCAAAGAACAAATAACAAATTTTTTTGATTGGATTAAAGGCGCTGAACTCATCGAGTTGAAATCATGTGATGTAAATGAAGATCCTATCAGACCTGAGCTCGATATTGAATTTAGAACAAGTTATGGTCGAAAAATATTTGGAGTGAAATATAAAAATGAAATTTGCGCAATAATGTGTTTTGGTTACACTAATGAAATCCCAAAATCCGTTAAGGAACTTGATTTAATGACGAAAGATGCTCACTTGCAAAGTGCTTTACGAGATCAAAAGACCGGTAAAATAGCTGTAGCATACACAGTATGGTCAAAAAAAAAGGGCGGTGGCAAATTAATTGTCAAAGAAGTTTTTAAAAAAATAAAACAATCAAATCATTTAAATAGATTAGTTACTTTGTCCCCTCTCACAGAAATGGCAAGAAATTTCCATTTACGTAATGGAGCTATTGAACTTCAAGTAAATGATAAAACACAAAATTTTGAATACAAAATTTAGTTAAAAATTATTTAAAAAACCGGGCGGTCTTTAAAGTTTTTTCTACAAAGTAGTTGGTAATTTTTTGTAGATAGTTGGGATTGGTTATATCTAAAATGTAATCTAAATTAATTATTTTCATTTCATTCTTTTTAATAAAATTTTCAAAATTTTTAAAATATTTGTCATCCCAATAATTTATATGAAGTTGAGTTGATTGTATGCCGAAAGGTAATATCATTTCTTTATAAAAAAGCTGAGGTATAAATAGTAGCTCATGTTTAAAATAAGGGAACAACCCATAACCATCTATGATAATTTTTACATCTGAGTCTTTTAATGCTTTCAATGTATTAATGTCATAAATATGATTAGGAGCAAAAAAACTTCTAATTTTAATCTTATTATTTTCAAATTTTTTAATACCTATTTTAATTTTTTGTAATTGAATTTTATATTCAAGCCCAAAGAATTCTGAGTTTCCTCCGTAATTAAATATGTCACTCTTGTCTGACTTTTCGGTGTAGACATGATTACAACCATGCATAGTTATTTCCCAACCCTTTTTATTCCAATCACTTACTCTTTCCCAAAATTTAGAATTCTTTGGATATTTTAATAATTCTGGATCTTGATTATCTGGAATAACTCCTAATAATGGTTTAATTTTATGTTGGTCAAATAAAAGTTCACATTTGTCCATTAATCTCCAGTTCATATTTTCAGAGATATCATCCATTCTTATGAGTAAACCAGTATATTTAGTTGTAGTTTTTTTTATTGAATTAAACATATTAATTTATAGTTTAACTTACAGTGAGTAAATTTCATATAAAAAAAATTACTGAAATAGACAACAATAAACTATTAAATTTTTATCAAAAATCTTTCAATTATGAAAAATTAGTTTTAGATAATTTTAAATGGAGATACCGATCAAATTTTTCTGACTATGAACCATTAGTTTTGCTAGAAAATAATGAAATATGTGGTCATGCAGGTTTAATACCTGTTGATCTAAAAATTAACAATAAGATTGAAAAAAGCATTTGGTTCACTGACTTGTTTATTGAAAAAAAATATCGCTATAGAGGTTTTGGGCAATTATTAACAAAAGAATGGATGAAAATTTGTCCAACTCAAATTACAATGTGCAATGACCAATCTCTTAAAGTGTTTAAAAAATTTAACTGGTCTTCTAACAATAATTTTGTAAGAAAAATTAATTTTTTTAACTTTGTAAATATTTTACCATTCTTCAGAAAAAATAAAAATTCTGACATTCTTAGAAATAATTTAGGAAATTTAAAACTTGAGGAGATAAATAATCAAACCCTTAATAAGATAATTAATGAAGAAGAGAAAAATTTATCAAAAAGAAATTTAGGCATCGTAAGAGATCAACAGTGGTTTGATTGGAGAATAAACAAATGTCCGTATAAGAAAGATATTTACATATTTAGTTATAATGATCTTTATTTAATAGTTCATATAAGAATTAAGAATAATTTGAAAATTTTAAACTTAGTATATTCAACAAAAGATATAAACGGTAACTTGATAAAACTTCTTCTAAGCTTCGCAAAAGAAAATAAAATTGATTATTTATCTTATATATCAAAAAAAAAATTTATTAATTTTAATTTTCCTTGGGAAAGGAAACTGAACTTTGCTTTTTATAGTGTTAATGATTCAACAAAAAAATTGTTAAATAAAAATCTACAGGATATACAATATATTGACAGTGATTTAGATTATATTTGATTTAAGCTGAGGCTTGCTTCATTGAGAGTTTTACTTTTCCCCTATCAAATCCTACAACTTTTACAGATACTTCGTCACCTTCCTTAACTACATCAGCTACTTTCGCTACTCTTTTATCAGCTAGTTCTGAAATATGAACTAGGCCATCTTGTTTCCCTAAAAAATTAACAAAGGCACCGAACTCCATTATTTTGACAACCTTGCCTTTGTATATTTTTCCCATTTCTGGTTTTGCAACCAGACTCTTAATTATTTCTATTGCTTTATTTCTAGACCCTTCATCTGGGGCTGCAATTGTAACTTCTCCGGTGTCTTTTACGTCAACTTTTGCACCTGATGTTTCTACAATTTCTCTTATTGTTGCTCCACCTTTTCCAATTACTGTAGCGATATCTTTTTTCTCGACTTTAATTGTTTCAATTTTAGGAGTGTGTTTTGAAAACTCTTTCCTTGAAGTTTTTAAAGATTTGTTCATTTCTTCTAAAATGTGTTCTCTTCCAGATTTTGCCTGTTTGAGTGCTTTTTCCATTATTTCAAATGTAATTCCGGTTATTTTGATATCCATTTGAAGAGAAGTAATACCGTCTTTTGTTCCCGCTACTTTAAAATCCATGTCTCCAAGATGATCCTCATCTCCTAAAATATCAGACAAAACTGAGAAGTCATCTCCCTCTTTTATTAATCCCATAGCTATTCCAGCGACAGGTTCTTTTATAGGAACACCAGCGTCCATTAAAGAAAGAGAAGTCCCACAAACTGTTGCCATCGAGGATGATCCATTTGACTCTGTAATTTCGGAAACAACCCTTAAAGTGTAAGGAAAATTTTCTTTTGATGGTAAAGAGGAATTTATTGCTCTCCAAGCTAATTTTCCATGACCAATTTCTCTTCTTCCAGTGCCTATTCTTCCACATTCACCAACCGAGAAAGGGGGGAAATTATAGTGAAGCATAAAATTTGATCTATGCATACCATCAAGACTTTCTAATCTTTGTTCATCATCTGACATACCAAGGGTAGTTACTACTAAAGCTTGAGTTTCACCTCTAGTAAATAATGCAGAACCATGAGTTCTAGGCAGCACACCTACTTCACATTTTATTTTTCTCACATCAGCTAAACCTCTGCCATCAATTCTTTTTTTATCTTTTAATATTGCAGTTCTTACAATGTCCTTTTCAAGTGATTTTAACTGAGACATGGCTTGATTTTCTGTTACTTCTTCTTTTTCAGCAAACATTTCCTTGCATTTAGCATCAATTTCAGAGATCGCTGTTGATCTTTTCTTTTTATCTGTTTCTTTAAAAGCTTTTCTTAAATCTTTTTCAAAAGCTTTGGAAATTTGCTTTTTGACATCTGACAAATCTATTTCTTCTATTTCCCATTTAGGTTTACTAGCTTTATTTGATAAATTTTCTATTGCTTTAATAATAGGCACAAAATTTTCATGACCAAATTTTACAGCGTCTAACATAGTTTTCTCTGGTAATCCTGAAGTTTCTGACTCAACCATTAAAACTGCATCTTTTGTTCCAGCTACAACCAAATCTAAACTAGAGTTTTTTAGCTCCTCTGGTGATGGATTTAATAAAAATTTTCCATCTGTGTAACCAACTCTACTTGCAGCTATTGGACCTTGAAAAGGCAGTCCTGATATTGACAAAGCAGCAGATGAAGCAATAATTGATAAAATATCTGGTTGATTTTCACCGTCATAAGATAATACTGTAGGCAATAATTGTACTTCATTCATAAAACTAGATGGGAATAAAGGTCTAATGGGTCGATCTATTAATCGTGAAATTAAAGTTTCAGACTCTGTTGGTCTTGCTTCTCTTTTGAAATATCCTCCCGGAATTTTTCCAGCTGCATAATATTTTTCCTGATAATTTACAGATAAAGGAAAATAATCTTGTCCTTCATTTAATTTTTTTGCACCTACCACAGTTGCTATAACAACTGTTTCTCCACATGTCGCGATAATAGCTCCATCAGCTTGACGAGCTATTTTTCCAGTTTCCAGGGTTATTTTTTTTCCATTAATTTCGATTTCTTCTTTTTGAATTTTGAACATTATTTCCTTAAATTAAGTTGTTTTATTACCTTTTCATATGAGGTTGGGTTTTTCTTTTTTAAGTAAGCTAGAAGTTTCTTTCTTTTATTAACAGACTTAGCTAATCCTAAAGTTGAGTGCTTGTCTTTTTTAAATTTTTTAAAATGTTCAGAAAGTTTAGAAATTTTTGATGTCAATAAACCTATTTGAATTTCTGCAGAACCAACATCCTTTTTATGAAGTGCTAATGAACTAATTATATCTCTTTTTTTCTGTATCATTAATTTTTATCTTTTTTATAATCTTTTCAATCTTTTCAGCATATTCAAATGAGTTATCTTCTACAAAAGTAAGTTTAGGAAGAAACTTAATATCTAGCCTTTTTGACAAAGCTCTTCTAACAAGATGAGAGTATTCAGTCAAGGCTCTAACTGTTTCTGTTAAATCTGCGCCACCTAAGGGGATAACATATACCCTAGCTGTTTTAAGATCTGGTGTCATTCTTACTTCAGTAACCGTAATCATTTTTGAGTTTATTGAGGGAATTTTTGCCTCATTTCTAATAAATAGCTCACCTAAATTCTGTTTTACTAATTCGCCCACTCTTAATTGTCTTTGGCTAAAAGTCCTATTTGATGTGTGATTTCCCATTTTTTAAATACTTCTTTGAATTTCTTCAGATAAATAGGACTCGATTACGTCCTTTTCTTTAAAGTCAATAAAGTTTTTTATACTGATACCACATTCTAATCCAGTTCCAACTTCTTTCACTTGATTTTTTTCTCTAAAAACACTCTGTATTTCACCATTAAAAACAACTACACCATCTCTTATAATTCTAGCTTTAGATTTGCTCTTAATTTCACCATTTATTACTTTAGATCCAGCTATTTTTCCAGCGTTAGAGACCTTGAATATTTTCTGAATTTCAGCTGATCCTAGAACGGTTTCTTTAACGTCAGGTTCTAATAATCCTGATAAAGATTTTTCGACATATTCTAATGCTTCATAAATAATATTAAAATATTTAATTTCTATTTTTTGTTCGTCTGCTAATTTTTTTGCTTCTCTGTTAGGTTTTACGTTAAAACCAATTAGTATTGCATTAGACGCTTTAGCAAGCGACACGTCTGTTTCATTTATCATGCCTATATCTGATAGAATTATCTTCGGCTCTACCTCATCATGTTGAATTTTGTTCACAGCCATTTTTAAAGCTTCGCTAGATCCTTGCACATCTGATTTTATTACAATGTTGAGTTCGTCTTTACTATTAGTGTTTTCAAAAAGAGTAGTCTTATCTTTAGCTATTATTTTTCCTTTTGCTGAGTCATTTTTTTTAAATTCAACCATTTCCTTGGCTTCATCCTCATTTTTTGTTACTAAAAATTCCGCTCCAGCAAACGCTGAACTATTCATACCTAATATTTCTACTGGCATTGAAGGTAGTGCCTCATCTACAATTTTGCCCTCATAATTAATCATAGCTCTTATCTTTCCCCAAGTTTCACCGCAAATAAAAAAATCGCCTTTTTTTAATTTACCGTTACTAATTAAAATTGTGGAAACAGGTCCTTTACCTTTATCTATTTTTGACTCTATTACTACTCCCTTAGCTTGACCTGAAAATGAAGCTTTTAAATCAAGAATTTCAGATTGCAATAAGATAGCTTCTTTTAATTTGTCTAAATTAATTTTTTTAATAGCTGATACTTCAACAAACAAAGTGTCTCCACTTAAGTCTTCAGCAATTAGCTCATATTGCATCATCTCGTTTTTAATTTTACTGATATTTTTGTTTGGTAAGTCACATTTATTTATAGCGACTATTATTGGAACCTTTGCAGCTTTTGCGTGTTTAATAGCTTCAATCGTTTGAGGCTTTATTCCATCATCTGCTGCTACAACTAAAATAACTATATCGGTTATTTTTGAGCCTCTTGCTCGCATTTCAGTAAAGGCTGCATGTCCAGGAGTATCAATAAATGTTATAAGTTTTTTGTTTTCAGTTGAAACTTGATAAGCGCCAATGTGCTGGGTAATACCGCCATGTTCACCAGAAACAACATTTGAGTCTCTTAACGAGTCAAGTAATGAGGTTTTTCCATGATCAACATGACCCATAATTGTTACTATGGGAGGTCTTACTTTTACTTCACCTTCAAGTTTTTCTTTAATTTTATTAGTTTGTAAAGATGGTTTTTCCTCTAATATTGGCTTATGTCCAAATTCCTTTACTATATATTCGGCAGTATCTTTATCTATATTATGATTAATAGTAGCTATAACTTTCATGTTTAAAAGGAACTTAATAATGTCACTTGACTTTTCTGCCATTCGATTTGAAAGCTCTTGAATAGTAATTTGCTCAGGAATTTTTACGTCACGTATTACTTTTTTAAATTCTTTTTTTTCATCACTTTCTGGTTTATTTTTTTTCTCTTTTAATCTGGCCCTTTTTACTGAAGCCAAGCTTCTTTGTTTTATCTCAATTTCCTCTACGTTTAGAGCTCTAGAGACGGTTAGCTTAAAATCTCTTTTATCGATTGGGCTTTTTAATTTAAGTTTACTTTTGCCTGTAGGTTTATTTTCTTTTTTAATAAAATCTTTAGTTGCCTGTTGTTCTACAAATCTTCTAGCAAAATTTTTTTTTGTTGGTTCAGATGGACTTTGTTGATTAAAGGATTTGTTTGATTTATTAAAATCTTTATTTGCTTTAAACGGTTTTTTTTTTTGAACTGAGAACGATTTTCTATTACCAGTGCTAATAGCACTTGTATCAATTTTTTTTTTTAAACTCGAAGAAATAGTAAGTGTCTTTTTTTTATTTTTGTTTTCCATAACATTACTTGTACGCAATTTCTCTTGCTGACATGATAAGTTGGTCAGCTTCTTTTCTTGAAAGCGAAAATTCTTCCAAATAACCCTCAATACGAACTTTTTTTCCCTTTATTTCATCATATCCTCCGATTAGCTCATCTGAAGATAAGTCTGCAAAATCAATTATTTTTTTAATATTTTTCTGACCTAAGATTACCAACATACCTTGTGTCATTCCTTTTAAATTTATTAAAGACTCTTCTACACCTAGTTCTTTCAGCTTGACTGCTACTTCCTCTTTTTCCTTTATTAAAGTTTCCTTCGACCTGCTTATTAATTCTTTAGCTGTCTCTTCGTCAATGGCATCAATTTTCGAGATTTCATCAGGCGATGTTTGAGATATTTCTTCTATACTTGTAAATCCCTCGGAAACAAGTAGTTGTCCCAAAGTTTCATCTACTTCTAAGTTTTTTATAAGAGTTTCTGTTCTTTCTTTAAACTCAGCCTGTCTTCTTTCTGAGTCTTCTTTGTCTGTTAATATATCTATCTCATAGTTCGTCAGCTTCGATGCTAATCTAACATTTTGGCCCCTACGCCCAATAGCTTTACTTAAATTCTCCTCTGTTAAAATTATATCTATTCTCTTATTGTCTTGATCTATTAAAACTTTTTGAATCTCGGCGGGAGAAAGAGACTCTGAAATTAGTGTTGGTAGATCTTCAGTCCATTTTATAATATCAATTTTTTCACCATGTAATTCATTTACAATTGTTTGTACTCTACTTCCACGCATTCCCACACAAGCTCCAACAGGGTCTATTGAGGTATCTTTAGAGTGAACACAGATCTTTGCTCTGCTTCCTGGATCTCTAGCAACTGATTTAATTTCTATTGTTCCTTCATATATCTCTGGTACCTCTTGAAAAAATAATTTAGCAAGAAATTGTGGATGAGCTCTTGATAGAAAAACTTGATGTCCTTTGAGTTCTTTTTTTACCTCATAACAATAAGCTTTAACTCTATCTCCAGTTTTTAATATCTCTCTAGGAATTAATTCATCTTTCTTAATTACACCCTCGGCTTTTCCTAAATCGACTATTACATTTCCATATTCTAACCTTTTTATAATCCCACTTAATATCTGAGATTGTTTATCAATAAAATCTTCATACTGTCTGTTTTTTTCTGCTTCTCGTACTCTAGAACTTATTACTTGTTTTGCACTTTGAGCTGCAATTCTTCCAAAGTCAACTTGGGGTAATTCTTCAAATATTTTATCTCCAATTTTAAAATTGTTTTTATCTTTATCAATCTTTTGTGCTTCTGCTAAACTTATTTCTCTAGCGGAGTCTTCTACTTTTTCTACAATTTCTAGAACTTTTTGTATTTTGATTTCACCGCTAGTTCTATCTATAATGACCTCAATATTGTTATCGTTGCCGAACTTTGTGAGGGCGGCTTTTTGAATAGCACTTTCCATAGATCCAATAACCAACTCCTTATCTATAGATTTCTCATTAGCTACTGCATCAACTATTCTTAAAAGTTCTAATTTATCTAATCCTCTGTTTAACATTTTATTAGTTCCTAAAAAAAAATGGGCAGAAGCCCATTTTCAAATTTTAAATAATTTATCCTTATTTTAGTGAAAATTAAGGTTTTTTCAAGATTACAATTTGAATAAATTTACCTTATCTGTTTTTTCCCAGCTAAATTCACCCTTATTTGTTGGTTTTCTACCAAAATGTCCATATGAAGATGTGACTTCGTATATTGGATTGTTAAGTTTTAACATTTCCCTAATACCCCTGGGTGATAGATCAAAATTTTGTTCTATAATTTTTTTCACCTTTTCGATTTTATTTCCATCTTCTTCGGCTAATTTTAAATAAATTGATAATGGTTTAGAAACCCCAATAGCATAAGCGAGTTGTATTAAACATTTATTAGATACTCCAGCTGCAACTATATTTTTTGCTAAATATCTTGCGACGTAAGCAGCAGACCTGTCCACCTTAGTTGGGTCTTTTCCTGAAAAGGCTCCACCTCCATGAGGTGCGGCTCCTCCATAAGTGTCAACAATTATTTTTCTACCTGTCAAACCTGTGTCACCATCTGGGCCTCCAATAATAAATTGTCCTGTTGGATTAATATAAATTTCCTTAGACTCTAATTCATGAATATATTTTTTTGGTATTGCTTTATTAATATAAGGAATAATCAAATCTTTTACTTGACTTAGATTTAATCCTTTTGAATGCTGAGTTGAAATTACAATAGAGGTCACTTTTAAAGGTTTATTGTTCTCATAAAGCATAGTGACTTGACTTTTTGAGTCAGGTTCAATGCCTTTCAGAATGTTTTTTTTTCTATCCTCTGCCATTAATCTTAATATCTTGTGTGAAAAATATATTGGAGCTGGCATTAGTTCATCTGTTTCTTCACAAGCATAACCAAACATAATACCTTGATCACCAGCACCTTCGTCTTTGTTACCTTTCGAGTCTACTCCCATTGCAATGTCTGAAGATTGCTCATGTAGAAATGTTTCAATGTTAGCTGTTTTCCAACTAAACCCCTCCTGGTCGTAACCTATATCTTTAATACAATTTCGTATTTTATTTATAATTTCATCTTTTTCTATTTTTGGGCCTCTTATTTCACCCGCTAAAACAACTTTATTAGTTGTAGTCAGTGTTTCACATGCTACTCGGGAAAAGGGGTCTTTAGACAAATATGAGTCGACCACCATATCAGAAATTCGATCACATACCTTATCAGGATGTCCTTCAGAGACTGACTCGCTGGTAAATAAATAATTATTTTTTTGCATTATTTTTAATATTAAAAATTAAATAGATTAATAGATATGTAAATAAAAGAATAAAGAATATCAAATCATTTTTATTTTTATAATTAGTCTCAATTAAAGGAATATTCATTTCAATATTTCCCGCTTCATTAACATCA
>Ga0315315_10005058_pt1 | contig 12171 bp, 6 predicted proteins | sample M140m3416metaG_FD_203699 | JGI IMG/M metagenome (GOLD analysis project Ga0315315, IMG submission 203699) | Ammonia-oxidizing marine archaeal communities from Monterey Bay, California, United States - M1 40m 3416 | ecosystem: Environmental > Aquatic > Marine > Intertidal zone | place: USA...
TCAGCGGGAAACTCGACGTTCAGCATCTCAAGAATCGTCGGGTACAGGTCGGTCGCTTGGATCCGAACGTCAGATCGTGAGCCAGGCTTGGTAACGCCAGGCCAAACGACGACTGCCGGGACGCGGACACCACCTTCGTGGATGCCGCCTTTCCCACCTCGCAGCGGGTGATTGCTAGTAACGGGAGTGATGTATTTGCCACCTGCAGAGTCGGTTTCTTCGAGGCCGCAATGGATATTCCCACCATTGTCGGAGTAGAAAATGATCACGGTGTCATCGGTCAGTCCCTCGGCATCAAGAGTATCCAGCAGGCTGCCAACCGCGTCGTCAAGAGAATGCACCATGGCGGCGTAGGTGGGTGATTGTTGCGGCAGCTCTGTGGCGGGCGTGTGGGTTTGCAACCGTTGTTCACGCACCTTGGGATCAGAGAGTCCGGCAACCGTGTTGCCAAGCTTTTTTCGGTACTTTTCGATTAGCTCCGGCTTTGCACCAAAGGGAGCATGTACAGAAAATTGCCAGTAGTTCATGAAGAACGGCTTCTTCGGGTCACGATTTTTCAGCCAGCCAACTGCCTCTGCTGCCATTCGATCTTCGATGTGGTCTCCGGGTTTGCCCTCTTCGAAGTTGGCGTTCTCGTAACCCCACGGGGCGAGATAACTTGCTTTTGGTCCGGGCCCCCACCAATGCGGTATATCAACGTCAAATCCACGCTCCAATGGCGAGTGCGGTTCGCGTCCAAGATGCCATTTCCCAAAGTGCCCCGTTGAGTAGCCCGCGTCGCTCAGCACTTGACCTAGCATTGGGGTGGTTGGGGCCAACCGTGTCGATGATTTGACGTTGGTGCTTTTCTGGTGAGGAGGTCCACTTTCACCAGCAACTGCTTCAAAACGTTCTGCTTCCAAATGCGCTGCCGGCGCGGTCATTCCGTGTCGGGCAGGATTTTGACCTGTCATGATGCTCGCCCGTGTGGGTGAACAGATTGGACTGGCGTATGCGTTGGAAAAAGTCATCCCGCGAGCGGCTAGACGCTGAATGTTAGGCGTTTCGTAGAGCGAGGTTTTCCCATAGAGTGTCGTGTCCGCCCAGCCCAGGTCGTCCGCAAGAATCAGTACAACGTTTTTGGGGGATTCAGCGACCGCCGCTGTTGGGCATGTCCCAAGAAGGATGTACGCGCAGGCGATGAGTTGGCAGGTCTTTTTCAGCATGGGCTCTTGTGTTGCGTGCTTTGGTGACGTGATTGGTTGGTTTACTGTTGCGTGACTAGGCATGCCAACGTCCTTTCTGTTCGTTGCCAGCGGTGGCTGTTACATCGCAATGAAGCCAAACCACGCGGCAGGTGCGTTTCTTGAGGCAGGAAAAGCAAAGACTGTGTCGGACACCGACGTTATCGTTGTTTCCGTTTCTTAAGGAGTTTTCTTGGCGGTGCCGGTTCCGACTTCGCAAATTTTCCCGCCGTACGTTGATTTGGCACATACCAGTCCTCAAGAAGTTCGCTGAGCTCTTGAGTAAGAGCTGGTTCTTGAGACGCCAGATTATCTTCTTCTCCTGGATCCGTTTTCAGATTGAATAGCTTTGGCTCACCGTCCTGTGGTGGGTATTTCATTTTCCCCGGGGCTCCATCGTAAGTCAGCAGTAGCTTGTGGTTGCCTCGAATGACCCAGCGATACAGGAGTGATGCCTGCGGCTGGTTGATATCTGCGATGTCGTGCGCGAACGATTCACCAAACAGGGTGTCGCGATCGATCTTTTGCCCAGTCTTGAGCTGAGGCAAAAGATTGAGACCCGGGAAGTTGTGTGGCGCATCGGCACCTGCAGCAGCCAGCATCGTTGGCACAATGTCGATTGATGAGCAGAGTTCGGGACGATCGGCTGGGGCAATGGTCCCCGGCCAGCGAAACATGATGGGCGTGCGTGTTCCACCCTCGTAGGGGCTGCGTTTCGAGCGTGGTGCGTAGCTGCCGGCTTCGGTTTGAATCCAGCCGTTGTCGGTGACATAAACGATCAGTGTGTTGTTTCCGACTCCGGATTCATCAATGTGTTTAATGAGGGTGCCGCATGTTTCATCGAACCACTCGCACATCGCGTAGTATTTTGCAATCCTTTCCTGCACTCCCTTGGCAATGTATTTCTTCAGGATTCGATTTGGTGGCGTGTGTGGCGTGTGTGGCATGAAAGGTGCATACCAGACGAAGAACGGCTTCTTGTCAGCGACGGACTGATCAATGAAATCGAGAACGGGCTGCATGCCAGTTCGTCCAATTTTCAATCCCTCGTCGCCATGGCGACCGCGTGGGGTTGGAAATCCTTTTGTCATTCCATCAGTGAAGCCGCCACGCTGGTAGGAACCTTCCCACCACTTTCCGCTTTGATGACTGACGTAACCCCGCTTGGCGAGCCATTGTGGTAGAGCTCCAGTTTGATCAATGTGCGAAATCAGCAACTCTTTGATTGGTAGGTTCTGGGCCTTTGCATGTTGCTCGTTGGCGGCGGTTTGTGCTGGATCGTTTCCGGTTGTTTTGTTTTGGTGTGAGTACAGCCCGGTTGCCAATGTCATCAATGCCGGTCGGCAAAGCGCCGTGGGCACGTACCCGCGGCGGAACACGACACTTTCGCTTGCGAGTTGATCGAGATTTGGTGTCTCAATCGCTGGATGTCCCATGAAACTGTAGTCCGTGTAACTCTGGTCATCAGAGAGGATCAGAACAATGTTGGGTGGTTGTGCAGCAGCCGCAGCGGCAAGGTCTACTGCAAATGCCAGCAAGATTCCGAAGAGAACAGTTTTCATCTTGTTACTTGTTGGGTTGTTGTTTAGGGATTTCCGGGTAATGGATTTCATTGAGTGATCTTTACTGTTTGGGTTTTCAGAATGCCTTTGTGGTGCATCACGCCGCATTTCTCAATCGGTTCGCGAAGGCGTTCGCTGGTGGTCGTGAAGGTTTGGTCATTGATGGTGACATTCGCTTTGTTGCCCTTGAAGGCGACGCTTGCTGTGTGCCATTGCCCCGCATCCACATGATAGTCGTGTTTGGTGATTTTCGCCTTTTTCTTCTGAGTGGTGCTGCCGTCATAGGTGACGAGAGTCAAGCTTTTGCTGTGGTTACCTTTTCCCACACCACCATTGACAAAAACTTTCAAGACATGAGTTGCTTTTCCGTCATTCTTGCTGTCGAAAACGAAGACGACTGTCTGCTCGATTTCAACCTTCCACCTGAGTGAAAAAGTACCTTCGTGAAAGGGAACAGAGTAGTAGGTTATTGGACCATGTTTGTCATCAGCTTGATCACCCTGGGCGGCTTCGACATGTCGAATGCCATGATGATGCGAGGCCACACCCCTCAATAATTTGGTCTGTGATTCGGCTGGAATGATGTCGGTGGCACGGGTCGGACTCGCGGCCGATATCGACATTGAGATGACAAATCCAACAAGGATGGTTGAGTAGTGCACGCTATGCTTCTGACACATGTGCCTTCCCCCTTATGATTTACAGCCAGATCTGATTGGATAAATTCAGGGAACGCGAGTCGAAAGTGAGTACTCACGTTGCCCTTCAATGTTGTCGCTGCCGCTCCAAGGCGGGTTTAACGCAGTAAATTCTTGAAAATCTGCGTTTATGCAAGTTTTGCTTGATGATTGGATGAGCAAATGCTTTTTTTGGCATTCAACGGATTGCATCCACCCGCTTTGATTGATCCAGTGCGTGAAGGCAGCCAGTCGCGTGATTTTGATGTCCACTCCACCTTGTCGTCCGACCGATTCACTTGGGTGATTGTTGAGCATCAATGTAAGGCAGTTGATCAAAAGCGTCTTGAAGCCTCGGGTCGCCTGTTTTTTCAAGAACTGACATGAGTCGCTCGGACAATTCCACTCGTTTTGCAGCGTACTCGTCGCTTTCGACAAGGTTTCGTTGTTGGTCAGGATCAACACGCAGGTCGTAAAGTTCTTCCTCCGGTCTCAGATTCAGTGTCAGGTCGAATAAAGGTCGCACATCTGGCTCGTTGCGATGCGTGATCAGCCACGCTTTGGTAAGGCTGGCATCGAGGTCAGACATGGTGACGGATGTGCTTTGATGAAGAGCTTCGTAGCTTGGTGGTGTCTTGCCATTGAGGCCGCGTGGTGCACCCATTGGCCAACGGTTTGGTTTGAAGTTGCGGATGTAAAGAAAGTCAGGTGTGCGAATGGCACGCATTGGGTACGGCAGATTGCCTTCACGCGCGGTGGGGAAATGTAATTCACGTCCCACAATCACGTGAGATCGATCTTGATCAATCCAGCCGTTTCTGTTGTCGGTCAACTGTTTTTTGAAGCTTTGGCCATCCATGCTCTGGGGTACGTCAATGCCAACCAGATCAAGCAGTGTGGGGCCGATGTCCATTACGCTGACGAAGTCATTGACCGTGCGGTTGGACGTGATCAGCTTGGGGTAACGGATCATCAGGGGGGCACGAATGGCCAAGTCGTAGCAGTTTGTTTTTCCACGAGGAATGCCTGGGATGCCATGATCACCCGAGAGGATGATGATCGTGTTATCCAGTTGTCCGTTGGATTCCAGTTCAGTCAGCATCACCCCCAGCATGGCATCCAGTGCCTGAATCTCGCCGAGGTAGTCAGAGAAATCGCGGCGGATGTCATCCACATCGGGAAGAAATTTGGGGATCAGGCCTTTGAGTTTGTCCGGATCAATGTTCCAAAGGTCATTGCCGGAGTCGGCGATGTAGGGTCGATGTGCATTGATGGACCCATAAACAAAAAAGAATGGCTGATTCTTTGGCTGTCCTGCCAACACTCGCTGCATTTCCCTGCGCGGGTGGGCAAGCACCTGCTCGCGTCGTTCACGCATTTCTGCGTCATTGGATGCAGTGCCGACGTAGAGTCCGTACCTTTGATATTCGATTTTTTGAACCTTGCGAGCTCGTGCGCCCTGCGGGCTCGGCGTGAATGCAAAGGTCTTCAAACTCTTGCGAACGTAGTAGTCGTCTTCAGCAAGCAGGTCGACGAACTTCGGTAGCGTGGAGAAGGGATTTTTGTAGCCGTTCCAGTTGCTGACTTTGCCATTGAGGAATGCGCCGCTTCCGCAGTTCCAGAAGTAGCGTCCAGTGGCCAGGGATGCCCGGCATGGGCCACAAGATGCAACTGGAACGAAAGCATTGCGAAACAGAACACCTTCCGTTGCTATCCGATCAATGTTCGGAGTATTGATTACATCATTCAGCGATGGTGTTTGCGGGTCGGAGTAGATACTCGCATAACGCCCCCAGTCATCAGCAAAGAAAAACAGAATGTTGGGGCGTTCAGCAGCGTTACCTGAAGGGGGGCCCAGAAAGGGCAGGGCGGCAATGAAGAGAGTAAATCCGAATGTTTTGATTGAGGGGACCATGTTTTGCCTTTTGTTTACTGCTTTGCTTTGGGGGTCGCTCAAGCCTATATGATAGACAAAACATTGCACTTTTGACTTCTCGTTAGGGTCGCAGCACTCTGATAGACCGGCGGCATCTTCATTCAGCCTGAGGTGTGAACGTTTGGGTTTTGGTGATATTTTCTGAAAGATCTGACCCATGAACGGTCTGGATAGCAAAAGTATCGGATCAGAAGGCCGTTTTTTTTCAAATCGAGCCTAATTCCACAGTGGTGGAGTCGTATAGATGGCGACGCTACAGTTGCTTGCTACCACCACTCCTTTGGCCATCAGGCGAAAACATGAAACGATACCTCTCTGTTCTGGGCTACTTGTCAGCGGCTGTCATTGTGGTCGCAACGTTGTATGCCAATGAGTCTCGCGATTCTGTCGCAGTGACGACGAGCGATCTGGGTGGGGCGGATCGCTACATGACTTATCTCAGTACCGATAAGCAGATTTACAGGCCGGGCGAAACGATGTACGTCCGCGGCGTGGTACTGCATCACAAGACTCGCAAACCATTGCCACATGACTCGTATTTGCAGGCCGCATTCAACATCAAGGGACCGAAAGGTGATTCCGTGGCGTCCGGTTGGGCGACTTCGCAGGAAAGTGTCTTTGGACTGCAATGGACAGTCCCTGATGAGCAGGCAGGTGGCGAATATACCGTCCATGTGACTTATCCCGAGTTTGGCTACACACCTGCTGAACGCAAGTTTGATATTCGAGCTTACAGGGCTCCTCGGTTAAAGTCGCAGATCACCTTCCTGCGTGATGGCTATGGGGCGGGTGATGAGGTTGCCGCGATGCTTTCGGTGGAACGAGCCGAAGGCGGTAGTCCAAGCGGTGCAACGGTGACTGTGATTGCACGAGTTGACGGCAAGAAAGTTTTCGAGGGGCCGGCTGTTGTGGACGGTAGCGGTAAATGTGTTGCCCGCTTCGAACTTCCCAAACAGATTGAGCGTGGTGAGGGTACTCTGGCCATGGTGATCAAGGATGGGGGAATTGTGGAAACGGCCAGTAAGACCATACCGATCCTGCTGCAGACCGTTGACTTGGAGGTGTATCCCGAAGGCGGTGACCTGATCGCGGGCCTTCCCAATCGAGTCTACTTCGAAGCTTTTACCCCGGCAAAGAAACCCGCGGATCTGGCTGGGATCGTGATCGACGAAGCAGGCAATGAAGTGGCCAGATTTGAGAGTCAGCATGAGGGACGTGGTCGTTTTCGATTGACACCCCAAGCCAGCGAAAAGTATTCCCTGAAAATAACGCAACCATCCGGTATCAATACCGTTTTTCCTCTTCCCCCGGTGAAGACGGGCGCAGTTCTTCAGTCTCTAAAAGACGTTTACCCAGCTGGCGAACCCGTGGTCATCAAGGCTGGTACCAGTGACTCCCAGTCGTTTTCAGTGACACTGCGGCAACGAGAGAGTGAAGTCGCCAAGTTGAAATTTACGGATGCGGGCAACCATTTGGCTGAGGCTAAATTCACGCCTCCTGATTCGATTTCCGGTGTGCTGGTGGCGACCGTGTGGGATGTCAACGGAAAGCCGCTAGCCGAGCGACTGATCTTTCGACAGTCTATCGACACTGTGCGAATCAAGATCACCCCAAATTCGACGCAGTATACGCCTGGTGGGTTGGCACAGTTTGATATCGTCACCACAGACGCGTCAGGCGAGCCGATTTCTGCCGTCGTCGGTCTGACTGTCACCGATGAAAGCGTTTTGGAGATGGTGGAAACCCGCGAACAGGCTCCCAGGCTGCCAGTGATGGTGTTGCTCGAGAACGATGTCAAGGACTTGGCGGATGCGCACATCTATCTTGATCCGCTCAACGAAGATTGCGATCTCGCTGTTGACTTGCTGCTGGGCACGCAAGGTTGGCGCCGATTTGCGTACGTCCAACTTGATGAGTTTGTGGCTGATTATGGGGACGATGCACGCCGCACCTTTGCAATGTGTCTGGAAACCCGTTTCGCCGCGATGGGAAGCATTCCAAAAGGTGCGGAGTTGTTGAATGACAGAATTATCGTTCTCGAGGGCCATCAGCTCGGAATCGCAGAAGATGAGCTGGCGGAACGTCCTGATGATGTTCCTGTGCCTGAAAACGCAAAGGATCCTGACGTCGCACAGGAACAACCATTGCAAATGGAAGAGCGGGATCAGATCGCCGGTGATCTCGATGTTGGGATCAATGGGATTAGAGATAGAGCAGTCGGTGTAATGGCGCGGCGTCGCATGAAGCTACAGGCAGCTGACGAAAATGATTTGTTCTTTGCGGATCAGGTGGCGAACGATTTCGTCGCAGTGCGAGTTTACTCGCACCAGATTCGTGCAGGTAGAAGTGCTGGCGACCGAGTGGATTTCAAAGAGACCCTGTACTGGAATGCGGGGGTGAAAACTGATGTGGACGGCAGGGCACGGGTAGAATTTGCATTGAATGATTCCATCACAAGTTTCCGTGCTTCTGCTGATGCGTTCTCAGAAAATGGAGCACTCGGGCAATCGACTGTCGTCATTGAGTCGGTTCAACCTTTCTATCTGGAACCCAAAGTGCCGCTGGAAGTTTCCGCAGGTGATCAGGTTCGGATTCCAGTGGGGCTGGTGAATGCAACGAATCGAAGCTTGATGAATGGTGAGTTCACACTTGAATCGACTGTCCCTGAGTTGAGCAACAAGCCGGCATCAGCTTTTTCGCTCAATGCACAGCAACGCCTTCGGAGATTGCTCAGCATTGCTCCTTTCAAGCAGCCGGGGAACGTAGAGTTGGTTCTCAATGCCCAAGTCGCCGGTTACAAGGATCGTGTGACTCGCAATGTCGTGGTCAAACCCTTGGGATTCCCTGTGGAATCCGGTTTTGGCGGACTTGTCGACGGTGGAAATAGCGTCACACACGAGATCGAGATTCCTTCATCATTGGTCGCTGGAAGCCTCAGCACTCGTGTTGTCATTTACCCAACGCCGCTGGCCAGCATGAATGAGGCTTTGGAGAGATTGATTCGCGAACCCCACGGGTGTTTTGAGCAAACAAGTTCATCCACTTATCCTTTGGTAATGGCTCAGCAATACTTCATGTCCCACCAAGGGGTTGAACCCGGGCTGATACAGCGTAGCGCGGAAATGCTGGAGAAAGGCTACCAGCGTTTAGTCGGCTACGAGTGCAAAAGCGGAGGCTTTGAATGGTTCGGCAACGATCCGGGCCATGATGCATTGACAGCTTACGGTTTGATGGAATTCACGGACATGGCACAGGTTCGACATGTCGACCCCGCCATGCTGCAGCGAACGCGCCAGTGGTTGCTGAACCAGCGTGATGGTAAGGGGGGGTTCGAACGGAAAACGAATACGCTGCACACGTGGTTGGCTGACCCCGATGTGGCGTTCACTTACAACACCTGGGCATTGTTGAAAGCCGGTGTTGATGCTGATTTGTCGACTGAAGTCGCTTGGATTCGAAACACTGCTGAAGTCACCGACAACACCTACGTGATGGCGTTGGCCGCCAATGTTTTTTCCCTCGCGGGAGACAGCGATGGTGAAGAACACATGCTTGATAAATTGGCAGGTTTGCAAGCCACTGATGGATCCCTTGAGGGGGCTACTACTTCCGTCGTTGGCAGTGGAGGTGAAGCACTTACAATTGAAACTACGGCACTCGCTGCAACGGCGTGGCTTCGCAACCCCGCATACGCTCCCAACGTCGAACATGCTATCGAGTATCTGTCGGGCGTTTGCAAAGGTGGGCGATTCGGATCCACTCAGTCAACCATTCTCGCACTGCAGGCTATTGTGGCTTACGATCTGGCCCACGCGAAGCCACGGGCACCGGGAACCTTGCAGCTTGTCGTTGATGATCGACCGGTGGGAAAACCCATTGCTTTCAACAAAGATACTCAAGGTGCGATAGAACTACCCTCATTCAGTGAATTGCTGCACGAGGGCAAGCATGAGATTCAGGTGGTTATGACGGGTGGTGTGGAAATGCCTTATTCCATCACGGCAGACTACAACACACTAACGCCGAACTCATCTGATGAGTGCAAGTTACACCTCGAAGTCGCCCTGGCAAACCGCAAAGTCGAGGAAGGGGCCAGTACCGAAGTCAACGTGAGTCTCTTCAACACAAGCAGTCAGAAAATTCCGACACCCACAGCCATCATTGGCATTCCGGGTGGGATGGAAGTTCGTCACGATCAGTTGAAAGAACTGGTGACTGCAGGAAAGATCGCCGCCTACGAGGTCAGGGGGCGTGAGGTGATCCTGTATTGGTTGACGCTGGAGGCGGAGCAACGTGTTGATGTCCCCATCAGTCTAATCGCGGCGATTCCTGGAACTTACACCGGACCCGCCAGCTGCGCTTACTTGTACTATACCGACGAGCACAAAATTTGGTGTGATGGTCTTACCACCAAAATCTCACCCGCTAAGTAGCGCGTTCAAGGCCCAGCGAACGGCAGCCGCAAACGGCAGCCGTTGAGGGTGCTCAGGAAGACTGTGGCGGCTACGGCTTCACTGTGATTGCGTAATGAACCTCACGTGATTCACTCTTCGCATTTCCAGAGTCGTACGGAGTCAAATACGATTTGGCAATTGGGCCCGCCTTTGAAAGTAAACCTTGGCCCGAGTTTGTCTTTTTCGTTGATGATCGTGACGGCATCGTGTTTGTAAGTCTTGCCATGCCCGTTGACGACCACTCGTATCTCGCCTTTTTTGTATTCGATGACCAAGTCGATCCACTCACCGAGTTTCATACCTGAGTCCGTTTCCGTGAATGAAGGACCATCGGGCAGCTTTATCCTGTGCCCACCATTTTCAAGGTAGTTCAGCACGATCATGTGGTGGCCAATTTGAAAACTGGGTCTCCCAGGTGTCAGCTTTTTCGTGTCAAACTTGTAACGCAGGTGGCACACAAATGCCTCGGGGATGCGATTGATATGAACGACCGGTTCCAATCCAAGATGATGATCCCGTTTCAGAGCTTTCATCGCCTCTTCTTTTGTCTGGAACTTGGGAGCTACGACTAGATTGCCATTCCTGATTTGTTTGTCCTTCGTCGGTGCACCCCAGCGTTCTCGGTTTATCTCGCCATCAAAATCATCGGAGTAGACGAGCGTGCCGGTCTTGAAAATCTCTGATTCGAAAGCGGGTGGATCGGCGGCAGATGCATCGAACGCGGAGAGACATAGCAGTGCACTGCAGAGCACTGCTGCGCAGGTGTGGGTCATGTAATTCATGGCTGAGTTCTCTTGTGATTTAAGGTTGAAAATTGTTGTTGTTGCTGTTGTTGCTGTTGCTGTTGTTGTTGATAGTCAGGTACATGATCCCTTTGTAAGGCATGCTTCATTCAGCACTAGCGTGAGTTGGCCCGATATAATCTGCGATTGAACGCCTGCTGAATTTTTGCAGTACAAACAAGTACCGTTTTGTCGCTCGTTGCAGCACGACAAAGCGGTGAAGTGCGATTCGTTATTCATGCCAACCTTTTCCGGCTCACAACGAATTTCTCATCGTATTCATAACCTAATCCCGGCTTGCCGGAAGGCACGAAGTAGTAGCCGTCGAATTGGATCGGTTCTTTGAAAAATTGATTCTTGTTGAGGCCTTTGGGGCCAGACGGATTTTCTCGCAACGTATTTGCTTCCAGAATCAACACATTGGGGGTCGCCATGCACAGGTTGGCCATGGCGACCCAGGTTAACGGACCATAGGAAAAGAAATGCGGCGCAATCTGAATGCCCCGCAATTCGGCCAGGGTGGCGATCTTGCGGGCTTCGGTGAGGCCGCCCACGTTGGGTGGTGACAGATTGAGAATCGACGCAGCACGCTTGTCGATCAGCCGAGTGAAATCTTCCAGGCCCTGAAGATTTTCGCCTGTCGCAACGGGCACCGTGGTGGCTGCGGCCACTTTGGCCATTTCATCCATGCTGCTGGTGGGCGACGTCGGCTCTTCGATCCAGAGGAGGTCATACGGTTCGAGCGGTTTGCAGGTCGCGATTGCTCCTTCGGCACTGCATTGGCCATGCCCACCGTGGATCAAGTCCACTTTGTCGCCGGTTCCTTCACGAAGGCAACGAAAAACCATTTCGTTGTAGGCAATGTTCTCTTCGGTCGGCATTAGTCCGCCTGCTTCATAGACCGTGTCCTCCCAGGCTTTTCTGTCGCCAAAGCGTTCGAAAACCAACCAGGGATCGACCTTTACTACGGCGCCGGGTTGCTTGGCCAGGTCTCGACCGAGGGCGCGCCAGGCGTCTTCATTTTCCAGCTGCTGTTTGGGCGGCTTACCGTAGTAGTAAATCCTGATTCGGTCGCGCACCGGACCGCCGAGCAGTTCGTAGACTGGCTTACCGGTTTCCCTGCCGAGCAGGTCCCAAAGGGCATAATCCACGGCGGTGCGATGCGAACAGAGGACACCGACCCGCCGCATCGTTGACCAGATGGCTTCTACTGCCGAGGGATTGGCACCGATCAGATGCTCCTTGGCGACACCGCCCAGTGCCGGTGCGTAGTCGAGGTCCGGGAAATCCGCATATCCGGCGGCGCCTGTGCTCGAGATTACTTTCAGCACGCGCCGCTGTTCGCTGTTTTGTTTCAACACGAGCAGTTCCAGGGCTTCGATGCGACTGCCCGAGTCCGCCGCCAGGAGCGGTTGGCCGAGCGACGGCAGCCCTGCCAACGCACCGACCCCCAACGCAGACTGCTTGAGAAGTTCTCGACGATTTGGTTTGTTGCTTCTTACTTGATGATCCATCACTATTCTTTCTTCTTTGTTTT
>Ga0315315_10005059_pt1 | contig 12171 bp, 9 predicted proteins | sample M140m3416metaG_FD_203699 | JGI IMG/M metagenome (GOLD analysis project Ga0315315, IMG submission 203699) | Ammonia-oxidizing marine archaeal communities from Monterey Bay, California, United States - M1 40m 3416 | ecosystem: Environmental > Aquatic > Marine > Intertidal zone | place: USA...
TTCAAAAAAACTTTTAATGATTGGGTCGGGCTTGCTGATTTCAATTCCATTAAATTCTTCTAATATTTCTTTTTGTCTTTTTGAAAGAGAGGTAGGTACTTGAGTAATAATTCTTATATATAAGTCTCCAAGAATACTTCTTCTTAAAACAGGCATACCTTTTCCTTTTAATCTAAATTGTTTGCCATGTTGTGTTCCTGGTGGTATTTTAATTTTTGACTTTCCACCATCAATAGAAGGTACTTCTACAGAAGTTCCAAGCGCTGCATCAGCAAAAGAGATAGGTAATTCATAATATAGGTTCTCCTCTGATCTTTTAAAAATTTCGTGATTATCTATTGAAATAAATAAATAAAGATCCCCACTAGAACCACCTTTGGATCCTGCTTCTCCTTTTCCTGAAACTCTTATTCTAGTCCCATCATCAACTCCTTTTGGAACTTTAACGGTTACATTTTCATTGGCTTGGACTTTGCCGTTACCGCTACAGGTATTACATGGTTTGCCAATTGTTTCACCATAGCCGCTACACTGAGGGCATGTTTGTTGCACCGTAAAAAAACCTTGATTTGTTCGAACTTTTCCTCTTCCAGAACAGTAATCACATTTAATAGGCTTAGAACCTTTTGCAGCACCACTGCCAGAACAAGATGAACATGATTTATAAGTTGTGTACTTAACATTTTTCTCAATACCTTTAAAAGCATCCTCTAGACTAATGTTCACATCATATCTTAAATCATTGCCACGATTACTTGAGCTTCTAGATGATCTGCTTCCACCAAAGTCTCCAAAAAAATCTTCAAAAATGTCAGAAAAAGAGGAGGTATCGAAACCTCCAAAACCTTGACCACCACCAGCTCCTTCAAATGCGGCATGACCAAATTGATCATAATTTGCTTTTCTCTTCTCATCTGAAAGAATGTGGTAAGCTTCACTGGCCTCTTTAAATTTTTCTTCAGAGGCTTTGTCACCTTTGGTTTTGTCAGGATGGAATTTTAGAGCAAGTTTACGATAAGCTTTTTTTATTTCGTCTTTAGATGCTGATTTAGTAACACCTAAGACATCATAACAATCTCTTTTAGCCACAGGACGTCTCCTTAATTATTTTCTTAGGCGCTTTTTTCTTTATCTTCTTCTTTTTCTTTTACATCTTCAAAATCAGCATCAACTACATTATCTTTATCATTAGGTTTTGCTTCTTTTTCTTCTTTTGCATTATTAGCTCCAGGTTTTTGCTGACTCTTATATACAGCTTCACCTAATTTCATAGAAACTTGAATTAAACTTTGCGTCTTCTTTTTAATATCTTCAGAGTCAGTTCCTTCTAAAGATTTTTTTAAATCTGCTATACCATTTTCAATAGATTTCTTTTCTTCAGCTGAAATTTTATCTCCGTGTTCCTTTAAACTTTTTTCTGTAGAAAAAACCAGACTGTCTGCCTGGTTTCTAGCATCTACTGACTCTCTTTTCTTTTTATCAGTTTCTTTGTTAGCCTCAGCTTCTTTAACCATCTTCTGAATTTCTTCTTCAGACAACCCGCCAGAGGCTTGAATTTGAATTTTTTGTTCTTTTCCAGTTCCTTTATCTTTTGCAGAAACATTAACAATTCCATTGGCATCAATATCAAAAGTTACTTCAATCTGAGGAGTGCCTCTTGGTGCAGGTGGTAATCCTACAAGCTCAAAGTTACCTAAAATTTTGTTATCTGAAGCCATCTCTCTTTCACCCTGAAGAACTCTGATTGATACAGCGGGTTGATTATCTTCGGCTGTCGAAAAAACCTGACTTTTTTTAGTTGGTATGGTTGTGTTTTTTTCTATTAGTTTTGTTGATACACCACCTAAAGTTTCAATACCAAGTGATAATGGAGTTACGTCTAATAATAATACATCTTTAACATCACCTTGAAGCACTCCTGCTTGGATAGCCGCACCCATAGCAACTACTTCATCAGGGTTAACACTTTTATTAGGTTCTTTACCAAAGAAGTTTTTTACAGTTTCAATTATTTTAGGCATTCTGGTCATACCACCGACTAAAACTACCTCATTAATTTCTGCAGCTGAAAAGCTAGAATCTTTTAATGCTGTTTTACATGGTTCTAATGTTCTTTCCACAAGATCGGCAACTAAAGCTTCTAATTTAGCTCTAGTAAATTTTAAATTAACATGTTTAGGTCCAGTTTTATCTGCAGTTATAAATGGAAGATTAATCTCTGTTTGTGTTGCTGAAGATAATTCTATTTTAGCTTTTTCTGCAGCTTCTTTTAATCTTTGAAGAGCCAGCTTATCGTTTCTTAAATCAATACCATTATCTTTTTTAAATTCGTCAATTAAATAACTTACAATAGCATCATCAAAGTCTTCACCACCTAAGAATGTATCGCCATTTGTAGATTTAACTTCAAAGACACCATCTCCTATTTCAAGAATTGAAACATCAAATGTTCCACCTCCTAAATCATAAACAGCAATTTTCTGACCATTTTTTTTATCAAGACCATATGCTAGTGCTGCTGCTGTTGGTTCATTAATAATTCTTAAAACCTCAAGTCCGGCTATTTTACCCGCATCTTTAGTTGCTTGTCTTTGAGCATCATTAAAATATGCAGGAACAGTTATTACAGCTTTGGTAACGGCTTGACCTAAATATTTTTCAGCAGTTTCTTTCATTTTTTGTAAAATAAACGCTGAAATTTGAGATGGAGAGTATTTTTTACCTTTACCTTCAACCCATGCTTCGTTGTTATCTGATTTAATAATCTTAAATGCTACTTTATCAATATCTTTTTTAACTGTTTCGTCATCAAAAGATCTTCCGATTAATCTTTTGGCTGCAAAAATGGTATCTTGAGCATTAGTTACAGCTTGTCTTTTAGCTGGTTGACCTATTAGTTTTTCCTCATTTTCTAAAAATGCAACAACTGATGGTGTTGTTCTTGCACCTTCTGAGTTTTCTAAAACCTTTGCTTGTGTACCGTCCATTATGGCTACACATGAATTTGTAGTTCCTAGATCTATTCCAATTACTTTACTCATTAATTTTAATCCTTTGTTTGTTGTTTTTATATGGGTGTTTTTTTTTCATCTACAAGGTTATTTTTCCTCTGTTTTATCCGCATTTTTCTCAACTTTTTTTGCTACCCCTACCAGTGCCGGTCTTAAAAGTCTTTCACCCAGCATATAGCCCGCCTGTATTTCTTTTAGAATAGTACCTGGCGCTGCTTCAATATCCTCAATTTCGGACATTGCTTGGTGAAAATTAGGGTCAAATTTTTTATCTTTTGTATTTATTTTGCTAATTCTATTTTTTTCAAATATTGAAATTAAGTCGTTTTCAATGATTGTTATATTTTCTAAAAATTTATCTAGATCTTTATTGTTCTTAAGCTTCTCATCAGCTTTTATAGCTAATTTAGCTCTTTCAAGGTTATCGAGAATTGCCAAGCTTTCTTTAGCAAAATTAAATGATCCAAATTCAAAGGCATCCCTCACTTCTTTTTCAAATCTTCTTCTTTGATTCTCTATCTCTGCGAGCGATCTAAGCAACTTCTCTTCACTGTCTTTAAGTTTATCCTCTAAAGAAATTTCATTCTCCACTTTTTTTGATTCTTTATTAGAAGAACTAACTGCCTCTTGTTCTTTATTGTTACCTTGTTTTATATCGTTATTTTTTTTATTATTTTCAGCCATTTGAGATGCTATATAGTAAGAAATAAAAAAATTACTAGGTTGAAATGAAAAAAATTTTAATTGGAACTCATAATCAAGGAAAATTTAGGGAAATTGCCTATTTAATTTCAAAAAAATATAAGAAAATATCTCCTATATCGATGAAAATTAAAAGTCCAAGAGAAACAGGGAAGACATTTTCCTCAAACTCAAAACTTAAAGTAAACTTTTTTTCAAAATTTGTAGATTTTCCAGTTATATCCGATGACTCCGGATTGTGTATAGAGGCTCTACAAAATAAACCTGGCATCCACTCAGCTCGATTAGCTAAAAGAAAAGGTGGATTTTTCTTAGCGATGAAATTTATCTTAAAAAAACTAGAAAAAGAAAAAAAAAGAAAAGCAACTTTTGTTTGCAATCTTTCCTATAAAGGCACAGATGGCAAAATTATTTCTGTAGAGGGAAAAGTTTACGGAAAAATTTCTAGGGAAATACTAGGAAAAAAAGGCTTTGGATATGATTCAATTTTTATTCCAACTAATAAAAAAATAACTTTTGGCCAGATGAATAAAGCAAAAAAAATAAAAATTGATCATAGATTTATTGCGTTTAAGAAATTAAAAAAAAAAGTTAAAACTTTATAAATTTATTATTTTCAGTTTTATAAATATCTAACTCCTGCAATACTTTTCTGTCTTTAAAACTAAATGTACCTATTTTACCTTTAATTTTATTTTTGAAAGCGAAATCATTAATTGACTTAATTTCTCCATTTTTTTTCCAAGCATAATAAATTAGACCTAAGGCGTCGTAGCTTAAAATAGTAATTTCATTAGGGTAAATTTCAAATTTTTTATAATAGTTATCATTATATTTTTTAAATGCTTTATAATTAACTGAAGGATAATATAAATTTTTAATAGTATTTTCATAAAAAATGCTTTTATCAAACCACTGATTAATTGTAGTAAATAAAACCTTATCTTGATCAACATCAGTGTAAACTAGAGATGTTAAAACACTTTTTAGACTATTTCCAAAATCAACAATAATTACTGAGTCAAAATTAACATCACCCAGTGTATATAATTGCTCCAGCCTTTTCATTTCTTTAATTGATTGTTCATCTTCCTTATCTTGAAACATTTTTTTTCTTAATTCCAAACTTCTTTTCCTTTGAGAGTAGTTCGTTAAAATTTCAATTTCACCCGTTAGTATTTCTGGGTTTGGACTATAAATAAATTTTTTAAAGAAATTTATATCTAGTTTTTTAATTTGTTTTTCAATTAATTCTGAGTATTGATTTTTAGGAAACATTATCAATGTTTTATTTTTTTTTTTTTTTTCAATAAAATTTACTAAAGATAACAACTGTGACTCTAAACTAACCCCAACACTTATTATATTTTTTGTAAATTCTGAGTTTATGTTGGATGGTGAAATAAAAATTAAATCATCGTATTTGCCAGCATCCTCAAATTCTTCATATGTTATTGGCCCAATTATAATTTTGACTCCTTGAGATCTAATGTCCTGGATAGCGTTGTTAAGTTTTTCTTTATCGTTAAACCCCGAGTCTCTTGGTACAATAAAAATATTTTCATCATCTATTTCTTCAAGGGCAAGCTGCAACGAGTGCAAAATAGAGCTCCCTAGTTCGCTATAAATCCCACTTAATGGCGCAAGTAGACCAACTTTTAAAATTTTATTATTTTCATCACTTAAAAGATTAGAATTAAAAAAAATTAATATATAAATTACAGTTAAAATGAATTTATTTTTCATAAAATGAAACTATCTTTTAACAGCTTATACATCGTTTCCACACCTATTGGAAACCTCGATGATATTACTTTTAGAGCCCTAGATGTACTAAAAAAATCAGACTTTATTCTTTGCGAAGACACCAGGCGTTCACTTAAATTATTAAATCATTTTAAACTTAAAAAAAAATTAATTTCTTATCATAAGTTTAACGAAAAAGATCAAGTTTCAAAAATGATTGAATACATGAATCAGGGCAAAATTTTGTCGCTTATTTCTGACGCAGGAACACCTTTATTATCTGATCCAGGACGTCTGTTGGTAAATAAATGTATTGAACATAATATTAAAGTTATTCCTATTCCTGGAGCTTCATCTATTGTTACAGCCATGAGTATTTCAGGATTTAGAGATCAATTCCTATTTTATGGATTTTTACCAAAAAAAGAAAATGAACTTGAAAGAGTTTTATCAACACTTTCTCAAGTATCATTTTCACAAATATTTTTTATTCCAGCTTTAAAAATAAATTTTTATTTAAAATATTTTAAAAAATACTTTTTAGGTAGAAAATTGCTTATTGCAAAAGAATTAACAAAAATACACGAAACTTTTTTCAGAGAAAATGTTGATGAAGTAAAACTATTTAAAGACCAATTGAAAGGGGAGTTGACTATAGTAATTTCTGAAAAAGATATTAAAAAAAATACTTTAGACAAAGAAAAAATTGTTAATAAAGCAAAAAAATATTTAAAAAAATACAGTTTAAAAGATACTGTTGATTTAATTTTAGAATCAGAAAAAATTAACAGGAAAGAAATTTATAAACTGTGTTTAAAAGTAAAAAATGAAAAAAATTATTAGTATTTTATTAGTTATTGTATTAACTTCTTGCACTTCCCTAGGAAGATTCGGCACTGGTGTTGATATTACTTTTGATCCACGAACAATTGGTATGCAAATTGATGATACAATTATGCAAAAGAATTTATCTGCGAGATTAGCATTAGCAAATAAAAAATATTTTATATCCATCCAGTCAGAAGTTTTAGATGGAAGAATCTTTTTATCTGGTAAAGTAGAGGAGCCTGAAGAAAAAATTAAAATAACAAAAATGGCATGGGAGACGAGGGGAGTTAGGTCTGTAAAGAATGCAATTACAATTAAAGGTCAAAGTAGTTTTAAAAGTACCGCAAAGGATATTTTAATCACAAGTCAATTAAGATCTGCCTTAATTTTTAATAAAAACACAAAAGCAAGAAATTACACTTTAGAAACAATCAATAAAAAAATTTATATTTTTGGCATTGCTATGGATGAAGACGAAAGAAAAGAAGTAATTAATGAAGCAAATAAAATCTATGACGTTGAAGAAATATTTCCTTCAATTTATCTAGCCACAGAACTAAGTCGAAATAAACTTTAATTAGAATAATCAATTATATCTGATGAATAGGCAGCAATCGAAGCTAAGTTTAGAATTTCTGATGTACTAGCTCTTAAAGGAGCAACTTCAATTGGAAGACCTAATCCAATCAACAAAGGACCGATTAATTTACCACCACCAAATACTTTCATTAGTTTTGTTGAAATGGCCGCACTATGTAATGCTGGCATAATTAAAATATTTGCATTACCAACAATTTTAGAAAATGGATAAATCTCTTGATAAATAGGATTTAAGGCAACATCTGGCTGCATTTCACCATCAAAATCAAAATCAACTTTTTCTTTTTTTAACATTTCAATTGCATCCCTTACATGTTTTGTATTTTTTGAAATAGGTTTTCCAAAAGTAGAATGAGATAAAAAAGCAACTTTAGGATCAAAGCCAAATAATCTAGCTACTCTTACACATGATTTAGAAACGTTAATTAATCTTTCAGAAGATGGAAAATCTTGAACATTTGTATCTGCCACAAGAATGGTTTTTCCTTTTGAAACGATCATTGTCATTCCAAATATTTCTTCACCTGGGCGCGCCTCTACTACTTTTTTTAGTTTTTCAATTGAGGCTGCGTAATGTCTTATATTACCGGTTACCATCGCATCAGCATCTTTGCATGCAATCATGGAAGAACCCCATGCAATACGATCATTTCTTACTAGACGATCAACATCTCTCTCTAATTGACCTTCTCTTTGCAGCCTTTTATATAAATGTTTTACATATTTTTCTCTCTTTTCTTTATCCGTAGAGTTAACAATTTCAATTTTGTAATTTTCATCTAATCCTATTTTTTTTAATTGCTCTTTAATTCTTTTTTCAGCGCCTATAAGTATTGGTTTGCCCAATTTATTTTTTCCAAATTCTATTGCAGCCTTAAGCATATTTTCATCTTCTCCTTCAGCAAATATTACTCTTTTTGGATTTTTTCTAATTTTAGCGTTTATACCTTGCATTAATGACATTGAGGGATCTAAACGATTTGAAAGTTGATCTTTATATAAATCAAAATCTTCAATTTTTTTACGAGCCACTCCACTTTCTATAGCAGCTTTAGCCACCGCAGCTGGTATTATGCTAATTAATCTAGGATCAAATGTTGAGGGAATTATGTAATTTTTTCCGTATTTTGGCCTGTCTCCCCCATAAGCTGAAACAACTTCATCAGGAACACTTTCTCTTGCTAAAAGAGCTATAGCTTGAGCTGCAGCAACTTTCATTTCTTCATTAATTGCTTTTGCCCTAACATCGAGTGCACCTCTAAAAATATAGGGAAATCCTATTAAATTATTAACCTGATTAGGATAATCTGATCTACCTGTAGCTACAATAGCATCATCTCTAACTTCTTTGATGAGTTCCGGTTTAATTTCTGGATCCGGGTTAGCACAAGCAAAAATTATAGGATTTTTGGCCATTGATCTTACCATTTCTTTACTGACTACATCTTTAGCAGATAATCCTAAAAAAACATCTGCCCCTTTAATTGCTTCCTCTAAAGTTCTCAATTTAGTTTCTGTAGCATGCGCAGATTTGAATTGATCAACTTGCTCTCTACCTTTGTAAATAACACCTTTACTATCACACATAATTATATTTTCACTTTTGACACCCGAACTTTTAAATAAATTTGCACATGCTTGTGCTGATGCTCCGGCTCCATTAACAATAATTTTTACATCAGAAATTTTTTTTTTTGAAATATCTAATGCGTTTATTAGTGCTGCCGTTGTGATTATAGCTGTACCATGTTGGTCATCATGAAAAATAGGAATATCTAAAATCTCTTTTAATTTATGTTCAATGATAAAACAATCGGGTGCAGCAATATCTTCAAGGTTGATGCCTCCAAATGTTCCACTAATATTTTTTATAGTTTCTATAATCGATTTAGAATCCTTACTATCAATTTCAATGTCTATAGAATCAATGTCTGCAAATCTTTTAAATAAAACTGATTTTCCCTCCATGACAGGCTTGGACGCAAGAGAACCTAAATCCCCTAAACCTAAGATTGCAGATCCATTGCTTATAACTGCAACTAAATTTCCTTTACTTGTATAATCATAAGCAAGATCAGGATTTTTAGCTATTTCTTTTACTGGGGCAGCCACACCTGGAGAATAAGCTAAAGAAAGATCTCTTTTGGTCGTTAATGGTTTTGATGAAGTAACCTCAATTTTGCCTGACTTTCCCTTTACATGAAAATCAAGGGCTTCTTTATCAGTATAGTGATCAATTTCTGTTTTTTTTGGCATTTAATTAAATGAGTATGTAATATAAAAAATATTAATTCACTAAATATTTATGGCTTAATTAAGATTATATATGAACCTTCTTTCCTCAACTTCTATATTTAGTTTTTTTACTTTAATTAGTAGAATTTTAGGTTATCTCCGGGATATTTTAATAGCCTTCTTTCTAGGAGCATCAATATTTGCTGACGCCTTTTTTGTGGCCTTTAGACTGCCTAACACATTTAGAAGATTATTTGCAGAAGGAACATTCAATGCCGCATTTATTCCAAGTTATACATCTGCGAAATTGGAAAATAAAAAAAAAGGCAAAAAGTTTGCTGACGATATCTTAGGTTCATTATTAATAATTTTAACATTAATAGTTACAGTTGTAGAAATTTTTACACCTTATTTAGTTTATTTAATTGCTCCAGGATTTGTTGAAAATGATGTAAAATTTAATCTTGCAGTAGAACTAACAAGAATTACGTTTCCTTTTTTATTATTTATAAGTCTTTCTTCTTTTTTTTCAGGTATTTTAAATTCTAACAATAAATTTGCAGCAGCAGCAGGTGCGCCGATAATTTTAAATATTATTTTGATTTTAAGTTTAATTATTTCATATAAACTAAATCTTAACATTGCAAAACAATTATCATATGGTGTTACATTAGCTGGAATATTACAACTTATATTTCTATTTTTTGTTACTTTAAAATTCTATAAACCAAGCTTAACTTTTAAATTAAAGGCAGACAGTAAAGTTAAATTTTTTTTTAAAAAATTGTTACCAAGCATTTTTTCATCGGGAGTTACCCAAGTTAATATTTTAATTGGAACAATTATTGCTTCTTTTGAAACTGGTGCAGTTTCTTATCTATATTATGCAGATCGAATTTATCAAATTAATCTTGCAATCGCAGGAATAGCAGTAGGCACAGTTTCTCTTCCCGCTCTTTCCAAAGCGTTTAAGAATAAGAACATAAAAAAACTATCAAACATTCAAAGCAAGTCTTTTGAACTTTCTTTGTTATTATCAATACCAGCAAGCTTGGGTTTAGTTTTAGCATCAGAAGAAATAGTAAATGCCCTATTTGGTTATGGCTCTTTCTCTCCTGAAGATGTAAAATTGACTTCTGTTGCGTTAAAATATTTTGGCTATGGTGTTCCTGCATTTGCATTAATTAAAATATTATCAAATTTTTTCTTTGCTCGAGACAATACGAAAACCCCTTTTTATATTTCGATGGGAATAGTAATAGTAAATATATCTATTAGCGTTAGTTTATTTTCAAATTTTGGGTTTATAATTATTCCAATTGCAACATCAATATCTACTTGGCTTGGTGTTTTAATTTATATCTATTTATTAAACAAAAAAAAATCTTTATTATTAAACATTGAGTTAATGCCTAACTTTTTTAAAATTCTAACCTCAAGCATAATCATGTCGTTAATTTTAATCTTGGCTTTGAAACATTATGCTAGTTATTTAGATTACTTTTATAATTATAAAGCAATTTATCTAATATCAATTGTAGGTTTCACTGGTAGTATTTATTTGTTATCCTGTTACTTATTGGGAATATTAAAAATAAAAAAATATAAAACAAATTAAATGAGTGATAAAAAATTAGTTTTTTCTGGTGTCCAACCCACGGGTAATTTACATTTGGGTAATTACCTTGGTGCGCTTAAAAATTTTGTATCATTACAAAAAAAGATGAAATGTATTTATTGTGTTGTAGATTTGCATGCAATAACTGTTTTTCAAAAACCCAACGAACTTGAAAAAAATGTGCTTGAAACTACGGCAAGTTTTTTAGCTACAGGTCTTGACCCTAACAAGAGTATAATTTTTAACCAGTCAGCCGTGTCCGGACATTCTGAGCTGGCTTGGATTTTAAATTGTGTTTCAAGAATTGGTTGGTTGAATAGAATGACGCAATTTAAGGATAAGGCTGGATCAGAAAAAGAAAAAGCCAGTGTAGGTTTATATATTTATCCTAATTTAATGGCGGCAGACATTCTTCTTTATAAAGCTACACACATTCCTGTTGGAGCGGATCAAAAACAACATTTGGAGTTATCAAGAGATATTGCTCAAAAATTTAATAATGATTTTAAATGTGATAATTTTTTTCCACTTCCAGAGCCACTAATATCTAAAAATATTTCTAGAGTAATGAGTTTAAGAGATGCAAGCAAGAAAATGAGTAAATCTGAAGAGTCAGAATATTCTAGAATTAATTTGAAGGATAGTTCAGATGAAATTATGAAAAAAATTAAAAAGGCCAAATCAGACTCTGAGCCGATACCTGATGATTTGAAACTATTGGAAAAAAAACCTGAAGCATTAAATTTGTTAAATATTTATTCTGAATTATCAAAATCTAAGCTTGAAAAAGTATTGAGTGAAATGGCAGGTAAAGAATACTCTTTTTTAAAAACAAAGTTAGCAGAAATTTTAATTGAAGAAATAGTCCCTGTCGGTAAAGAAATGAAAAAGCTTTCAGAAGATAAATCACATTTAAAAGGAATTTTGAAAAAAGGTAGTGAAAAAGCTCATATAATTGCTGAGGAAAACCTTAAGAATATACGTGATATAGTAGGATTGATATAATATAAATTCTACATGATACAAACTGAACCAACGCCAAATCCAGACTCTTTAAAATTTATCTCTGAAAAAACTATTTCAGCTATTGGCACTGAGGAGTTTCAAAAAAATAAGATAAATGAAACATCAAATTTATTTATCAAGGAGCTTCTAGGATTTAATGGAGTCGAGCTTGTATTGCTCTCAAAAAATTTCCTATCAGTAAAAAAGACTAAACATGCAACTTGGGAAGAGCTCAAGCCAATGGTTATTTCTCATTTAAATGACTATTTTGAGAAAAATAACGAACCAATTCTTAAAAATAACGAAATACAACCTAATAAAGCGAGCAATAGCGATGAAACAATTAACAAAATAATTGAAGTTTTAGATACCAAAATTAGGCCAGCTGTGGCAAGAGATGGGGGAGATATTAAATTTAAATCATTT
>Ga0315315_10005062_pt1 | contig 12166 bp, 11 predicted proteins | sample M140m3416metaG_FD_203699 | JGI IMG/M metagenome (GOLD analysis project Ga0315315, IMG submission 203699) | Ammonia-oxidizing marine archaeal communities from Monterey Bay, California, United States - M1 40m 3416 | ecosystem: Environmental > Aquatic > Marine > Intertidal zone | place: USA...
ATAGCTTCTAGCGCTTCGTCCGATGGCCGATTACGCGTATCTACCCTTGTCACCGAGCCAAGGTCGATCCCAGCTTCATTATTTAGTATGTCACCAGGCAACGACAAAAAAACAGGACCAGTAGGTGGCGTCATAGCAATTTTAGCGGCGCGGTGAATAATACGCGGCATGTCTTCAAGGCGCGTGATCTCCGTAGCCCATTTTACTAGAGGTTCCGCCATTGGCACCAAGCTGTCATAAAGCAACGGTTCTGTTAGACCGTGTCCTATTTCCTGCTGCCCTGCAGTAATGATCAACGGTGTGCCCGTAAATTTACAGTTATAGAGTGAACCCATTGCGTTGCCGAGGCCCGGGGCCACATGAACGTTGCAGGCAACAAGTTCGCCAGTAGCGCGCGAATAGCCGTCGGCCATCGCCACTACAACAGATTCTTGCATCCCCATTACATAGGTTAGATCAGCATGCTCTTTAAGGGCATGCATAATTGGTAATTCGGTGGTTCCGGGATTTCCGAAAAGATGAGTGATGCCCTGCGCTTTTAGCAAGGCGAGGAACGCCGAACGTCCTGTTATCTGATTCGCAGCCACAGCATACCCTTTCAATTGATTATAGAAAAATGGGCGCGCTGCACATTTACCATCGTTAATTTATATTGGGTAGGCACACTCAGGTTTATCACCGAACTGACGCGGCATCATGAAAACTCTATTCGGATTTATATATTCACTTTGAGACTTTGGCCCGATTTCTAAATCATTTATATCACGATGGACCACTTCAATGAGGGGGGAATAAAATGCATTCCGGGCTTTTCTCAAAGCCAATCACTTTTAAGAATTAATATTTTGCAATCGACATAGCAGAGAGCACCCGCAGTCTGAAATTTATCCAAAGTCGCAATAATCCATTGCCGCGTAGAGCCAACCATATCAGCTAAATCTTCATTTATAATTTTATCGGAAAATAAGTTTGGACCTACAACCGTCCATTTCCGAATTTATTGATCAAAATTCAAAGCCCATTTTTCTATTTCAAGGCGTCGTCAGCAATCATATGAGAAAGCTCATATTTAAAGCGTCGAGCCTATGAGATATTCCTCTCTTTAATGCTACTTGCTTCAGCGTCATCTTTTTTGCTGGGTGAATTCCTTTGACGTTATGGCCATCTTCGCGACTGACGACCATTAGTACGGCGAGGTTTATTGATTCACCTTTCACAAGACAATGGCACCACACAGAGCCTTTTAATTAATTGCAAAGGTAAATAATCTTAAAAAGTTGACCTGCTTATTTCGTCCGTGCAACCAAACCGCTGCACTGGCCAACCATTACCTTTTCACCCTTATCAGTCTCCACCCATACCTCGCATTCAACGCGGAGTTTTTCATCCCCTTCAGGCATCTTACTTGTAACGATGCCTTTCGCCGTCACCAAATCATCGACACCGGCTGACCGGCGCGTCACAACAGAGCCTTTGCCACCAACGACCCACCCGTCATCAAAGCAGAGCATCATCATGCGCGGAATGACACCAAATATGCGAGAACCCACAGCAATGGGTTTGTTGAGACCTTCACGAGCAGCGGCGTCCGGGTCTGTATGGATGGTGTCTATTTTACCGTCATCGGTTTTAACTTGATTGAGACCCACATCGAGTTTCCGTGCAACCGGCGGTAACGCATAACCGATCGGCGTATTTTCTGTAATAATCGCCATTGGATTCCTCTATATCCGTTCCGGCTTTGGGCCGCCATCTACACCAACGCCTTCACGCGGAGCGTCGCGCTCGATGATATCCATGCACTGAACCCGTGACGCGTAAAACACTAACTCGCCGTCTTCATCATGGGCGAAAGTATCCCAGCGCATAAATTCTCGATTACGCTTAACATATTTGTCGGATATTTTACCCGAGATAGTGAGCGTCTGGCCCGCCTTGATAGCTTTCAAATATTCGAAATCATGTTTGTAGCTGACACCGCGAATATTATAAGTGCGGCCTAGGAGCCAGCGCGGCGGACGAGATTGAATTTGCGGTGGCGCTACCGCGCCGCCCCATGGTGAATCACTGACAAACCACTCATGCCAATGCTCATCCAACAAACATTGCCGCTCAATATCCGCCTCGGTGACCGTCCATTCAAACGAGCCTAAATCTTTACCAACTTCAATTTCTTCGTAGGTAGTACGCTTGCCAGTAGCATCTTCCGCCATACGGACTTTACTAGGTTTTGCCATAGTGACCTCTCTTATCCGTTTTGTTTTTGCAGCATGTCCTTGCTCTTCGTTTCATCCCATCCAAGCCAATCTTGTAATACATTAGCGGTGTTTTCGCCCAACGTCGGTGGCCGTGTGATCGCTTCATTATAGACCGGATCCATTAATGGTACTCCGACCGTCCATACCTCACCGTCTAAAGGGTGGTCTCGTGATGTCAACTGGGACCGATGCTGTACCTGCTCGTGATCTAACGCCTCTTGATAGTCATGTACATGAATGCAGGTGGTATCCTCATCATCGAAACGTGGCATCCAGTCCGCCTGATCGCGCTCGGCAAATCGGGCCGCCACCATCGCATGGAGTTCTTCCCTGTGTTCCTGACGTTTCTGCATCGTGTCGTATTTCGGGTTCTCTGCCCATTCGGGAACTTCCAACGCGCGGCATAAAGCTTCCCACCGCTTGTTGTTGCTGCAATGGAGAATAGTCGGCCTCTTATCTTTAGAGAGGAAAACTTCTGACGGCACGCGAAAAGGGTTTTGATTGCCAACACGTTCGGTGACGATTCCAGCTTGCAAAGTTTCCGCCATTCGACAACCCAACACATAGAGCATGGCACCCTGCATACTCACATCCAGGTGTTCGCCGACCCCACTCTCGCGCGCCTTAAGCAGGGCGGTTACCACCGCAAATGCGCCATACATGCCCGCCACCGTATCAGTAAGAGGGTAGCCCGCCATCATAGGCGAGCCGTCTTGCTCACCGGTCACACTCATCACGCCAGAGACTGCTTGAATAATAGGATCGATAGCGGGCCGCTGAGCATAGGGGCCGGTTTGACCAAAACCAGAAATGGAGCAATAAATTAGCTTAGGGTTGATCTTTTTCATCGCCTCGTAGCCGAGACCGATCCGGTGCGCCGTTCCGGGCTTGAAATTTTCCACCACCACATCCGCATTACGGATGAGGTCAACGACAGCCGCATGCTGGTCCGGGCTTTTTAAATCCAGCGTGATACTGCGCTTGGTATTGTTCACTGAATTAAAATAATCCGGATGTCCTTCCCGGCCTTTATAGCCCGGAATATTGCGAAGCGAATCACCTACACCGGGCCGCTCCACCTTAACCACGTCTGCACCCATATGTGCCAACATCATGGTGCAAAACGGCCCGGATATTACGTGGGTGAAATCGACAACACGGACATCCGCAAGTGGCAGGTTACTATCCATAAAACCCTCCAGTTGATGAACGTATTTTTCGTTTAGTCCCGATCTGCAAGCGGCAAATAGACCTTCTCACCACGGCGCATGGAAAGTGTTACCGCGTCGGTCCATTCCATATATTTGGTCGCCGTTGTGAAGTCAGTCAGCTTGACCTCTTCCTTGCCACGGATAGCGTTGATGAACTCTTCTTCTACGCGCCAAACCCCCTGCTTCGATTTCGGAATATTGACCCGTTTAACGCCTTTATCATTACGTTTCCCTGCATAGACTTCCAGCTTGCCACCATGTTTTTCAAGCACGGAGATTGTGCCTTCGGTGCCGAAGATATGGCATTCGATGCTCATAGGCGAATGGCCGAGCACGGACGAAATGCTGTAACGCATGGTACCGCCCTGCTCCATTTCGCAGATGCAATCCACATGGTCCGGTATGGTCATTTGCACGCGGCTCTTATCGGCGCCGACGCGATGCTTGATCACCGATTGGCCAAGCGCCTGAACGGATTTTGCCGTGCCAACCCAGCGCATCATCGCCTCATATAGAATACCCATGGCCATGATGTTGTTGCCTGAGTATTCACGCTCATAGCGCCAATGCATTGGTGAACCATACTTTGGGAAGCTGCTGCCCGTTGTGACGCGCGCATCGACGGAAATCAAATCACCAATATAGCCTTTGCCCATCATATCCATGATTGTGCGGTCGATGGCGAAGGTGCGCGGCGAGGGCACAATTTGTGCCACCTGACGCGGATAATCCATGGATGCCTTTAACATGCGATGCGCCTCGGCGGAGTTCATCGCCATGCGCGCTTCGCACAAAACATGTTTGCCGTGGCCCAGCGCGCCCAACGTTAATGTCTCATGCATATAGGGCCACGTGCCGATGCAAACTGCATCGATGGTTTTGTCTTCGAGGATTTCCAGCCAATCTTTGCAAACCTTCTCAACACCGAACGCATCAGCAATTTTACGGCCCGATGCGACAGACCGGTTCGCCACCGCCGTCAGCTCAACGCCTTTGAGTTTCTTGAAGCCTGGAATGTGACGGTTCCGCATATTACCACCGGCGCCGATGAGCCCGAGGCGAATTTTTTTGAATGCCATGTCGAAGTCCTTCCCTAGAAAATAACGAAAATTAGTTTTGACGCGATTATATGCTTCTCTGCGTCTTTGGAAACGGGAGAAATACACAAAGACGTACATGGCTGACAAATAAGCGGCTTCAGGTACACTAGACCGCATGACCATACTTGTATTCGGCGGCACAGGATTAATCGGCACCGGCGTTGTAGCCCAGCTCTGCGCAGACGGTGAGACCATCGCTGTGGCCGCCCGCCGCCCGCCTGATGACGCAGAATGGCTGGACATCGCCAACCAGTATTCCTTTCACAAGGGTGACATCACCGATCCGGACTATGTGTCCGCGGTTGTGCGCGACACAAACCCAACGAATATCATTCACCTGGCGGCCATGCTGATCGGCGGCTGCGAAAGGGACCCGTCAGCCGCCCATGAGGTTAACGTAAACGGCACCATGAATATTCTGCGCGCTGCGGCAGAGGCCAAAATCCGGCGATTCGTTTTCGCCAGCACTATTGCCGTTTATGGCGGCGGCGGCGGACCTTTTGAAGAAAGCATGGACCCGAGCACACGCTCGGTCTATGGGGCCAGCAAATTTTATTCGGAAATCACCGGCCGCCGCTTTGCCAAACAACACGGCATTTCCTTTGTGGCACTTCGCTATTCCGGCGTCATTGGGCCGGCCGCTGTCAAAGGTGACGGCATGGCAGCGACCCGCGATAAAATTAAAGGCACCGTAAATGGGGAAGATATAGAAATCGATTTCGTATCCGGCGACGAACGCACCCAATACACTTATATATCCGAGGCGGTCGATGGAACGCTGGCAGCCCTTCGCCACCCAGACCCAAAATATCCTGTCTACAATATTGCCGGACCGGACGAGAATTGCGTGAGCTTCAAAGAGTATCATGCGCTCATCAAAAAGCTGGTGCCGAGCGCCGGAGACGTGCGCTTCACTGGACGCGCCATGCGGGGTGGCGGACGAATGACCACCAAACGTATGCGTGAAGATTTAAATGTGACCCCTACGATTACCGTCGAACAAGGATTGCGTGAGGAATTGAGCAAAAGGGGATTGCTGTGAGCGAGCCGGATTTCATAACCGATAAAGGGCGAAAACCAAAACTGATAGCCCCGCCGAATTCCTGCGATACCCATTCTCATATCTATGGTCCATTGGATCAGTTTCCCCGAACGAACAACAGCACGCGCCTAGCCACATTAGAAGCGTATCGCTGCATGCTAGCCCGGCTTGGCATTGAACGTTGCGTCGTCGTTCATTCTTCCGCATATGGTTTTGATAATTCCGTCACCTTGGATGCAATCGCTCAAATCGGCCAAGACCGGGCACGCGGCATGGCAGTTATCCCAACAGATATCAGTAAAGAAGAACTGCAAGTGCTACATGCGGGTGGTATGCGAGGTGTTCGAGTATCGGGACACAGCGCCGAGCTTTCTGCCTTCGATGCCGATAAGATTGCCACTCAAATCGCAGATCTTGGTTGGGCGTTACAATTGCAGGAACCAACCTTCGGGTGGGTGCAGAAAATCGCACCAATGGTAAGAGAAATACCTATCCCAATCATTTTCGATCACCTCGGCACATCACCAATAAATGAAAATACCACCGGGAACGATTTCCACGCACTAGTGAAGCTGTTGGAAGACAACGACCATATTTGGGTAAAAATTGCGGCTATCTATTCCAACTCGAACACCGGACCACCAGACTATGCAGATGTCGGTGATAGGGTTCGGGTATTAACCCAAACACGACCCAGCCGCATCATTTGGGGCGTTAACTGGCCTCATCCACATTTTAAGTTCAATGGTGTTGCAGAAAGTGCTGATGTGTTGGACCCTTTGCTCGACTGGATACCAGACGAGACAACGCGCAAGATGGTTTTGGCAGATAATCCGGGCAAGCTCTATGGCTTTGACCCCTAAAACCTAATTCTTTTTGATCGAATTCATTTCTGATCGCCCTGAAGCGGCAGAATACTATGGTCCACAGAATAATGAAACTTGGGAAGCGTATGCTCGCAAAGAATAAAATTTATCTAGCGAAAAGCGACACCGCCCAATATCTCGATCTGAAAACATACAATCGAAACAGCCTGATCGCGGGTGCCCCAGAGGCCGTCAGGATAGACATACACACAATTTAGCCGAAGGCTATCAGCCGATAGTGAGTAGGACTTGGTTTGGAGCCTACCAGGTTCATTGTTATGCTAAATAAAGGAAAAATTGAAAGGGAAGAACATGAAACTTTATATCACGCCCACATCACCCTATAGCCGCCGCGCACGTATTGCCGTTCTTGAAGCGGGGTACGCAGACCAATGCGAGGAAATCGATGTTGGACCGATCGCCGATAATCTCAACATGCTGTTGGCGGCCCACCCCTCCGGCAAGGCGCCAACATTGGTTTTGGATGATGGCACCGGACTTTCAGAGTGTATGTTGATCGCGCATTATATGAACGACATATCAGGCGGAAAACTCTATCCCGCCGACCCAGCGGCGCGACTGACTTGTTACAAACTCGAAGCAATAGGTGCAGTATTGATGGATTCAATGTTTACGCGAAGCGGCCAAAACCGACTCGATCCATCGGAACAATCCCCGACCATCTTTAAAAAGGAAATTATCCGTTCCCATCGCTGTTACGAAGCGCTCGAGGCACTCGTCAGCGATCTGGAAAGGCAAACCCATATGGGCGCACTCACCGTCGCATCCTCGCTATCCTATGCAGATTGGCGGGGTGCGGAAGATAAGTGGCGTGATAGTCATCCGAAACTTGATACGTGGATGAAGACCATAGAAGGTCATTCCTCCTTTGCAGCAACCGCTCGGACAGACGACTAAAATGAAGCTTTATATTTCCGCCGGATCCCCTTATAGCCGCCGCGCCCGAATCGCCCGCTTAGAAGCGGGGCTAAAGGATCAAATCGAGGAGGTTAACGTCAACAACCTTTCAGACAGGAAAGCGCTGCTCTTGGAAATGGGCCCCGGCGGCATGATTCCCACTCTTTTGTTGAATAATGGAACAGTTCTTTCCGAAAGCATGGTGATTAATCATTACTTGGACCGCATATCTGCCGGGAAACTCTATCCTACCGATACAGCAAGCCTGGAGGATCGTTACCGTCTGGAGGCTATAGGGGCAGTGCTGATGGATTCTCTGCATACTCGATCAATACAAAGCAGGCTAGATCCGGACGAACAATCACCGACCCTCCTTAGAAAGGAAGTGGGACGTTCCGGACGTTGCTATAACACACTGGAGTCCATGCTCGGTCTGTTGACCGGGCAAACACATTTCAGCGCGTTGACCGTTGCCGCTTCCTTATCTTATGCAGATTGGCGCGGTGCCGATGATAATTGGCGAGAGAGCCATCCAGGGCTTGATGCCTGGATGACAGAGATAGAACCCCACCCTTCCATGGCCGCAACGGCCCGCCCTGACAGCTAATCGATTAAATGGCCGAGAGGTTAATAAATTAGTTTACAGACCCTATTTAAATAACAACTAACGACGGTAAAATGGATTATACCACTCTTGGCAAAACCGGCTTAAAGGTCAGCGTCGCCGGTCTCGGCACCGGCGGGAACAGCCGTTTGGGCCGTAAAACAGGAAGAAGTACTGAAGAATCCGTTGCGATCATTCATGCTGCAGTTGATCTCGGCATAAATTTCATCGACACGGCGGAAAATTATGGCACCGAGCCGTTCGTCGGCGAAGCATTGAAGTCAATTCCGCGCGACAGCGTTATCATCGCTACCAAATCTCACATCAGCAATAAAGAGCGACTGTGGTCCGGGAAAGAGGTGGTGCAGCATTTCGAAGCCTCCTTGCAACGCTTAGGCACGGACTATGTAGATGTCTTCAACTTGCACGGCGTGAAACCGCACGAATATGACCATGCGATGCAAGAAATCGTGCCTATTCTCATGCGCGAAAAAGAAAAAGGTAAATTTCTTCACCTAGGCATCACCGAAGCTGCAGCTTCCGACCCCGAACATGCTATGCTCCACCGCGCCGTACAGGACGAGGTTTGGGAAGTATGTATGGTTGCCTTCCATATGATGTGTCAGAACGCCCGTGCGCAGGTGTTTCCGTTCACACAGAATGGCGGAGCCGGCACCTTGTTGATGTATGCAGTACGAAGCATATTCAGCAACCCAACTTATTTGGCCGAAACGCTTAAAGCACTCGCCGAAGCAGACAAAATTCCAACGGAACTAGCTGATGGCGATCCACTCAGCTTTATAATGGAAGAAAGCGGAGCAAAAAACATTATCGATGCCGCTTACCGTTTCGTCCGCCATGAACCCGGAGTGGATGTGTTGCTATTCGGTACCGGCAATTTAGATCATTTGAAAAGTAATTTAACTTCAATATTATCGCCGCCCCTACCGGAGCAAACTGTTCAGAGACTATATAATCTTTTCGGCTCTTTAAAAGGCGTTGGTTTAGACTTGCCGATCTTCAAGCAGTAAGGCCGCACGAAAAAATTTGAGGAGTTTGATATGACCACAACCAACAGAAATGTCCATTTTCTTGGCATAACGCCGCGTTTCCTAAACGGCGTTTTAGAAGTACCAGTCTACCATATGCGTGGCGGCACTTCGACGGGCATCGTCTTATTCGACGATCATTTACCAGCCGACCACAAGCTCCGCGAAGAAGTTATCAAGCGCATTATGGGTGTCCCGCTTGAGGGTGAAGTGAACTCGAACCGACAAATCACCGGTCTCGGGCGCGGCATTCCCCAGAGCTGCAAAGTCTTTATTGTTGCCCCATCGGATCGCGAAGACGCTGACATAGACAGTACATTGGCCCAACTCGCCCCCACGAAGGCCGCAATCGATTGGAGTGTAAATTGCGGCAACATGTCTGCGACCCTGCCCATCTTCGCTAACGAAATTGGCTTGCTGCCGTTGGAGCCAGGTCGCTCACGGGTCCGAATCCACAATACCAATACAGGCATCGTCGCTCATGCGCTTGTCGATATGCCTCGTGCGGGAAGCCCCATGGAAGCAAAGACCGAGATCCCCGGCGTTCTCGGAGCGTGGCCCGGGGTGCAGCTAGCATTGCTGGAGCCAGTCGGTGCTAAAACAGGCAAACTGCTTCCAACCGGGAATTTAGTCGATGTGCTCGATGGCATCGAGACATCCTGCGTGGACCTCGCGGTTCCCATGGTCATCATTCGTGCTGCCGATGTCGGAAAAACGGCGGCGGAAACGCCAGAGGACTTGAATGCAGATGCCGACTTTAAAGCCAAGATTCAAAGGATTTGGGTTGAAGCGGGCCTAAAGATGGGGCTCACGGGAACCGACGGTAGCCCCCTATCACCGGAACAGTTAGCCGCCAGCGAAACCATTCCAAAAGCTTGTATCATCGCGCGCGCTTCAAACGAGGAAAAGGCCCGAGGTGCAAACATCCGCGTCCGTTACTTTACTCCACAAGATGCCCACAAATCATTGGCTGTTACAGGTGGCGCCTGCCTCGCCGCCGGTTGTTTGGCTTCCGGCACGGTTGCCCATGAAGTAGTCGAAGATGTTTCAGCTTTGGGGCCGAACCTTGAGGAGCATGAAATAAAAATGGCCAATCCCGCTGGAATCCTGAAAGCCACTATCGAAGGCGCACAAGATAAGGCCGGGAACATCGTCATGCCGAGCGCAGCATATGAACGTTCCACACAGATTCTACTGCGTGGGCATACACCTATTTACAACGCATCGCGTGAATTGACGGCCTTCTACAGAGCGACCGCAAAGGCTGCCTAAAAGCTCGAATTTTCCGGACTCAAAAACTGATTTTTTTTGCTACCTACAATACCTTTGACAGATTATGGTGCGTTTTAAAGTTGAAGGTAAAATATTCTACCGTTTAGCAATTGGAGCAGAGGCTGAGCATTACACAAATGGTGTTGGAGACCCAATTGTAACGTGGCAAAGAGGGTAATGAACCAAGCACAAACTAGCGACAACGAGACAGAGCTGCGCCACCTAAAGCAGTCTATTCGCGCTATGCGAGACAAGCTCGAGACACAACGCCTTGATGCCAATAGTGAGGTGCAAAAAGTTACCGCACAATCGAACGAAGAAAATACACAGCTGAAAGTGACGATCGCCGCATTGCGCGATGAGTTAGAGCAAGCACATTTTAGGATAAGTAACGAAGTGCAAAAAGCTACTTCGGCAGCACATGCGGAAATAGTGCAGCTAAAAGAAACCATCCATAGTCTGCGCGATGAAATGGATCGGCTTACGGTCAAGTTCGAAGATAAGATTCAAGACTTTAGGCGCTCACATAGGGATGAGGTTAGTCAATTGCAAGAAACTGCCTCTACACTGCGCGAAAAATTACAGGTCCAAGATGAAAAGTAAGACCACCATCACCCCCGTCATTCAGGCAACTGACGCCAGTGCACTCGGCGATGATGAAAGACAACGTTTGCGCCAAGCGGAATTACTCTTAGCTGTTTCGCAAAAGCTCGCTGCCCTAGAAACACTCGACGAAATGCTTGAAATGCTAATCAGCATTACGACCACGGAAATTGGTGCAGAGCGTGGCACACTGTTTCTTAATGATACAGAAACCGGAGAACTGTATTCGCGCATTGCTCTTGGCAGTCAAACACGCGAAATCCGCCTGATGAATACCGAAGGCATCGCCGGTGCTGTGTTCCATTCGGGTGAAGGGCTAATTATTGAAGATGCCTATGCTGATGACCGTTTCAAGCAAGACATTGATCAACAAACCGGGTTTAAGACCAAAAGCATCTTGTGTGCACCTATCCAAACCGCCCGTGGCGAAGTTATTGGTGTGGCACAAACACTGAATAAAATCGAAGGCGCCTACACACAAGAGGATCTAACGCTCCTCGAAGCAATGGCAGCGCAAGCCGCCCTAACACTGCAGTCGAGTGTTTCCTTTGAACGGATGAAGAAAGCTCGAGAAAAGGAATTAAAATTCCTTGATGTGGTCGCCGACGTCACCTCCGAAATTGAACTCAACAGTATGCTACAAAAGGTCATGGGCGAAGCGACCGATATGTTGAATGCGGACCGCTCGACGTTATTCTTGAACGACGAAAAAACCAACGAATTATGGTCGAGTGTCGGGGCCGGCTTGGATGCTACCGAAATTCGATTTCCAAACCACCTCGGTATCGCTGGGGCCGTCTTCGTATCTGGTGATACTATTAATATCCCCCATGCCTATGCGGACCTGCGCTTTAATCCAGCATTCGACAAGGAAACGGGGTTCTTCACCCGATCCATCCTTTGCGTTCCGGTGGTCAATAAGGACGGTAAAAAGATCGGCGTGACACAGGTGTTGAACAAGCGCGGTGGGCCCTTTACCGACGAAGATGAACAACGGCTCAAAGCCTTCACCGCACAGGTCTCTATCGGCCTCGAAAACGCTAGCCTCTTCAACGATGTACAGAACATCAAAAACTACAATGAAAGTATGCTACATAGTATGTCGAATGGCGTAATTACACTGGATGAAGAATGTAAGATTGTTACGTGTAATGCTGCAGGGTTAAGAATTTTCAACGTGACCGAGGAAGAAATTCTCGATCAACCCGCGCCAGAATATTTCATCGCCCACAATTCATGGGTT
>Ga0315315_10005063_pt1 | contig 12160 bp, 5 predicted proteins | sample M140m3416metaG_FD_203699 | JGI IMG/M metagenome (GOLD analysis project Ga0315315, IMG submission 203699) | Ammonia-oxidizing marine archaeal communities from Monterey Bay, California, United States - M1 40m 3416 | ecosystem: Environmental > Aquatic > Marine > Intertidal zone | place: USA...
CCGCACTCGCCGGCGCGCGTCGACGTCCCGGATGTCGGACTCGGTCGCGCCCGGTAAGGATGACGACGACGCCGATGGGTTCTACGAGGAAGCGCCGCGCGAAGGCGGCGTCGGCGACGTCGCGCGCGAGGAAAACGGCGAGCGAAACCGCGCGTGGCCCGGTGTTGACGTGCAACAGCTCTCGCAAGCCTTCGCGCGCGTCGCGGGGTCGTTCGGGCGAGACACTATGGGCGTGCGTAGCCCGCAGTTCAGCGAGGAAGCGCACGAGGCGGCGTACGCGGCGGCGCGGGCGGATTATCAGGACGAACGGTTCGAGGCTGACCTGGCGCGCGCGATAAGCGCGTCGCTCGGGGACGAACAGCGCGACGCGCGGACGTCCACCGGCAGCGCGAACGAGAAAGGCGGGGATGAAGAGGCAGCCTTATTGCTCGAGGCGCGGCGACAGAGCTTGCGAGAGCGTTTCAGTGGGAGCGCGATGGCGGAACGGTTTTGGTCGACGTACTCGCTCAACTTTAGCGAGCGATTGGCCGACGGCTTTTTCTACCCGCATCCGAGCGATTGGGGGACGTTGAACGCCAAGGGGGGGAGATTACCGAAATTCGAGTCGTTGCGCGCGGTGGAGGATTACCAGGGAGATCGCGAGGTGGTCATCGTTGATCGATGCGGCGACGTCTCGTTGGAAGAGTTTATGGCGTATTGTTTTGACGAAATTGGCCACATCGAGGATAGGTGTGACGCATCGCCTGAGCTCGCACGCCTCGTCGCCGAGCGCATGGGGGGCGCCGCGGAAAGCGACGACGCGCTGCGAGAGACCTGGGAAAGCGAGCGAGCGCGTTTGATCGAGGAACACGGTAGCTTGATTTTTCCAGTGGGATCAATGAAAGTGGGTTTGCAACGACATCGCGCCATTTTGTTCAAAGCCGTGGCAGACTTCCTTGAAATTCCTTCGCAGCTGTTGCGTGGGAAATTTTATTGCGGAGACGAGGAGGCGGTGATGATCATTGTGATGTGCGGCGGTATGAAGCGAATGCTTAATTTGATGCACGAGCCGGGTCGTATGCAGACTCCGTACAACTCAGATTCGACGCCGCCATCGAACGCTGGATCGACGTACGCGCCTACCGACAGCGGTCGAGAGTCACCAGACGTATTGGTGACACCATCTCGAGCGGAGGATACTAGAGAAGGCCAACGTTTCGGCGTGATGTCTCCGGAAGACTTGCAAACGCCAGAGCAACCGAAGACTCCTTTGCGCCTCCAAGTCGCGGTCGATCTCACCATTGATCCGTCACAAATTTTACTCGGAGAGCGCATCGGGATAGGTTCTTTCGGCGAAGTTCACCGAGCACTCTGGCGCGGTACAGAGGTTGCGGTGAAGAGATTTCTCGACCAGGATATTTCAAAAAATCTCCTCGACGACGTGACGTTTGAGGTAGACATCATGCGACGTCTGCGACATCCGAACGTCATCTTACTCATGGGCGCGGTCACAGTACCTGGAAACCTATCCATCGTTACCGAGTTTTTGCACCGTGGATCACTTTTCAAACTTTTACATCGCGAACAAAGTCCAGCGCTGAAAGCGGCATTGGACAACCGTCGCAGGATGAGGATGGTCATGGATGTCATTCGCGGCATGCACTACTTGCACTCGTTTGAGCCGATGATAGTGCATCGCGACTTGAAGTCTCCAAACCTTCTCGTCGATAAGAGTTTTGTCGTGAAAGTGTGTGACTTTGGTTTATCGAGAATGAAGCGTAACACGTATCTCAGCTCAAAGACAAATGCGGGCACGCCGGAGTGGATGGCGCCCGAGGTGCTACGAAATGATGACAGCGACGAAAAGGCGGACATCTATTCGTTTGGGGTAATTTTATGGGAACTTGCCACGATGCAAGAGCCTTGGTCAGGCTTGAATCCGATGCAAGTTGTCGGAGCGGTCGGTTTTGCGGGTAAGCAGCTCGAGATTCCAGCGGATATGGACGAAGTCATCGCGAAGATGTGCCGCGATTGTTGGAAGACCAATCCTCGTGAGCGCCCGAGCTTTGAAGATTTGGCGACAGAAATGCGATCTGTACCCAAAGCTCCTAGTTTAGCGCAGAGCGATTCGAACGGAGCTATTAAGGAGCGAAGTCGACTCTCCGTGCCTCCGGTGCCGGTGTCCGAGCCACGGGGCGACTGGGAAGACGAGCGGTCGCGTGGTTGGTAATTGTACAGTGATATTGTAACACGTTCTAGTAATCAATGTATTTCGCTTGTTGCGCCTCGACGACCCAATGTTGCATTTCTTTTTGAAACTCTTCATCGTTCATCGTTTCGAGCTTTGCGTTTGTGGGCATGAGTGGTGAAAAGGCCTCGTTGAAGAGGAGTTTTTTGATAAGCAACAAGCCCGTCTGCGGTCGAAACTGCGGCACCATGTGACCAGAGCCGTGCACGGTCGCAAAGGACAGGTTGTTTTCGTAGTCAATGACGTGACCGGCAAACTGCGGCCCAGCGTCTCTCGTGGCGAGGTTCGGACCATATAGTAACGGCTTTTCTTCGAGAAGAGATGCGGGTACGCCCGAGGCGTTCACGAAGTAGGCTCGCTGAGAGCCACCCTCGAGCTCTTTGAATCCGAGCTTGATTATGGCTGCGCGCGTACCTTCATACGATACGCACGGGTCGGTATCGCCGTTGAAAACGATCGTTCGTTCGAGTCTCGGCGCGAGCGTGCGGTAGAAATCAATCATGCTCGGCGTGTGTTTGTCCGCGCCCTCGTTACACGCCGCCCATACGCTGCTATACGACCAATTTTCAGTTGGACCGGGCCAAGCTTTGGCGGGAGATTTCTCAACGTTGAGCGCTTTGCGGACATCATCACGCATCATCCATTGTGTCATCATATAATCAAGCGTGCCTGGAACGAACTCTCCGCCCTCTGCCATGGCTGCCGGCCCGAACAACGTGAGATCGTTCAGCCACGCGTAACGCCAGTCCTGAGAAAAGCCGTTGCTCGTTTGCCATAGAAACTTACGATGCGCGACGAGACACTCGGGCGAACCTTTTCCCTTAGAGACCTCATCCGCGAAAATCTCTAGCAAAGACGTCGTCGTGCGCTTCGCGGCGCCGCTCCATTCGCCGCGCATCAACGGCGACGCGTATCGATGTTCGCACTGATGCCAGAGCAAGTCGAACTCCTTGTCCGGGATGAACCCATACTTGTGCCCGTACCACAACATAGACATTGAATTCCTCTGTGAATCGTTATCCGTGCACGGATCCCCCGTAGCGATGCCCGCGAGCGGAATCTTTGCGTCGTCGCTCGTCTGCGCGTCGTTGAAATCCAACAGTTCCCGCGCCAATGTCGGCACGTACACCCCCGCATACGACTCACCGGTGACGTAAAACTTATTTGACCGTAGCTCTGGAAATTTTCGATGGAAGAAATCCACCACCGCCGCCGCCGCGTCTCGCGCCGCGCTCACGTCGTCGTTCGAGCAGTCGCCGCCAACCGTCATCTCTTGGCAATAGCTCCATCCCACCCCCGCGGGCGACTCCAACGCCACCAAATTCGCATACTTCGTCCAAGCGAACGGATTTTCCATCAACCCACCGCTCGCGTTCACCAACAGCGGGCCTTGTTCTTGCAGAAATCCGAGAATTGAGCTCGATCCCGGGCCTCCGTTCATCCACAACAGCGTGGGCGCGCGCGTCCAGTCGCCGTCGCGCTTCGCGGCGAACCAGTAGTGCAGCGCCGTCCCCGGCGTCGACGCCGACGCATCGAGAAATCCAGAATACTGCGTCGACGGCGGCGCGCCGTATCCCGGCAGCGTCGTCACCGCGTCGCCGTCGCGCGCCATCGCTCCTCCGCGCTCTTCGCGCCGTAATCCGACGCTCGCGCGCGTCCCTCGCGTCGTCGCGCGCGCGTCGCACGCCCCCGGCGCGACGACCGCGCACGCGAAGAGCGCCACCGCCGTCGCGCGCGTCGCGCGCGCGCGTCGCGTCGTCGTCATGCCGCTCGAAGACGCGAAGTGACGCGATGCGGCGACGCGTCAGACGCCGACGCGCGAACCGACGCGCGCGCGCGAACGCACGCGCGCGAACGCACGCGCGTCGCGCGCGCGCGCCCGATGTCCGCGGACGAGGACGAGGCGCTGCGCCTGGCGCGCGCGCTGCCCGTGAGAGATCGCGTCGCGCACGCGCACTGGAAGGCTCGAGTCGAATGTTACGACGCGATTGCGCAGCGATGCGCGCGCGCGAGAGCGATGGAGGACGACGCGGACGTCGTCGCGTTCGGTGCGTGCGCGATGCGACGTCGATGGGCGCGGGAGCGCGCGCGGAGACGGTGTCGCGGGAGCGATGAAGCGCGGAGGGGGATTTAAACAGCGACTGACAGCTGGAAAACGCGAACGTCGACGAACGCAGGAGATTGTGCGGTGAAAGCGTGCGCCGATGGGAACGCGGCGGCGCTCGACGCGGGCTTAGATGCCGTGCGAGCGATGCTGACGATCGCGGACGTGAGCTACGCGGAGAAGGTGGCCGAGGACATGCTGGGGAATTTGACGACGAAGGGTCTGGGCGGACGACCGAAGGCGGCGGAGCGAGCGACGGAGTGTTGCATGCTGTTGATTGAGTTGGAACAGTGCGATGCGGTGTTGGACGCGTTATTAAAGGCGAGCTTGAATAGGATACCGAAACTCGCGCTCGCGGCGACGAACGCGGTGTTGATGGCGGTGACGTCGTTTGGCACGCCAAAGGTGGTGCCGGCGAGCGCGATTTTGAAGGGGCTGGCGCCGTTGTTCGACGCCAAGGATGCCAAGGTTCGCTCGACGGCGAAAGATATCACGGTGGAGATGACGAAATGGTTAGGAGCGCAAGCGGTGAAGCGCGATTTGATAGATAAGATGCGGGAGGCTATGCAAGCAGACGTGAACAAAGCCATCTCGAGCGTCGAGGCGAACGCTCGACCGACGCGATTTTTGCGCAAAGATCAAGCGGCGCAAGATTCCGCGATGGCTTCCACATCCGGCGACGATGGGAGCGCTGTCGTGGTACAAAAGCCCTCACGGGACACAGAGACGACGACGACGACGGCGCCGGTTGCTGCACCTGACGCGTACGATTATTCCGAACCGGAGAGCATTCTTCCGCTTCTCGAGAAACCGGGCGAAGGGGAAAATCCAAAGTTTTGGGACGGCATAGTCAGTAAGAAGTGGCAGGAACGTCTCTATGCGCTTCAAACGCTCACGAAACTCGCGAGCGCGCCGAAGTTGTCGTCGGGCGATTACGGAGACGTATCCAAAGCTTTGAAGCAAGTCATCACAAAAGATAGCAACGTGGCGTGCATCGCCGAGGCCGCGAGAGCCGCTGCAGCGCTGGCAAAGGGCGCACGAAAAGAATGGACCCGAGACGCTCGTATACTTTTACCCGGTATGCTCGATAAGTTGAAAGACAAGACTGCAGCCGTCATCGCGGCCATTCAGGATGCACTGAGTGAGTCTGTCAAGTATTGTTTTGAGCTCGCAGAGATTGTCGACGAAGTGTGCGCGGCGCTGGCGCACAAAGTTCCCAAAGTTCAGATCGAAACGCTCAAGTGGCTGGAGAGAACGTTCGAGTATATGACTCGCTCTTCATTGAGTAGTTTGCACAAGGTTATTGTCCCTCCCATTGTGAAATGCACGAGTGCGTCGAACGCGGATGCGAGAAACGGCGCGCTGCAGACGCTCGCAACTTGCGCGAAAGCGAGTGGTGGTATGAAGTCGATCGAGTTCTTATTGATGGATATCGATGCTGGAAAAAAGTCTAAAATCGAAGAATTGATGTCGGGTGCGCCGAAAGCTGGTGTATTGGCGCCGAATCCACCGTCTGTGCAACAATCGAGTATGATTGGAAAAGTAGCGCCGCCGGCGAGCGGCAGCGTCGAGCGCGCGATGAGCGTAAAGCCATCAGATATGACGGGCACAGCGAAGAGACAAACCATCGCTGTCAAAGCTTCCACTGAGGAAGTTATCGTTGAATTAGCGCCAACAATATCGAAAGATGATGCCGAAGCGCGCATTGTCGCGCTTTTGAGTGAGGAAGTCATACACAACTTGAAGAGCGCGGATTGGAAAGCTCGACTTGCGGGAATGTCGTCTGTCGTCGAAATAGTGACAACACTGAAAGACACGTCTGGTGACGCGTGTGATGCGCTCGTGATTGGTCTTGCATCGTTCCCTGGATGGAGCGATAGCAACTTCCAAGTCATGGATAAAATGTTTGAGACTCTAAAAATTTTGAGCGCTCAGCCTTGCTTCGAGTACAGGCACGTTGCGGCCGCGCTTGACGTTCTCGGCGAAAAACTTAGCTGTTTTAAGCTCGGTACTCGAGCGAGTGACAGTTTGCTGGCGTTTTCAGAGGCTTTAGGACCGCGGATCATCATGTCACGTCTTCGAGAGAAGACTGGAAATTCCAAGGCTCCAAAAGTCGTCGTCGGCGCTTTGAACTGGGCAAGTTCGACTGTGGAAGAGTTCGGCGTGGAGTGTTTAGACACGGATATGATGGTAGCCTGGGGTCGAGATGCGCTAGAAACGCCAAATCCCATGATAAAAGGCGGTGGGGCGAAGCTGCTTGGCGCCTTACACGCGGGCATCGGTCCGAGCGTTAAGGACTCGCTTGCCGGCTTGAAAGACGCACAGTTGCGTAGTTTAGAAGTGGAGTTTGCGCGTAATCCGTTCGAAGGTGAGATAAAGGCAAAGAGGCAAGTCAGAATGCCGTCATCTGTACCATGTGCGTCGCGTGCCGCTTCGATACCTAGTACTACGAATGCGCCACCGCCGAACGCGGCGGTCGTTGAAGCTCCGCGAGCCGACATAAGCGCGAAAATCAACGACAGCTTTCTGAGCAACATGAATGATTCCAACTGGAAGACCCGCGCGGCGGCTTTGGAAGAACTTGGAAACATTTTGAGAGGCGCAAATAATCGCATTACACCGACCGGAGGCGATTTGTTCAAGGCGCTCAACGCGCGGTTTGCAGATTCCAATAGAATGCTCGCCGTCACGGCGCTCAACATCGCCGGCGAGCTCGCTCTCGCTATCGGATCGCCCATCGATAAAGTTGGTCGAGGAACTTTATGTGACATCGTCAAGTACTTTGGTGACAGCAAGAAAAACGTGCGCGAGGCAGCGTTGAAAGCGTGCACGTGTTGGGTAACTTCGGCGGGGCTTGCAAAAGTTTTACCAACGATGGCGGAAAAGTTTCAAGAGTACTCTGCGAAAATCACAGCCGAGGGTAAAAAAGAAGCGATAGAGTGGTGCATGGAAACGTATGGCCGAGACCAATGCGCTGACGATGTGATTCACTGCAGTGCTGTGCACTTTGCCGCTGTTGGATTGAATGACAAGGCGACGGAATCAAGAAAGGCGAGCGCGGCGTTGATGGAAGCCATCTCGTCAAAAGTCGACGCCGACAAAGTGCTCACCATGGCGAAATCGCTCGGTAAGGAATTGAAAATCGCGCTCGAAGCGCACTTAAATCGTTCCAAACCGGCGACGAATATGAAAAGTGCAGCCATGGCGGTCATGGCGACGAATGCGTTGAAAGGGTCAGCGGCTGCCAGGAATGCGGCGCGTAAAGCCGCCGCGCTGGGTGGCGGCGTCGCAAAGTCAACCGATGCCCCCGTCATGGTACAAAGTGGTCCTGTTTTCCTCATCGACGCCGACAAAGCAGTTCGTATTCGCAAGTATCCGCGCAAGGCGATGAAGTTTGAGACTTTACGTGACGAGGATCTGATGTTATTGTCTGAGGACGTGAAATCTGCGAGTCGAGCGTACTTTCGAGCCGACGTGCATAAAATGATGTTCACGAACGATGTCAAAGCGCGACTCGCGGCGCTCGACTCTATCGATGAGGCAATCAAGTCCGATGAAGCTGAATTGGTCAACAGCTTTGACTTATTACTTCGTTGGCTCATGCTACTCATCAGCGAGGCGAGTCCAAACACGCAAGTAATGAATCGAGTCCTCGACGTGGTTTTAGATTCACTTCACGCCGCGAGCGATTTGGATTACAAGATCGTCGAACAGGAAGCTGCCATATTACTTCCAGTGATCGTAGAGAAGTCTGGTCACAGTATTGAGAGCGTTCGTGAAAAGTTTCGATCGATTTATCGCGCCGTTCCGACTGTGTACTTGGCGTCAAAATTTGTCGGCTACCTCACCACGGGTGTCGTGGAAACGAAGAGCTCGCGGACGCGCGCCGAATGCCTCGAAGAAATAGGCCGACTCATTGAGCGTCATGGTTTATTGGTGTGTCTCAGAGAGGATAAGACATTACAGGAAGTTGCCAAGTTAGTCGAGACTCGTGATATGAGTCTGAGAAACTGCGCTTTGAATTGCCTCGCTTCGGCGTACAAAGTCGCCGGCGACGGCGTCTGGAAACGCGTCGGCAAAGTCTCTAACGAGCAAGTTAAGGACGTCATAAGCGACAAGTTTGCTAGAGTTGCTCGGGAAATGAGTCTCAGTAACGAAGGTACTCCCGGAGATTGGCTCAAGTTTGATCCAATTCCAATCGCGAGCGCGTTGGATGGCGCGTCGTTGAGTAAAAGCGTCGATGCGTCCACTTTTGCCACGGCAAAACTCGCCGACATGATGTCTTCTGCGTCGATTCGCGAGAACTCTTCTACATTTCAGGAAGGAAAAAGTTTGGTGTCGCAATCTATGCACGTATTACCCTCACGAACGCCTTTTGCTTTGCGTCAGGAAGAGACGACGCCGGATGTCGAAATGTCGAGCGCCCCCGCACCCGTCGTCCCCGACGTGTTCGTTGGCGCAAACACGCCAAAGGCGCCGTCTAAGCCCGTCGTCTCTATCACAAAAGATCTCAACGAGTCGACTTGGTCTAAAGCGTTGAAGAGAGTGAATGACGTCGACGAAAGCGTCGCCGTTGAAGCAATGAAGAGTGTGTGCCACGAGATCGTGAGGGCAAAAGAGGACGTCGTCGCGCACGCAGCCATGGTCGGTGACATTGACGGATTGGTGCATTCCTTGGCTAAGCGCATAGAGCATGTGTTCGTTACTGCCATCGCATCGCCGGCGAAGGGTACGCGTGCGTGCAGATACATTCTGAATGCATTGATGCAAGTCCATCAAGATAGAGCCTTCGCGACGGCGATCACTGAACCCACGCAGCGTGCGTTCATCAAGCAATTATTGCTCATTCTTCTCGACGAACGCGTTTTGACGCTCGAAGACGGAGAATCCTTGATCAAGGCTGCAAATATGTTGATGATTGCGATGATGGAGAACTGCACGCGGTCGTATTCCTTCGTAGCGTTCTTGACGTTGCTGCACGATCGCCCGCTCAACGTCCCGGCGCATTTCGACGGGTTACTCGTAAAGTGTCTCATCAAACTCACTCGGTCGATGCAACTATCGTTCGACAACGTACATATCCCGACAGTACTTGGAGGCATTCATACATATCTGGTAGCGATCGGTATCGATGAAATCAACGCGCGCGCCAAGGTAGAGGACCAAGGTTTGCGCGCGGTGAAGACGTTGCTGCACACGATCACCACGCGCGTCGGAGAAGATGTCTTCAAATACTGCACCAGCGTTCCGCCTCGCTCCGCTGTGCCGTCGCCGATGATTTACTCCTTCATCGACGTCAACTTGATGGCGCCCAAGTCGAACGCCACGCCGTCCGCGAAGTCATCTAGCAAGTTGCAAACGAGCCCTGGGGTGAATGCAAAGAGTCGGTTGGTGGCCATCTTTAAAAAGATTGGTGAAAAGCAAACCACGAGTCAAGGCTTGGAAGAGCTGTATTTGTTCACTCAAGAACATCCCGAGGAGGACTTAACGCCTCAGCTCGAGCGCACGAGTGAAGCGTTTCAGATGTACATCAAGCGTGGCTTACAAAAAGTCGAAGCAGCGCGTTTACGAAAGAGTCCGTCAAACCTCGCGGGGGCGGCGCCGATTCCGTCTCCGGTGGCGGAGGCGAAATCGAGCGCCGCAGCGTATCGAGAACGTCTCGCGCAGATCCAAGATAACGTTGGTGCCGACGTCGCGGCGCCGACAAAAGTCGTCGACGTGGACGAAGCCATGACAGATCTCCAACGTTTGCGGCAAAGAATGAATTCAATCAACGCCAAAGCCGCGGGGACGATGTAAAGCCCATCGAACGATGTGTAATAATAATTAGATTTTCGATTTGATGCTTAAAATCTTGTGCCGTCGCATTACAATGTGCACACGCCGTGTGTTACGCGTCATCGCAGGCGTCGTCTAAAATTTGCCATTAGTTCTTTCTGTTTTGAATGTAATCCGCCAAACCGATGAGCGGCTTGACCTTCACCGGGTCAAAGCCCTCTAACTCTTGCTTTGCCTTACTAATGAGATCCGCCGCGATGCGCTTGGACTCTTCCATGCCGACCAGACTGGGATAGGTGGACTTGCCGACGGCCATATCCTTACCCGCGGTCTTCCCGAGCTCTTCGCTCGTCGCCGTGCAGTCGAGAATGTCGTCGACGACTTGAAACGCCAAACCAATGTTTTGCGCGTATCGCTCCAGCTTCCCGATCTGCTCTTCGCTCGCCCCCCCGAGAATGGCACCAGCCGTGACGCTCACCTCGAGCAACGCTCCCGTCTTGTGTGCGTGAATGTACTTCAAGGTATCAATCGTCACCGTGCCCTCGTCCGCGCCCTCGGACATGATATCCACGACTTGTCCGCCGACCAACCCCTCGCTCCCGACGCACTTTCCGACGTCGACGATCACTCGAAGCACTTTATCCGCGCTCACCCCTTTCGTTTCTCTTCCGATGTACTCAAACGCGTGACTCAACAGCGCGTCACCGGCCAAAATCGCCATCTCCTCTCCGTACACCTTGTGATTCGTCGGCTTGCCGCGGCGAAAGTCGTCGTTATCCATGCTCGGCAAATCGTCGTGGATCAGCGACATGGTGTGAATCATCTCCAGCGCGCACGCCGTCGGCATCGCCACCTCCATCGTCCCCCCCACGAGTTCGCACGCCGCCAAGCACAGCGCCGGTCGAATCCTTTTCCCTCCCGCCAGCAGCGAATATCGCATGCTCTCGCTCAGGCGTTCCGGATAATGCATCGGCACCGACGCGTCCAGCGCGCGTTCGATCTCCGCGTTCACGTTCTTGATGTACGCGTTAAATTCTTGTTCGCTCGACACGTCCGGCGTCGCGCTCACCGCGCGCACGCGTCCCATCACCCGTCCGCGCGCGCCCGCGCGATCGCCGCGCGTCGGTCGCGCCCCGCGCGAGGGCGCGACGCGCGCGCGCCCCCCCATCGCGCGCGTCGCCGCCGTCGTCGTCATCCCCTAACCGCCCGTTCGCGAGCGCGTTTTGAGATTGAAAATATTCCCCTCGAACGCGCGCCGCCGTCGTCGCGCGCGTCGCGAATTCGCGTCGCCCGTCGTCGCGCGCGTCGCGTCGTCGCGCGTCCGACGCCGCCCTCGCGTCGCGCGGCGCGTCGTCGCGTCGCCCGGCGCGGGTTTTTTTTGACGGCCCGTCGACCCAGTCGGCGCTGAGTCACGACCCGTCACGCGGGGCGCGATCGACGCGTCAGATAAGGCGATCGACGATGATGCTTATCGTCAGATAAGGCGATCGATGGGATACGGCGCGCGATCGAGGATGGGGTTTCGTACTTTCGCACGCGCGCGCGGCGGTTCGAACGGCGCGCGCGACGGACCGCGGCGCGCGCGGCCGACGACGGCGACAACCGACGGCGACGGCGACGGCGATGACGACGGCGATGGGTTCGGCGCGGTGCGCGGTGCTGGGACGCGCGCGCGCGACGACGCGCGCGACGATGACGACGACGACGACGGCGCGGACGCGCGCGGGACGAGGGACGCGAGCGACGCGGACGGCGCGGACGACGCGCGTCGTGCGGTTCGTCGCGACGCGGGCGACGCGGGACGGCGTCGCGCGGGCGTCGAGCGCGAAGACGAACGTGCTCGTCGTGGGGGGGGGGGGGAGGGAGCACGCGCTGTGCTGGAGGTTGGCGTCGAGCGCGAGCGCGGGGACGCTGTATTGCGCGCCGGGAAACGCGGGGATCGCGCGCGAGCGCGGCGTGGAGACGGTGACGCTGAATGAGAGCGATCACGCGGCGGTGGTGGGGTTCTGTCGAGAGCGATCGATCGGGCTGGTGGTGGTCGGACCCGAGGC
>Ga0315315_10005064_pt1 | contig 12160 bp, 9 predicted proteins | sample M140m3416metaG_FD_203699 | JGI IMG/M metagenome (GOLD analysis project Ga0315315, IMG submission 203699) | Ammonia-oxidizing marine archaeal communities from Monterey Bay, California, United States - M1 40m 3416 | ecosystem: Environmental > Aquatic > Marine > Intertidal zone | place: USA...
AAATTATACCGAAAATATTCTTAAAAAAAAATCATCAGATCCTGCAATAAGTTTTTTATCAGAGAAAGGATTTGAAGAAGAGATTTCTTGGGAACAACTTCACATTAAAGTTTGTAAGTTTTCTAATTACTTAAAATCTATAGATTTGAAAAAAGGAGATCGTGTTGCAGCTTATGTTCCTAATAAAATTGAGTCTATTATAAGTTTTTTAGCTTGTGCAAAAAATGGAATTATTTGGTCATCGTGTTCTCCGGACTTTGGCATACAAGGAGTTGTAGATAGATTCAAACAAATTGAACCAAGTATTTTAATTACTAGTGATCACTATTTTTATAATGGTAAGAAAATAAATATTCTAGAAAAAATTGAGAACATCTTAAAGGAAATTCCTTCAATAAAAAAAACTTTAGTATTTGCGTACAATAAAAAAGAAGAGATGAATATTCATAATTATATAAACTTTAATGAAGTTTTGGATCAGACGGCTGCAGATGAAAGTTTTGAACGGTTTGAGTTTAATCATCCTATTTATATTCTATTTTCAAGTGGTACAACTGGAAAACCTAAATGTATAACTCATGGCGCCGGAAATGTTTTAATTGAGCATAATAAAGAATTCATGCTTCATTGCGATATAAGAGATAATGAAAAATTATTTTACTACACTACTACTGGATGGATGATGTGGAATTGGTTGGTTGGAGGATTGGCAACAGGCTCTTCTATATTTTTATTTGATGGGGCACCAGTTTATCCAAAAATAGATGTTCTCTTAGAGTATTGTCAAAATAAGAAAATTAATCTTTTCGGAGTAAGTGCTAAATATATCGATCATTTAAAGAATGAAAAATATAACAGAAAAAATTTAGATTTAAGTTCAATTAAAATAATAACTTCAACAGGCTCTCCATTGGCTGAGGAAAGTTTTAAATATGTATATGATAATTTAAAGAAAGATGTTCATTTAGCATCTATTGCTGGAGGAACAGATTTAGTTGGTTGTTTAGTTTTAGGAAACCTCTACTCAAATGTTTACATGGGAGAAATTCAAGGGCAGAGCCTAGGTATTGATGTGGATGTTTTTACAAATGATGGAAAAAGTGTAAGAGATGGAGAAAAGGGGGAACTAGTAGTTAAAAAACCTTTTCCATCCATGCCAGTAAAATTTTGGGGAGATGATAACGGGCAAAAATATCATAAAGCTTACTTCAATAGATTTGAAAATATTTGGCATCATGGTGATTTCATTGAACGAACTAATAATAATGGATTTATAATGCGTGGAAGGTCTGATGCCACTCTTAATCCTGGGGGTGTAAGAATAGGAACATCAGAAATTTATCAACAAGTTGAAGACATTGATTTCATCACAGAAGGTTTAGTTATCGGACAAGATTACAACGATGATGTAAGGGTAATTTTGTTTGTAACAACAAAAAACAACGAAGAATTAGATGATGAAAAAATAAGATCAATTAAATCAAGAATAAGAAAAAATTGCTCTCCAAAACATGTTCCTTCAATAATCATTAAAGTTCCAGAAATTCCTAGAACAAAAAGTGGCAAAATAGTTGAACTAGCTGTTAGAAAAGTAATTCATGGAGAAACTATCAATAATAAAGAAGCAATAGCTAATCCTGAAGCTTTAAAATATTTTGAAAATTTGCCACAGCTAAAATTGTAGCGCGTCATTTTCCATTATTATTATTGTTACCAATTTAAGTTAATATTTATTTAAGCTTGGCCCTGACCCCTGGAACTCCTATAAAAGGCAGTTGGGGCTGAGTTCAAATAATTTTAGCGCAATTTTTGTGTAACATAGAATGCAATTCAATCAATTTATCAAAATTTTTATTATAACCTCCACCTAAAACACCACACAAAGGAATATTATTCGAATAAAAATTTTCAATAACTATTTGATCTCTTTTATTAATTCCTTCATCAGTAATCTTTAGTTTGCCTAAACGATCATCAAAATGGATGTCAACACCAGCTATATAAAATACAAAATCATACTTAATTTTGTTGAGGTCTTTTAAATTTTTATGAAGAATATTTAAATATTCCTCATCTTCCATGCGATCTTTAAGCTCAATATCAATATCACTTTTTGATTTTTTTGCAGGATAATTAGAGGCACAGTGCATACTAAATGTTAGAACATTTTTGTCATTTTTGAATATTTCTGAATTTCCATTTCCTTGATGAACATCTAAATCGATTATGAGTATTCTTTTTGCGTATCCTTTATTTTTTAAGTAATTAGCTGCTACAGCTACATCATTAAAGACGCAATAACCAGCACCACAATCAAATGTAGCATGATGACTACCACCTGCTGTATTGCATGCTAATTTTGAGTCTAACGCAAGTTTACTAGCTAGCACTGTTCCACCGGTCGCAACAAAAGATCTCCTAGCAACACTATCATTAATTGGAAATCCAATTTTTTTTTGAAGTTTTAGGTCTAAAGTCTTATTTTTAATATGATTAATGTATTCTAGAGAATGAGATGATTTCATTGTTGAAATAGAGCATTCTTTGGGAATATGGAATTTTTTTACTACATCCTCTTTGATTAAACGCTCAGCTAGAGCGCCAAACTTTTGAATGGGGAATTTGTTATCATCGTTAATTTTAGCTACATAGTCAGGATGATTTACAACAGGCAGTTCCATTGAAAAATTGTTTATCTCTCAATACACATTGCAATACCCATACCCCCACCGATACAAAGAGTTGCCAAACCTTTTTTAACATCACGTTTAATCATTTCGTGGATTAAGGTTACAAGTATTCTAGTTCCTGAAGCTCCAATAGGATGACCTAAAGCGATAGCGCCACCATTAACATTTACTTTCTCCTCAGGTATTGAAAGTGTCTTTAATACTGCAAGACTTTGAGCTGCAAAAGCCTCATTTATCTCAAAAAGATCAACTTCCTTTATATCCCAGCCTGCTAATTCTAGAGCTTTTTTTGATGAAGGAATTGGTCCCGTTCCCATTAACGCTGGATCGACACCGCAACTAGCCCATGATTTGATTGAGACTAATTTATTTATGTTTCTTTTGTTAGCCTCTTCTTCTGACATTAGTGTTACTGCTGCAGCCCCATCATTTATCCCAGAGGCGTTACCTGCAGTTACAGTTCCATCTTTTTTAAATACTGGCTTCAATCGAGACAACGCATCAAGATTGATGCCTTCTCGAGGATGTTCATCTTTATTAAAAATTACATCGGTTTTATTTGATTTTATTTTATAATTTATTATTTCTTCATTAAATTTATTTTGTTTTTGTGCATTTAAAGCTTTTTCTTGAGATTTTAATGCAAACCTATCTTGTTCTTTTCTGGTGATCTGAAATTTTTCAGCAACGTTTTCAGCAGTAACGCCCATGTGGTACCCATGGAATGCATCCCACAGTCCATCTTTTATCATCGTATCAATTAATTCTGTGTCACCAAGCTTTTTTCCATCCCTTAAATGTATAGCGTGAGGAGCTAATGACATATTTTCTTGGCCACCAGCAATAAGTATTTTTGAGTCTCCAGATTTTATACTTTGAAATCCAGATGCTATCGATCTTATTCCAGATCCGCATACTTGATTAACAACATAAGCTGGTTTTTCTTTAGGCACCCCAGATTTAATAGCTGCTTGTCTTGCTGGATTTTGCCCACTACCACCTGTTAAAACTTGTCCCATTATAATTTCATCAATATCAGAGACTTTAAGTTTCGAATCTTTGACCACATTTGAGATAGCCGCAGAACCAAGTTCTTCAGCACTTATATTTTTTAAAGACTTTCCTAACGATCCTACAGCTGTTCTTTTTGCAGCAGTAATAATAACATCTGTCATATGAGCCAGCTTATATATTTAAGATTTGTTTTCAATTAAATTTTCTTTTCTCATTAATCCGATTAGTATTCCCATTAAAATAAATAAATAAGTAGCATTTCCAGTGGTAAAAAAACTACCAGTGCTTTTAATAGGAAATATTTCAACTAGAAACAAAAAAATAAATGGAATTATGATTTTATTATTATTTATCGCAGATTTATTAAAATATTTTTGAATTAAAGTTAAATATAAAACAATTGAGAAAGCTAGAGTTATTATAGAAAATCCTAAAATTCCAGTTTCGGTCAAAATTTCTAGGTAATAATTGTGCGGATGCATATTACAAACAAATTTAGAATTCTTGTCTATATTTGATCTCTTGTGACAATAATATCTAAAATTTTTTATTCCACCTCCAATATATTTGTGCATCAACCAAGTATCATAAAAGGATAAAAACTCACGAAGATATGGAGGAATATTTTTATTTGAAAAATCTTTCTCAACTAAAATTATACTCATTGTTTTAATCTGGTAATAAAAAGAATTAAAGTTACGATTTGCTTTTGAATTAAAATTAATAAACAAATAAAAGACTATAGTTGCAACAATTAAAGTTGGTAGAAAAAATTTTCTGGTTTGTTTATTAAAAGCAATTATCAAAAATATCGCAAACATGAAAAGCAGAAGTGGCATTCTGTTGCCAGATAAGATTATTGTTGTAAAAAAAATTAGAAATAAAATAGGAATTATAATCTTAAGGTATTTATTTAAATTTTTTTGATAGAATAATGGTATTAAAAAAAATCCAAAAATAGAAAATCTTTGTATATACCCACCAGCTATTAATTCATCTCCAAATGGGCCAGCCAAATTACCTGGTATACCCTTAAAACCAAATATATCATCACCGTTAAAAAATTGATAAATTATATCAAAGCTAACAAATATTGATCCTATAAAGCATGAAAGAAAAAAATATTTAAGATTTATTAAATCTTTTTCAATAAGATATCTAAAAATAATATATAAAAGTAAATATTTTAAAAAGAAAAAAGATTTAAGTACAGTTGCAAAGTAACCTTTCCAAGCCAACTTAATTGAATAAAAATAAAAATCGTTAATTATACCAGTAAGTAAAATCAAAAAAAAAAATGAAAATAGAAGTTTGTCCAAAAGGTAATAATTAATTCTAAAAAGATCTTTTCGAAAAAGAATTATCGAAGAAAAAATAATTAAAATTATATTGATATTTACGATCATATTTCCAGCAATGAAACTTAATGGAAATAGAAAAATTAATAGGTTTAGATAATTTTTTTTTGTGACTTCAAATTTTGGCATCAAATACATTTTATAATAACTATGTTATTAAATTATAATATGGAATAAGTGTAAAAAATAAATTAAAAACTAACATTAATTATGCGCCTGTAGCTCAACTGGATAGAGCGCTTGGCTACGGACCAGGAGGTTCTGGGTTCAAATCCTAGCAGGCGCAAAAAAAAATGAACAAATATTTAACATTTTCACTTTTAAATATACTTTTAGTAAGTTTGGCTTCAAGAGTAATTGCATTCTATTTTTTTGCAGACACACACTTAGTGAATGAATGGTATATACTTGTTAATAACTTAAATCTTAAAGGTGTCTTAGGTTTACATGTAGTAGTTGGAGAATATTTAGCAGTTCCTAATGTAGCAGAAGAGTATGAAGTAGTTTTACCATCTATATTTATGCCGCCGTTATATGCCTATTTCATTTTTTTGATAAAGTACTTTTTTGCAAATATTACAAATTATATTAATGTAATAATTTTTTTTCAAATTCTTTTAAGCACATTTTCAGTTTATATATTTTTTAAAATAATTAACTTATCAGAAAATTATAAAACATCGCTGTTATACTCTTTAATTTTTTCTTTAATACCAATAAATATATATTCAGCAGTTCAAATTTCATCAATAAGTATACAAATTTTTCTTTTAGTTTGTTTCTTTTATATTTTGAGAATTTATTCTATTAAAAAGATATTAAGTTTAAAAAATTTATATTTCTTTTCATTACTGTCTGGACTTTTAATTCTCTTAAGAGGAGAGTTTATTTTATTTTATTTTGTTACAATAATTTATTTTTTTTATTTTTATGAAAAAAAAATTAGATTATTTTTTATATCTATAATCATTATGTCATTAACAATTAGTCCTTATTTAATTAGAAACTATAATAATTTTGAAACTTTCGTTATTACAAAGTCATTCGGATACAATCTACTAAAAGGCAACAATCCAGAATTTAAAGTTGAAGGGAATCTGAGTTTTATACAAAATAATTACAACAGAGAAAGTTTAACCATCAAAACAAATAATTTATACGAGATAAAACTTGATGATTTTTATAAAGAAACCGCAATTAAATTTATTAAACAAAATCCTGAAGAGTATTTAAAAAATTATTTTTTGAAAATATTTTCATTTACGTTTATTGATCTAACCTCGTCTAATGAAAAATACTATAATTTAATGCATATTGTTCCAAAAATAATTCTTTCAATTTTAAGTCTTTTCGGAGGAATAATAATGTTAAGAAAAAAAAATTTTTTCCAATATTTAAGTATTTACTATTTTTCAAATATTTTTTTCTTCTCAATTTTTTTTATTTTACCAAGATATAGTTTGATATTACTACCCGTACAAATATTATTATCACTTGAATTTGTTAAATTTTTACAAAGAAAATTCTTTTATTAATTCTTTAATAATTTTTATAGAAGAATAATTTTGTTTCCACGATGGATAATCCTTTTTGAACTTTTTCATACTTGTCACGTACCATATATGATCACCAATTCTATTTTGTTTTAAAGTTTTGCGTTTAATTTTAATTTTTAAAATTTTTTCAACTGTATTTAGCGCTTCAATAATAGAACAATTTGAGTATCTACCACCTCCAGCGTTATAAACGGCGCCTCTAGACGGTTTTTTATAAAATTCCCAAAAGCAAGAAACCAAGTCATGACTATGAATGTTGTCTCTAACTTGTTTGCCTTTATAACCAATTAGATTATATTTTTTTTTCTGTATTGAAGTTTTTACCAAATAAGACAAAAAACCATGTAACTTTGCTCCAGAGTGATTTGGGCCTGTTATACATCCAGCTCTAAAACAAACTGTTTTAATTCCAACATTTTTTCCATATTCTTGAACTATCAGATCTGCGTAGGATTTAGAAGCACCAAAAAAACTATGTGTGCAATTGTCTATAGACATATTTTCATCTATTCCAGAAAAATATTTATGTGAATTTTTTATTTCCCACCTAGTTTTTTTTTCTACAAGAGGCAGTGAATTTGGGTTGTCACCATAGATTTTATTAGTGGACATATAAATAAAAGGAGCCTTTGGACAAAAAGACTTTGTTAGATCTAAAAGATTGAGTGTGCCTTTTGCATTTATGTCAAAATCTGTAAAAGGTTCATTTTTTGCCCAATCATGAGAAGGTTGAGCAGCAGCATGAATTATAACTTTAATATTTTTTCTATATTTTTTAAAAATTTTTTTTAATTTCTCAAAATTCCTAATATCGATATTATGGTGAGAATAATTCTTAAAATTTTTTTTTAGCTTTTGCTTTACCCAATTGATATCACCATCTTTACCAAAAAAAAATTTTCTCAAATTGTTATCAATACCTATTATTTTAAACCCTTTTTTGGAAAAAAAAATGGAAGACTCAGAACCAACTAATCCACACGAGCCAGTAATTAAAGCGATTTTCATTAAAAATAATTTCTTACATTTTTATTTCTTAAAAGCCAATCATAAATATCTTTTAAAATTGTATCTATGTTTTTTTGTGGCTTCCATTTGTAAAATTTTTTTATTTTTGTATTATCAGTAACATAATAAGGTATATCAAAGATTGACGTCTTTGTGATTTTTTTTAATTTAATTACATTTTTTGTTAATTCTTGACATTTAATTGTTAAACTTTTTAAAGAAATTGCATTATTTGGGCCACCTCCAATATTAAAAATATCATTATTAATTTTTTTCATGTTTTTTATTTGTAAAAAGATAATTTTACATGCATCGTCTATATGAACGACATCTCTAACTTGATGACCCTGACCCCCAAATCCTATGTATTTTAATTTTTTTTTTAAGAAATGCTTTGCAACCCATAAAGGTACAAATCCTTGATCTTGTTTTCCAAATTGCCATGGCCCTGAAATTACGCCAAACCTATCAATTATAAACTTCAAGTTAGTTTTAAAAAACATTTCTTTAATTAACTTTTCAGATGCAAGTTTTGTAAATCCATATAATGAACTTACTGAGGAAGTTTTAAAATTTTCGTTTATTTTAATTTTGCTTTTGATTGGTTTTTTTAGTGCAAATTTTTTAATTAATCCTCTAAGTTTTTCTATAGAGTAGACCCTACTAGATGATAAAAATATGATATTTGAATTGTCCTTTAGGCACTTTTTTAAAATATTGAAGGTTCCAACTAAATTCGTATTAAAAACTCTATCAGAATCTAACCTAGATGCCTCAATTGCTGGCTCAGCACAACAATCAATTATCAGATCAAATTTTGGTAATAATTTAATTTTTTGGAAATTTTCTATATTAATTTTAAAGTTTTTAATTTTTGCTTTATTTAATCTTTTTTTATTTACTGTAGATCCTGCTCTAGTAAGGTTATCAAGACAGTAAATTTGACTTTTTTTTAAATTTTTTTTTAAATAAAGCGCAATATTAGAGCCTACAAAGCCACAACCACCTGTAATTAGTATTTTCATTATAAATTAATTATCTTACTAATAGATTAAAATAAACAATTTTATGTTGTCAATAATAGTACCAGTTAGAAACGAGTCACATAATCTAAATGAACTTTTAGAGTATTTTTCAAAAAATTTAGCACAATTAAATTATGAAATTTTAATTGTAAATGATTTTAGCGATGATGACACATTAAAAAAAGCTGAGTCATTGTTTTTTGAATATAATCAATTCAAAATTCTTAATAATCAAAAAAAAGGATTAGGTGGAGCTATAAATTTAGGGGTAAAAAAAGCAATGGGAGAAAATGTGGCCATTATGATGGCCGACCAATCAGATGATATTAATGATTTAATTAAATATAACAATTTAATAAATTCTGAAAATTATGATGCGATTTTAGGCTCGAGGTTTTTAAAAAATTCAAAGGTAGTTGACTATCCATTACAAAAATTAATTCTCAATAGAATTTTTAACTTCTTTGTTGGCATAATTTTTTGGAATAGATATAATGATTATACCAATGCTTTTAAAATCTATAAAAAGAATGTACTTTTAGAAATTATGCCTTTAGTATCAGAAAGTTTTAATATTTTTTTAGAAATTCCCTTAAAAATAATTTCTAGAAACTATAAATATAAAGTTATTGCAATAAATTGGTTTGGCAGAAAAAAAGGTAAAACAAAGTTTAAAATTAAAGAATTAAGATCAAAATATCTGTTTACATTAATTTATTGTTTTATTGAAAAAATTTTATTAAATATAAAAAAATGAAATTTTTTAACAATTTATCCTTACAAAAGTCGGTAATATTTTTTTTTCTTATTGTTATAATTATATTATTATTATTTACCTTATTTTTATAAGTAAGCAATATACAATAAAAAACAACCTAAAACAATTCTATAATAAACAAACAAATTCATATTAAATTTTTTTATAAAAACTAAAAAATATCTTATTGTTATAATTGAAAATAAAAATGAAAATAGAATTGAAATTAAATTAATCTTTGTAAAAAATATATCATTTGAAAAAAAAATATTTTTTAATCCAAAAATAGATACAGCACCCAAAATTGGAATAGACAGTAAAAAGGAAATTTTTGCAGAGTCTACACGTTTGAAATTTAACAACCTAGCAGCAGTTATAGCGATACCAGATCTACTTACACCGGGTATTAATGATAATATTTGAAACAATCCAATAAATATTGCTGATTTTATTGTAAAATTATTTTCAATGTTATTTACAATTTTGTATTGATCGCTGATATAGAGTAAAACACCAAATATAACTGTCGTCCAGGCTATTATCTTTATATTTCTTAAATTATCAATCAGACCTGTTTCTGTTAAATAAAAACCAAAAATCATAACTGGAATTGAAGAGATTAAAATTTTCAAAAAAAGAAGTTTATTTTTAAAAAAGTCTAAAATATCTTTGTAAAAATATATTACCACAGCGATGAATGAGCCTATATGACAACTAACATCGATAGAAAGACTTTGATTTTCAAAATTAAAAAATTCTGCAACTAGAATTAAATGAGAGGATGAGCTAATAGGTAAAAATTCTGTTACACCTTGAACAAAAGATAAAATTAATATTTCAATCATTTTTTACAAATAAGATTAAAGATTGTTTTTTTATTGGCATCCGTAATGCATATCAGGTATGCAAAAAATGGCATTAATTTTTTAGGGTTTTTGATATATAAGTAAATATTATTGACCTTTAAAAGCTGTCATTCAATAAATTCTTAACTTATTTAACTATTATATGACAAAAAAAATGCTTCAGTTTGTTGATCTGAAACAAGAAACACCAGAGAAAAGATCTACTATTAAAAGAAAAGATGATTTCAATGAAATCTACAAAGATTATATTACGAACAAAGCAACAGAACAATCCAGCAGGTGTTCGCAGTGCGGAGTACCTTTTTGTCAAATACACTGTCCATTAAGCAACAATATTCCTGATTGGCTTAAACTTACAGCAGAGGGCAGGCTTAAAGAGGCTTACGAAGTTTCACAAAGTACCAATAATATGCCAGAGGTATGTGGTAGAATATGTCCTCAAGATAGGCTATGTGAAGGAAATTGTGTAATAGAACAATCAGGTCATGGAACTGTAACAATAGGTTCTATAGAAAAATATATTACAGATACGGCTTGGGATAAAGGTTGGGTAAAACCTTTTAAAGTCAAAAGAGAGTTAAAACAGTCAGTTGGAATTATAGGTGCAGGCCCAGCAGGAATGGCTTGTGCTGAAGAACTTCGAAAATCGGGTTATCAAGTAACAATTTATGACAGATACGATAGGCCAGGCGGTCTTTTAATCTATGGTATTCCAAATTTTAAATTAGAAAAATTTGTTGTTGAGAGAAGAACAAAACTTCTCAAAGATTCCGGTATTAAATTTGTTCAAAACTTTGAGGTAGGAAAAGATAAAACTTTGTATGAGCTTAAAGAAAAACACGATGCAATACTTATTGCAACTGGAGTTTATAAAGCTAGAGAAATAGATGTTCCTGGTCACAAACTTAAAAATATTTTCCCAGCAATGGATTTCTTAACTGCATCTAATAGAAAAGGTTTGGGAGATAAAGTTAAATTATTTGATGATGGTACTTTAAACGCAGAAGGAAAAAATATTGTTGTAATTGGCGGAGGTGATACCGCTATGGATTGCGTGAGAACATCTGTTAGACAAAAAGCTAAATCAGTAAAATGTTTATACAGGCGTGACCGAGAAAATATGCCAGGTTCAGCAAGAGAAGTCGGAAATGCGATTGAGGAGGGAGTCGAGTTCGTTTGGTTGTCAAGCCCAAAAAGTTTTATTGGAACAAAAAAAATTGAGGCAGTGGAGGTAAATAAAATGAAATTAGGTGAACCTGATTCATCAGGCAGGAGAAGACCTGAAATTGATCAGGGATCTGAATACAAAATTCCAGCAGATCTTGTAATTAAATCTTTAGGTTTTGATCCTGAAAACCTACCAAAGTTATTTAACGCTGATGAATTAGTTGTTTCACAATGGGGGACATTAAAAATTGATTTGAAATCAATGCAAACTAATTTGGATGGAATATTTGCAGCAGGTGATATTGTTAGAGGAGCTTCTCTTGTAGTTTGGGCGATCAGGGATGGTCGTGACGCTGCTATTCAAATTGAAAAATATTTACAATTAAAAGCGAATAAAAATAAATCTGTAGCTGCAGCGTAACTAAAATGAAAAATTACAAAAAAAATAAAAAAATATTAGAAAAAAGTTTTAATTATTCCTTAGAGATGGAACACGATGCATGTGGTGTGGGATTAATTGCATCTACAAATGGAAAAAAATCTAGAAAAATTGTCGAGTATGGTATTGAGGCGTTAAAAGCTATATGGCACAGAGGAGCTGTAGATGCAGATGGAAAATCTGGTGATGGAGCAGGAATTCAAATTGAGATAGCACCTGATTTCTTTAAAGAGAAAATTTCAACAACTGGACATACCCTTGATGAAAATAAAAGAATTTG